>ULOC01044500.1_pt1 | contig 30434 bp, 34 predicted proteins | sample 1952181 | NCBI WGS metagenome assembly ULOC01 (sample SAMEA4835592, study PRJEB28245) | human gut metagenome | biome: gut microbiome; material: fecal sample | place: Denmark | collected 2008
TCTTTTTGTGTCTACTTTTATCTTACACCTTCATTATATGAAAATTATTTCTTTTATATTTTTATTTTTTGCTATTTTTTTGGTACAAGATATTATTTCAGTTTTATATTATACAATTATTTTATTATTTCTTATTTTACTTTCTAATATATCTATTATTTTTTATTTAAAATTACTGAAACAGAGTGTTTGGGTTTACTGCATTTTATACGTTATTGCTTTAATCAGTGGTATAAATTCCTTAAATAGTGTTATAATGATTTTAAGAATTGTATTTTTAGAAATTTTAATTTTCTTATTTGTCTTCACTACTGAAGTAAGTGAAAGTATTGATGGTTTTAAAAATTTGTTAGAACCATTGAATAAATTTCGTATTCCAATTCATTATATGCCTTATGCTATAGTTTATATTATGGAATTTATACCAATGTATTTCATTGAAATGAATCAAATAATATTATTGATGAGAAAGAAAGATGGTCAACTAAAGAAATCATTCACGTTTAGAGTGTATCAAGTAAAACTTTTATTTAGTACTTCTTTTGATAAGACTATCTATCAATTAAATCAATTATTTCAATATATGAAATTAAAATTTTATGGAGTGGAAGCAAATAAAACGACAAATAAAAGAAATCAATTAGATTGCTATGATAAATTATATTTCATAATACATGTTTTAATATTAATGTTATTTGCAATAAAGGAGACGATAATATGAGATATTTAATGACTTTTTCCTATGATGGAACAAATTATAAAGGGTATCAAAAACAGCCACGTGGTAAAACAATTCAAGGTGAGATTGAAAAAGTATTAGGAAAAGTGAATGGTGAAAAAAAAGTTGATATCCACGCGAGTGGAAGAACTGATGCTCATGTACATGCATTAGCGCAAAAAGCACATTTTGACCTCTCTGATAAAATAGATTGTGATAAGTTAAAACATTCTATGAATTCATTATTACCAGGAGATATTTATGTAAAAGAAATAATTCCTGTTTCTGATACTTTTCATGCACGTTATCATGTAAAAGCAAAAGAATATATTTACCGTATTAATTTGGGAGAATATGATCCTATTGAAAGAAATTATGTATATCAATATAATAGAAGATTAGATGTAGTAGAAATGGAAAGAGCATTAAAATATATAGAAGGAGAACATGATTTCAAGTCATTTACAAAAGCAGATGATGAACATGATGATTATACTCGTCGTATTGTACAAACAAGTATTGTAAGAGATTCTAAAAACGTAAATAAAATTACAATTAGTTTTTTAGGAACTGGCTTTTTAAGATATATGGTTCGTAATATTGTAGGTACATTAATTGAAATAGGTGAAGGAAAAAGAAAAAGTGAAGAAATTATTGAAATATTAGATGCAAAAGATAGAAGAAAAGCAGGAATGACAGCCTCAGCAGAAGGTTTATATTTAAAAGATGTATTTTATTAAAAAAACTTGGTGTATGCCAAGTTTTTATATGATACCATGTGGAATCATTTGAATTGAATATAAATAAAAAATAAGAAGTATAATGATAGCAATAAACGAAAGGGTAAATACTGGAGAAAGACAAGAAGGAGATATTTTATCTATCTTTTTCTTTTTTATCTTTTTTTCGACTAAAAAAAGTAGTATTTGATTTGCATAGATTGCATATAAAACACGAGTTAATATAAAAAGTAACATACTTAATGAAAGAGAGTTTGTCCACATAATAATTAAGAAAAAACCCCATATTTCTAAATTAGTTAGTAAAAAACTAACAATGTGTAGTTGAAAATATGAAAAATAAAGAGGTCCTATTAACATTGGAATATAAAAATTTTCATTATATAATACTTTTATAAAATAAGTATCTAAATATCTTTCTAATTCTGTTTTTTTTCTTTCGGTAAGTCCTTTTTCAATATAAGATCCATTTGATGTATAGCCACATCGTAAACAGTGAAATATCTCTTTTTCTTTTTTCATAGGTTTATGGCAATTTGGACAGAACATAAAAGTCACCTCACATTTATTATAACATATTATTTTAGTTATAAAATTGTTTGAAAAACATATATTTTTATTGACATATTACACATTTTTTAGTACAATTTAAATTGGTACATTTTATATCCCATTCATAGGCCGTGGGACAGCTTATGAGACATAAAAAATTTTGGAAAGGGAAAAGATAATATGAAAAATACTTACATGCAAAAAAAAGAAGAAATATCTCGTAATTGGTATGTAATTGATGCAACAGATATGACATTAGGTCGTCTTGCTACAAAAGCTGCTACTATATTACGTGGTAAACACAAACCAACTTTTACACCACATGTTGATTGTGGAGATTTTGTAATCGTTGTAAATGCATCTAAAGTAAATCTTACTGGAAATAAAATGGATGCAAAAATCTATCGTAACCATAGTGGTTATCCAGGAGGATTAAGAGAAAGAACTGCACGTGAAATGAAAGAAAATTATCCAGAAGAAATGATAGAAAGAGCAATTAAAGGAATGCTTCCAAAAGGAAGATTAGGACGTCAAATGTATAGAAAACTATTTGTATATGCTGGTAATGAACATCCACATCAAGCTCAAAAACCAGTTATGTTAAAGGAAAGTAAATAGGAGGGTTTTGAATGGCAAAAGATAAGAAATTTATTGGTACAGGTAGAAGAAAATCATCAATTGCACAAGTTGTATTAAGACCTGGGAAAGGAAATATTACAGTAAATGGTATTGATGTAAGAGAATTCTTCCCATATGAAACAAATGTTATGGATTTAAAACAACCTCTTGTTGCTACAAGTACAGACGAAACATTTGACATTGAAGCAAAAGTAAACGGTGGTGGATTTAATGGTCAAGCTGGTGCTATCCGTTTAGGTATTGCTCGTGCTTTATTAGAATATGATAAAGCAAATGAAGGAAGCGAAACAAGTTATCGTGCTATTTTAAAGAAAGCTGGTTTTATTACTCGTGATGCGAGAGCAAAAGAAAGAAAGAAACCAGGATTAAAAGCTGCACGTCGTGCTCCACAATTCTCAAAACGTTAATTTTATTTATTTTATACAGTTCAAAAAAAGTCTCAAATATTTGAGACTTTTTTATTTGTTTGAATGATAATAATTTTTTAAAAATTCTTCTTTAAATTCATCAAAACGATCATTTAAGATAGCTTCTCTAATATTTTCTGTTAAACGTATAATAAATCTTAAATTATGTATAGAAGATAATTTAAAATATAAACGTTTATCATTAGGATTAGTAGATTTAAACAATTTACGAAGTTGACCTCTTGTCCAACCTGCTTTACAAGTAGAACAATCGCAATCTTCATCTAATGGTTCAGTACTATCAGAAAATTTTGCAAGTCTAATGTTTCCATATTTAGTATAAATTCTACCATGTCTAGCTTCTCTAGTTGGGGCAACACAGTCAAATGTATCTGCTCCCATTTCAGTTCCAATTAAAATATCATCAGGATGAGATAATCCCAATAAGTGGCGTGGTTTATTTTCAGGTAATTCTTCGCAACACCATCTCAAAATTTCTCCTAGATTTTCCTTTAAAAAAGCACCACCTAATCCATAACCATCAAATTCCATTTTTGCTAGTTTTTTTGCGGTAGATCTTCTTAGATCTTCCCATCTACCACCTTGTAATACACCATATAATGATTGATGATAACCTAAATCATCACAATGTTTTTTATGCTCTTCTAAACTTCTTATTGCCCAACGTTCTGTACGTGCTAAAGCTTTTACATTATAATCATAGTCATCTGCTAAAGATGTTAATTCATCATAAGCCATATGAATATCTGCACCAATGCGACATTGTATCTGCATAGATTCTTCAGGACCAATAAAATCTTCTTGATTGGTAAATGGGTCTAGAAAATTAACACCATCTTCTGTAACATGTGCTAAACGATCTTTTGGATTTGCATTTATAACATTTTGTTCCCTTTTCATACTAACAACTTTTCCCATACCAGAACCTAATGACATTACTTGAAAGCCGCCTGAATCTGTTAAAGTAGGTCCATTCCATCCAGACCATTTTGCAAGTCCTCCTGCTTTAGCAATTTCATTTGAGATATTTCTTAAATGATATCCATTACTAAGCATTGCTTGAACATTGATATCTTTTAATTCATCCATAGATACAAATCTTACTTCTCCTTTGGTACCTACTGTCATGAAAGCAGGGGTTTTAATATCGCCATGAGGGGTATGAATAATTCCAGCTCTACCTAATTTTCCAGGAATTCTTTTCTTTATTTCAAAACTAAATTGATTATTATTTTGATATTTTTCCATAATACCTCCTAATTCAAACATGAAAATTATAACATAAAATAAAAAGAAAAAAAATGATTATTTTCTTTTTTATAAATTGTCGGAATTTGTCAAAAACAAAACATATACTTCTTTTTAAAATGTGTTATAATAAAGTCATAAAGGAGGGATGAAGATGTTATATAAGTATGCGGATTTAAAAAGAAAAGGTTATGCACATAAAGATATTGAAAGATTAGTCGATCAAAGAATTATGTTTAAAATACAAAAAGGCGTTTATTCTAATCGTAGAAATGTTACAGAATTATCAACTTTTTTAATTAAACATCCTAATGTGATTTTTACTTTAGAAAGTGCTTTTTATTATTACGGTATGACCGATAAAAGACCTGATAAATATGTTGTTGTGACGAAAAAACCAGCATGGAGAATTGTGGATGACCAAATAAAACAATATTTTATGGATGCGGCTCTTTACGAAATCGGACTTACTAAAATGCAAATTAATAATACCTGGATTCCGATATATGATAGAGAACGAATGCTAATTGAATTAGTGAGATATCGTAAAAAGTTAGATCCTGACTATTATAATGAAATTAAATCATATTATCATCATCATCCAGAAAAATTAGATATGGAAAAATTAAAGGGGTATTTAAATCAATTTGTGAGTAAAAGAAAAATAACGGAGGTTATTTTGACGGAGATTTTATGAAACAAGATTTTATTCGAGATTTGAAAACAGCAGAATTTTCTTACTCAGCATCACGAGTCAATGAATTATATGAAATTTGGGAATGGATTAAGTATTATTTTTTATTTGATATTCTAAAAAATAAAGATGATATAGAAAATGATCTTAAATATTGTTTTTTCGAATCTATTGAGCAGTATCCAAATGGTAGTCAATATACTTATTTTGATAGTGTATATGGTATTTTATGTAGTGAAGCATTATGGTATCAACATGAATCTCAATTGATTTCAACATCGTATTTAAGTGCGTATCAGTTGATGCATGATAATTTGCACTTAGTCGTTTTAGATGAACTTAATAGTCCCATTGTAGAAGAATCTTTTCTTTGTCATGTTCAAAAGCTATATTTGAAATTTATGACAGAAGAAATGATTGATTTATATCCAGAATATTTAGAAGATGAATATGGAATTTATAGTATTTTATCATTTTTGATTCGCTATTATCCAAATTTACCACATGAAATGTATTATGATAATATAGCGTATGAAAAAGAAAATAAAAAATTGTTATCTAATGAAAAATTATCTTATTTATTTGGAATGTGTTTTCATGATTTCTTGGTTGAACGCTATTTTATTTCTACAGTAAACAAAAAAATATTAAAAAAAGAACAAAAAATATATTTTGATTGGTTGAAATATAATAGTTATAATGATATATTATTGTATCCATTTGTCATGGAAGGAATAGAGGCACAAGCAAAAAGATCAATAAATAAAACAAGAAAAGTAAAAAAATATATAAAGGAGTAAATTATGACAGAAAATGAAAATATTTTAGTTGAGTTAAAAGAAATTTTAATTTGTGATGACGATAAAAATAGTTCAATTTTAAAAGAAAAGGCACTTTCTGATATGATTGATAAATCATATGAAGTGATTGAAAATATTACAAAGCAAGAAAGAATGGAATTTATTTGTGCAAGTTATTTTTTATTTATGATGCATGATATGAAATTATTGAAAGAAAAATTACTTTCACGACCATTAAAAGAAGTACAAAAAGAAATATTAGAAGAATTTTCTTGTATGACAGAAATTCCTGACACTTTAAAAAGTGAGATAGCAGTTTCTACAATCAAAGAAAATTTAGAAATTTTAAAAAAACAATTTGAGAAAGAGTAGTGAGATTATGCGCGTTAGTAATGATTGGAAAGAATATATATGCATTGATGCAGGCAATGGAGAAAAATTAGAAAAATGGGGAAATGTTATTTTAAGAAGACCTGATCCACAAGCTATATGGAAAACAGTGATTGATCAAAAATGGAACCAAGTTGATGGAAGATATTATCGCAGTCATCGTGGGGGAGGAGAATGGAAATTTTATAAGAAATTACCAGATTATTGGGTAATACATTATAAAGATTTATCTTTTAAAGTTACTCCAACTAATTTTAAGCATACTGGTCTGTTTCCTGAACAAGCAACGAATTGGGATTATATGATGAAAAAAATAAAAATGGCGAATCGCCCAATCAAGGTATTAAATTTATTTGCGTATACTGGTGGGGCCACAGTAGCTTGTTCCAAAGCCGGAGCAGAAGAAGTTGTTCACGTAGATGCTGCAAAAGGAATGGTTCAATGGGCTAAAGAAAATGCGAAATTATCAGGGTTAGAAAATAATCATATTCGATATATTGTAGATGATTGTCTGAAATTTGTGGAACGAGAAGCAAGAAGAGGACGAAAGTATGATGCGATTGTTATGGATCCACCTAGCTATGGAAGGGGACCAAATGGAGAAGTTTGGAAATTTGAAGATAATATTTATATCTTGATCCAAGCATGTATGAAAATATTATCAGATAAGCCACTTTTTGTCTTAGTGAATTCATATACAACAGGAATTAGTAGTACTGTACTTGAAAATATTTTAAAAACAACCATTTTAAAACAGTATCCAAATGGTAAAGTGGATACAGGAGAAGTAGGATTGCCAATTGTAACAAATGATTTAATATTGCCTTGTGGAATTTATGGAAGATATGAATCAGAAGATTAATATTATATATGAGGATAATCATGTTTTAGTGGTAGAAAAACCGATTAATATTCCTGTTCAGGCTGATAGCAGTCATGATTTAGATTTTTTATCTATCTTAAAACAAGATATAAAAAAACGATATCAGAAACCAGGTAATGTATATTTGGGCCTTGTTCATAGATTAGATAGACCTGTTGGTGGAATTATGGTGTTTGCTAAAACCTCTAAAGCAGCTAGTAGATTAAGTGAACAAGTTAGAAATCATCAATTTCAAAAGCAATACTATGCAATCGTACTAGGAAAGATAGAAGAAAAAGGCCATTTAGAAGATTATTTAATCAAAAACGAACAAAAAAATATAGTAACTGTTAATCCTAAAGGTAAAAAAGCTATTTTGGATTTTGAACGAATTGCTTATAAAAATGGAAAAAGTCTTGTTAAAATTCAATTAAAAACAGGTCGTTCACATCAAATTAGAGTACAATTTTCTCATCATGGTTTTCCTTTGTTTGGAGATCAAAAATATTCTCAAAAAGCACAAAAAGGTGAACAAATTGCTCTTTTTTCAAATCGTATTTCGTTTATACATCCTACAAAAAAAGAGTCTATGACATTTTCACTAGCAATGCCAAAAAGATATCCATGGAGTGAATTTCATGAATCATAAAAGCTACTTATAAAAGTAGCTTTTACTTTGTTGCGTCAATTTTCTACATTTGATATAATGAAAATGAATAAACGTAGGTGATGCTATGAAATTTAGTATAATTGTTCCTGTATATAATGTGGAAAAATATTTGAAGAGATGTTTGGATAGCATCCAAAATCAAACGTATGATAATTTTGAAGTTATCATTGTTAATGATGGAAGTCCTGATCATAGTCAAGAAATTATAGATGAATATGTAAAGCATGATGATCGTTTTTTAAGTTATCAAAAAGAGAATGGTGGTTTATCTGATGCTAGAAATTATGGAGTAAAATATGCAACGGGAGATTATTTATTATTTGTAGATAGCGATGATTATGTTTCAAGTGATTATTTAAAAATGATTCATGAAAAAATAACTCAAGAAAACAATCCTGATATACTTCGATTTGGTTTTTCTTTAATTGATGAAAAAGAACATAAAAAAACTGATTTGTATGCACCAGTTTTTACTTCTCAGTCAGGAATCAAAGCATTTTATTCTTTATCTCAAGATTCTTATTTTGTTCCAGCTTGGCTTTATGCTTATCGAAAAGATTTTTTTGAAACAAATCATTTTGAATATGCAAAAGGTAAGTATCATGAAGATTATGGATTAACACCATATGTAATTCTTTGTGCTTCAAAAGTTGTATCTATCAGTGATTGTTTATATTATTATATAGTTCGTGAAAATAGTATCATGACGTCTAATGATGAAGAGAAATTAGTAAAAAAAATGAATGATACTTTAATTTTATATGATAATTTAAAGGAAGAAATATCTATGTTAGATTATCTTTCTAAGACAGAATATAAATATGTAATGAGTTATTTAACGAATACTTTATTTTCAAAAGGTTGTTTACTTTCTGATGCTTCCTTGGAAATATTCATTGAAGAGTTAAAGAAAAGAAAAGTATGGAATTATTTAATGGATGATACTTTTTTTAGAAAAGTAAAGAAATATCTTGTAAAACATCATTTGAAGTTTTACATTCGAAAAATGGTAAAATAGAGTAGGTGATGCTATGAAAGTTAGTATTATAGTTCCTGTATATAATGTGGAAAAATATTTAGACAGATGTTTGAATAGTCTTGTAAATCAAACTTTACGTGACATTGAAATTTTTGTTGTAAATGATGGAAGTCCTGATCATAGTCAAGAAATCATAGATAAATATGCAAATATGGATGCAAGAGTTATTCCTTTAAAGAAAAAAAATGGAGGATTATCAGATGCTAGAAATTTTGCTTTACCCCATGTCATTGGTGAATATATCGCTTTTGTAGATAGTGATGATTATGTGGAAAAAGATATGTATGAGAAAATGTACCAAGAAGCGAAAAAAGGAAAATATGATATGGTAGAATGTGATTATATTTGGGAGTATCCTAATCGTCAAGTAATTGACCATTCTAACGTAGAAGATAATTACTTTACTGATATTCGTGTTCCAGCTTGGAATAAATTATATAAAACAGAGTTAGTAAAGGAAAAGAAAATTAAATTTCCAGTAGGATTACATTATGAAGATATCGTTTTTTGTTATGAACTATTACCTTGGACTGAAAATATAGGATATGTAAAAGAACCATTATATCATTATATTCAAAGAGATGATTCTATTGCAAATACTCAGGATATTAAAGTAAGAGAATTATATGATATTTTAAATATTGTATGGGATTACTATCAAAAAAACAAAATATTGGATAAATATCATGATGAAATAGAGTATATGTTTATTCGATATATTTTTGGAAGAAGTTTTTATCGTGTTTCTAGTTTAGAGGATAAAAAAATACGTCAACAATATTTGAAAGAAGGGTATGATTTATTAACAAAAAAATTTCCGAACTGGAAGAAAAATTATTTTTTAAGAACAAAAAAAGGAATTAGAAATTTTTATTATAGACACATGAATCAACCTTTTTATTATATGTCTGCTAAGTTGTTTCATACATTTGGAAATTTGATTCTTCGTGTTCCGAAAAGTTGGAGGTAACATATGAAAAAGATAAAAGAAAATTGGAAAATTGAATATTTATTTTATCTTTTTTTAATCTTATCTCCTTTTTTAGATTCTTTTAGCTATTTATTTCATACTTGGTTTCCTAATGCATTAGTTTCTCCAACTGTATTATTAAGATTAGTGATTCCTATCATATTATTTGTTTATTTGTTTTTGAATCAAAAAAAAAGAAGAAAAGAAATATTTTTATTTGGAATGATTTATTTCATATATATAATTGGCCATTTGAGTTGTTATTATATATATCAAACAAATAGTGCATATGGTTCTATTTTTCATGAGATGCAATACTTACTAAACTATACATATATGATGGTTATATTTTATATTTTGTGTTGTTTTCGACAAGATAAAAAATTAAATGATATTCCACGATATGTTTCTTATTTTTTATGGGGATATATTGCTCTTTTGTATTGTTCTATTTTAACTGGTACCTCATCATCTACGTATATTGATGGAATTGGTTATAAAGGTTGGAATGCTTCGGGAAATGCGGTAGGTTCGATATTATTACTTTGTTTGATTATTGTATTACCATTATTCAAGAAAGAAAAGAAAAAACATCAAATTATACTTACAATTTTAACAGCTATTTATTTAATGTGTTTATTAGGTACTAGGGTAGGATTATTAGGTTTCCCTATCGTTATAATTGTATTTATTTTATGTAATATCTTTTCCCCAAAACGAAAGATAATATTATCTAAAAAAACAATTTTTATTTTATTTACCTTCTTTATTCTAATTTCAATAGGATTATTGTTTTTTGGAACTCGTACTTTAGAACGACAAAAGCATTTAGAAGAAGAGAGTAGTCAAGTATTAGACGATAAAACAAAAGAGGAAGCACATGTTACTGGGGACGCACTTTCATATATTCGTCAAATTGAAGAAAAAAGAATGGATGAACATTTTATGGATAATGCGCAACAAAAAGCGTTGCTAGATATGTATCATACTGCAAATCAATTACAACTAAGCAATTCTAATAGGAGAGTTCAACAACTTTTATATCATACATATTTAGTAAAAGAACAACACAGTATTTCACGTATTTTATTTGGGAATGGTTATTTATCTAATTATAGTGAAATGACTTTAGAAATGGAAATACCTGCCATGTTATATAATTTTGGAATATTTGGTTTTATCTTATATTTAGGAATTTATATGTGGATTGTAGTAATTTGCTTATTTGATTTCTTTAAACATATAAATCGAGTGACACCAACATATGCGTTTTATTTGTTTGGATCACTATTTACTATGGGGTTATCAATGATGGCAGGATATACTTTTTTCCATGTTTCATGTATGGTAATTATTGTTATATTATATCTACTTTTATATGAAGAAAGAAAAGAGATGAATTTATGAAAAAGGTTGTATTTGGAATTACTAGTTTAAGACCAGGTGGAGCAGAACGTGTTTTAATTGATATTGCAAATCATTTGAAGGATAAATATGATATTACAATTTTTTCTTTGTATGGTGACGGAGAATTTGAAAAACAGTTGGATCCTTCTATTCATTTTTATGCTTTACATAAACATACTTATGAAAGTTATTCTAAATTAAGAAAAATATGTTTTTCTCTTCAACTGGTAATTCCTTTTTTTAGAAATGTTATTTATAAAAAATATTTTAAAAATAAATATGATGTTGAAATTTCTTTTTTAGAAGGACCTATGACATGGCTGATGAGTGGCAAATCAAATGCTAAGAAAATAGTTTGGGTTCATAATGATTTAATTTGTGTTTATTCTAAAACATATTTAAAACGAAAAATGAGTGAAAAAGCATATTCTAAATATCAAAAGATTATTTTTGTTTCACAAGATAATTTAAATAAATTTAAACAATTGTATCCTAAAAATAAAATTGCTAAACAAGTTATTTATAATTATATTGACAAAGATATTGTCAATCAAAAAGCGAATTTATTTTCTGTGGATGAAATTCAAACAGATTTGCCTTCTTTTTTACAAGTTTCTAGATTAACTGAACAAAAAGCAATCTTACGATTAGTAAAAGTTCATAAAAAATTAATTGAGGATGGAGTAATGCACCGAATTTATATTATTGGTGATGGTCCATTAAAAGATCAAATTATTCAAAAAGTGAAAGAGTTACATGTAGAAGATACTTTTATCTTATTAGGACAAAAAGAAAATCCATATCCGTATATTAAAAAAGCAAATATTTTTATGCTAGCTTCTTACTATGAAGGTTATCCTATGGTATTATTAGAAGCAAAAGTGTTAAATAAAAAAATATTGATTACAGAAAGTGCTTCTCGCGAGGTATTGCTTGGATATGAAGATGGAAATATTGTACCGAATACGGAAGATGGTATTTATTCAGGTATTAAACAGATTGTTATGAATCAAGATTTTAAGATAAATCATCAAGAATTTAAAAATGATAAAATTTTAGAAGAAATAGAAGAATTGTTAGGTGAATAATATGAAAATATCAATTATAACTTCAACATATAATCGACGAGATTTACTACCTAGATTAAAGGATAGTATTTTTGAAAATGCTAAAATATATCCTGATATTGAATGGCTTATTATGGATGATGGCTCTGCAATTTCAATTGAGGATATGGTTATTGAATGGAAACAAGAAGCGATTTTTCCAATATATTATTTTACTCAAAAGAATCAAGGAAAAATGGCAGCATTGAATCATTTAATACCACATGTAAGTGGTGACATCTTGATTGAAATGGATGATGATGATTATTTTGTGAATGATGTGTTTTCTAAAATTGTAAGTGATTATGAAAAAATAAAAGATCAGGATGATATTTATGGAGTTATTTACGAAAAACAAATTATAGGCCATGAGCAAAGAATCAAATCGACATTGAACGGAAAAGTTAAAAAATTATATGATTTACATTATCGTGAAAATGAAGATTTTGATATGGTTTTAACTTTTAAAACAGAATATCGAAAACAATTTGAATATCAATTAGAACATGGTGAGCGTTTTAGTACAGAAGCTCGTATGTACTATAAAATGGATGAAAAAAAGAAAGGGTTATTGATTCATACAATTCCAATTATGATTTGCGAATATCAAGATACCGGCTATACAAAAGGATTACAAAAAATATTTAAAAATAATCCATATGGATATTTTGAGTTTTTTAAAGAAGCATTAAATTATAACATGAAAGGTGTAAGGTTTCATCGTCGTCTTTATCTTATGAAACATTATATTTTATTTACTTATTTAACAAATAGAAAATGGAAAGAAAGTCTTTCTTATCTTCATGGTTTCAATCGTTTATTATTTATCATTTTATATATTCCTGGAATGATAGCTTCTAAGAAAAGATTTGGTGATGCAAAATGAAAAAGAAAATATTATTTACAGCTTATTCATTATCTCTTGGAGGAATAGAAAAAGCTTTAGTGAATTTATTAAATGTATTAGATGAAAATAAATATGATATTACTTTAATTTTAGAAAAAAAAGAAGGAATATTTTTAGAACAAATTCCTAAGTATATTAAAGTTTTAGAGTATCATATTGATGATAATAAAAATATTTTTGTTAGAAAACTAAAAAATCGAATACATTTATTAAAATGGAAATTAAAAAATAAAAATCAATTTGATTTTGCTATTTCATTTGCAACTTACTCTATTCCAGGTACCCATTTAGCATTGTCTGCTTCCAGAAAAAATGCACTATGGATTCACAATAATTATTACCAGTTATATGAAGGTAACTTAAAAGAAATGAAAAAATTTTTTCACCGTATCAAAATGAAAAAATTTAAACATCATGTTTATGTTTCTTATGATAATATGAATACCATCTTAAAGTATTTTCCTAATTATAAAAATAGATCTTTGGTATGTAATAATATGATTGACTATAAAATGATTCGTGAAGAAGCTATGAAACCAATTTCTTTAAAAAAGACGGTTACTACTTTTGTGAATGTTGGTAGACATGAAGAACATCAAAAAAGATTGTCTCGAATTATTGACGCAGCAGATAGATTAAAAAGAGAAGGCTATCAGTTTCAAGTGTGGTTAGTAGGGGATGGAGTAAATCATAAACATTATGTAGAACAGATTAAAACTTTACATTTAGATGATGTGATTATATTTTTTGGAAAACAAAAAAATCCATATCCATATTATAAACTAGCTGATGCAGTATTACTTAGTTCGAAATATGAAGGATACCCTGTTGTATTTGTAGAAGCTATGACATTAAATAAACCGATTATTACAACGGCAGTATCTGATTATCAAGAAATTGAAAATAAATATGGAATTGTTGTAGAAAATAATGCAAGTTCTATTTACTATGCTATGAAAGAATTTTTAGAACATGGTTTTGAAATAAAAGAACCATTTGATCCACAAAAGTTTAATGATAAAATGAAAGCGATATTAGAAAATTTAATGAACGAATAAAAACAAATCATTGATTTTTCAATGATTTGTTTGGCTTCTATATGACATTATGTTATAATAAAAAAGGAAATGGAGTGTTAAAATGCCAAAGAAAAAAGAAACAAATAATGATATTGCAATACAAGTGAATGATGTTGACAAATCATTTAAAGTATATTATGACAAAGCAAATACGTTAAAAGAAAGGATTCTCTTTTGGAATAGAAATCGCCATGAAGTACGTGAAGTACTAAGTGATATTTCATTAACAATAAAAAAAGGAGAAACGGTTGCTTTAGTTGGAGTCAATGGAAGTGGTAAAAGTACTTTACTAAAATTAATGACTAAAATTATTTATCCAAATAAAGGAAGTATTCAAACATATGGTAAATTAGTTTCTTTATTGGAATTAGGAGCTGGTTTTCATCTAGACTTTTCTGGACGAGAAAATATTTATTTTAATGCTTCTATATTTGGACTTTCTAAAAAAGAAATTGATGAAAGATTAGATGATATTATTGCGTTTTCTGAATTAGGTGAGTATATTGACAACCCAGTACGTACATATTCATCTGGAATGTATATGAGACTTGCTTTTTCTATTGCAATTAATGTAGATGCCGAAATCCTTTTGATTGATGAAATCTTAGCAGTAGGTGATCAACATTTTCAAGAACGTTGTTATGAAAAAATGATGGAATTAAAAAAACAAGGAAAGACAATGGTTTTTGTAACACATAGTATGAGTGCTGTAAAGAAATTCTGTGACCGTGCTGTATGGTTATTAAATGGTCGTGTTCGCATGGATGGTGCTACTGAAGAAGTAGTTGAAGAATACTTAAAAGTATGTAGTTAGGAAGTGTTTTATGGCAAATATTGATTATAGTTTAGAACCTGGTCGTACTTTAAAACCACAACGACCATTTGAAAAACATGAACCAATGATAAGTGTAATTACTCCTTCATGGAATCCAAGTGATAAAATTTTTCAACTTGCAAATTGTATTTTAAATCAAACTTATCCTTATTTCGAATGGATTATTGTCGATGATGAATCAAAAAAAGAAGATAGCTTAGAAAGATTTAAAAAATTAGAAAAAATGGATCCACGTATTCGAGTATTACATAAAAAAAATGCAGGTCCTGCAAAAGCAAGAGATTATGGAGTAGAACATTCTAATAAAAAAACAAAATATATTGTTTTAATTGATGATGATGATTTAATGGATCCAACATTTTTAGAAACTTCATATTTTTCTATGAATACACATCCAGATGCTAGTTGGTGTTATGCTGATAATATTAACTTTGGTGATGAGAATAATACATGGAATAAGAATTTTTCAAGTGATCGTATGAAATATGAAAATATTTTAGTTTCGCATGCACTGATTAAAAAAGAAGATTATCTATCTGTTGGTGGATATGAATTAGAAGGAACTGCTTTATATGAAGATTGGATTTTTTGGTTAAAATTAATTGAACAAAAAAAATTCCCAATTCATATGAGTTATTATGGATTTTGGTACCGTAGAACAAATACTGGACAACGTAGTAGTGCTATGAAAAAGCATAAACAAAATTTATCTATGGTAAAAAAATATGCTGACAAAATACATGAGAAAGTAACTCCAATTGAATATCCAAAAGAAGATTTTAATTGGAATCAATTATCTGAAAAGATAGATACAGTTGTTATTCCAAAATATAAAAAAGATAATAAAACAAATATCTTGATTATTATTCCTTGGATGGTTTTAGGTGGAGCAGATAAATTTAATTTAGATTTAATTCGTTTAGCTGATAAAAATAAATATCGTTTCACTGTATTATCTATGCAGCCTACAGAATATGCATGGAGACAGCAATATGATGAACTTTGTGATGATGTATTTGATTTATCAAGCTTTATAGATCGAAAAGACTGGTTGGCATTTGTTAATTATATTATAGAATCTAGAAATATTGATATTATATTAAATACTAATAGTCAAACAGGATATGCAATGTTACCTTATTTACATGCTAAATATCCAAGTATTCCAATTATGGACTACATTCATATGGAAGAATGGTATAACCGCAATGGTGGTTATTCTAGAGATTCTGCTGGTGTTGGTTCTGTTATTGATAAAACTTTATTTTGTAATCAAAATAGTGAAAAGATATTGGTTGACTATTTTAAACGAGATGCTTCAACAGTAGGTACTGTATATATTGGGGTAGATGCAGATAAATTTAATCCAGAAAACTATGATAAGAAAAAATTGCGAGAAAAATATAACATTCCAAGTAATCGTACTATTATTTCATTAATTGCAAGAATTGATTATCAAAAACGTCCATTTTTATTAATGAAAATTATTAAAAAAACAGTAGAATTAAAAAAAGATGTTCTCTTTTTAATCGCTGGTGATGGCCCATTACTTCCAGATATTAAACGAATTGCTCGTGATGAAGGTTTAGAACCATATGTTAGATTTTTGGGAAAAACTGATAAACCTGATGAATTATATGCGATTAGTGATATGACACTTAATTGTTCTATTAAAGAAGGATTAGCACTTACCGCTTATGAATCATTATCAATGGGAGTTCCTGTTGTTTCATGTGATGTTGGGGGACAAAAGGAATTGATTAATTCTGAAACTGGTGTCATTGTACCTTGCTTACAAAAAGAAGAAGATATTTTTGATTTTAATTATTCAGAAGAGGATATTAAAAACTATGTAGATGGTATTTTAAAAATATCTAAAAATTTAGATAAATATAAAAAAGCTTGTAGAAAACGTATTTTAAATGGATTTACTATTGATAATATGGCTGAAAATATGCAAAAAGAATTTGATAAGTTAATGCAATTAAAAAAACCAAATACAAGTTCTTTAACAAAACATATTGATATTACAAAAGAATTAATTACGATGTTTTTCTTGGCTGATAAACCTCAATATCAATGGTTAGTTACTAAATATAATCGTGATGTTTATGGAATGGATAAACCAATTGAAAACATGAGTAAAAAAGAAAGATTTATATTAAAAGGACAATTCTGGGCTGCAAAATTACATGTTCCAGAAGAAGCTGAATTGTGTTTTAGATTCTTTTATGAAATTGCAAGACAAATTAAGCATTTCTTTGAATCAATTATCATGGTTCCAGTTTTATTAATTCGATTATTCTTTAAATTTATTGCATTAGAATATCGTCGTATAAAAAGAATATTAAAAAGAAAGTTGAGTGGAAGAAAATGAATGTATTTCAACGATTAAATCAATATCATGAATTTCTTCGAACAAGTATTCGTAAGGAAATTCGTGGTAAATACAAAAAATCATTTTTAGGAATTTTATGGTCATTTTTAAATCCATTATTAATGTTAATGGTATATGCAATTATTTTTCCTATTATTTTAAAATCTCCAGAAAAAAATTATACTATGTTTCTGATGACTGCTTTAATTCCTTGGACATTCTTTACAACTGGTATTACACAAGGTGCAGCAGTAGTAATAGCAAATGCAAATATTTTGAAGAAAGTATATTTTCCAAGAGAAATATTACCTATTTCAATTGTGACAAGTGGATTAGTGAACTTTCTAATTTCTTGTATTATCATTTTTATATTTTTAATTTTTACAGGAATTGGATTTAGTAAGTATATTATTTTCTTTCCACTTTATGTATTAATCGAATATATATTAATTTTAGGTTTTGTATTTATTCTTTCTTCTGTTACGGTATATTTAAGAGATTTAGAACACATTATAGGAGTTATTATTCAAGCATTATTTTATGCAACACCAATTGTTTATTCTATGAATATGATTCCTAAAGCATTTGCATGGGTTTTCCAAATCAATCCAATGGCATATGTAATTCAAGGATTTAGAGATACTTTATATTATCAAACAATGCCTGATTTACATGGATTATTTGTTATTTCTATATTTAGTCTTATTTTATTAGTGATTGGATATAAAATATTTGATAAATTACAGAAAAATTTTGCAGAGGAGTTATAGTTTATGGATAAGTTGTATATTGTTGTTCCTTGTTATAATGAGGAAGAAGTATTACCAGAGACTTCAAAACGTTTAAAAGAAAAAATGAATCAATTAATTAAGAAGAAGAAAATTTCTCCAGATTCACATGTTGTATTTGTAAATGATGGATCAAAAGATAAAACATGGGAATTAATTTCTTCTTATAGTGAAAAAGATCATTTATTTGGAGGTATTAATTTATCTCGCAACAAAGGGCATCAAAATGCTTTATTAGCTGGTCTTATGACGGTAAAAGAAGATGCGGATATGGTTATTTCTATGGATGCGGATTTGCAAGATGATATTAATGCTGTAGATCAATTTGTTGATGAATATTATAAAGGAAACGATATTGTATATGGGGTTCGTTCTTCTAGAAAAAAAGATACATTCTTTAAAAGAACTACAGCGCTTGCCTTTTATCGTTTAATGTCAAAAATGGGTGTTGAATCTGTTTATAATCATGCTGATTATCGTTTAATGAGTAAACGTGCTTTAGATGCATTAGAAAACTTTAAAGAAGTAAATTTATTTTTAAGAGGAATTATGCCTTTAATTGGTTTTAAATCAGCAATTGTTGAATATGAACGAAATGAACGATTTGCAGGAGAAAGTAAATATCCTTTAAAAAAAATGTTAAATTTTGCACTTGATGGAATTACTTCTTTTAGTGTAAAACCAATTCGTTTTATCACTGCAACTGGTTTCTTAATTTCAATTATTAGTGTTATTATGTTTATTTATACTATTGTAAGACATATTCTTGGATTTACAGTAGTAGGTTGGAGCTCACTAATTATTTCATTATGGTTCTTAGGTGGTGTTCAAATTTTATCAATTGGTGTAATTGGAGAATATATTGGTAAAATTTATATGGAAACAAAAGCACGCCCAAGATTTATTATTGAAAGTTATGTGATTCATCATAAAAAATAAGAATAGAACCAATTATGGTTCTATTTTTCGTAGACGAAATAAATAAAGTATTGTATAATAAAGTTGGTGAATGACATGAAAAAAGTATTATTTATATCATCAACTGGTGGTCATTTTAATGAATTAATGCAATTAGAAAGTATGTTTGAAAAATATGACTATCATATCATAACTGAAAAAACAAAAACTAGTAAACATTTAAAGAAAAAATATCGTGATAAAATTGATTTTTTAATTTATGGAACAAAATCGCATCCACTGACTTATCCATTTAAATTAATTGCTAATTGTTTTAAAAGTGCATATTTTTATTTAAAAGTTCATCCAGATTATATTATTACAACTGGTACTCATACAGCAGGACCAATTTGTTGTATTGGTAAAATTATGGGAAGTAGAATTATTTATATTGAAACATTTGCTAATATTCATACTAAAACAGCAACAGGTAAATTATTATATCCTATTTCTGATTTATTCATTGTACAGTGGAAAGATATGATAAAACTTTATAAAGACGCGAAATATGGAGGTTGGATTTACTAATGGTATTTGTAGTATTGGGAACGAATGATAAAGGTTTTCCACGATTATTAAATGCAATTGAACATCAAATAGAAAACGGGACAATCAAAGAAGAAGTAATTGTTCAAGCAGGAAAGACAAAATATCATTCAAAATATATGAAACTATACGATATGATGTCTATAGAAGACTTTCATAAATATATTGAAGAAGCAGATTATATTATTACTCATGGTGGAGTAGGTTCTATCTTAGATAGTCTAAAATTAGGAAAAAAGATAATTGCAGTTCCACGTTTAAAAAAATATAAAGAGCATGTAAATGATCACCAAACTCAAATTATTAACGAATTTGAAAAAAGTGGCTATTTATTAGCAGTGAATAATTTAGAACAATTGGGACAAGTAATTTCACAAATAAATCAATTTAAACCAAAAAAGTATCGTTCTAATAATAAAAAATTTGTTAAAATGTTAGACACTTATATTAAAAAAGATAATCATACTAGTTGGTATAATCAATACCGTGAAGTTATTAATTATTTAGTATTTGGTGGTCTTACCACTGTAGTCAATATTGTATCTTTTTATATAATGGATATTATGGGAATTAATACATATGTTAATAATACAATCGCATGGGTTCTATCAGTAATATTTGCCTATGTTACAAATAAATTATTTGTATTTGAAAGTAAGACATCTAATCGTAAAGAATTAACGAAAGAAATTGGTTCCTTTTTCGCAGCACGTTTATTTTCTTATGCAGTTGATATGATTGGTATGTATTTATTTGTTAGTATTTTATTTATTAATAAAATGATTTCAAAAGTAGTGATGAATATTATTGTAATTATATTGAATTATATATTTAGTAAATTATTTATTTTTAATCAAGATAAAAATACAAAAAAAGCGTAATACACGCTTTTTTTTGATAATTCCAATTTATAAAACATATATTTGATTAGGTGATTTTATGCTCAAATATAAAATATATGTATTTTTTTCTTTTTTTCTTATATTATGTACTATGACTTTTTCTCAAGCAAAAACTTTAAAACAGCCATTATATCAAAAAACAATTTTTCTAGATGCTGGACATGGTGGCCCAGATAGTGGGGCACTTTATAAAAAAATTTATGAAAAAGATATTAATTTAAGTATTGTAAAGAAATTAGAAAAAAAATTAAAAGAAAAAGGAGCAAAAGTCTTTTTGACAAGAGATGGAGATTATGATTTGTCTGTACCTTATACAATTAATAGAAAACGTAGTGATTTATCAAGAAGAAGCAATATGATTAATCGTTCTAATTGTAATATGTTTTTATCGATTCATTTAAATGCTGATGTTTCTACTACTTATCATGGTGCTCAGGTATTTTATGATTCAGGTATGAAACAGAATAAAAAAATTGCTGAAATGATTCAAGCAGATTTAAAACAATACTTATATACAACAAGAGAAGCAAAACAAAAAAATGATATGTATTTATTTCATCGATTAAAAAAACCTGGTGTTTTAGTAGAAGTAGGATATATTACAAATCCAAATGATCGCTATTTATTAACACAAGAAGAGTATCAAAATAAAGTTGCAACAATTCTCACCAATAGCATTATTCGGTATTTTTATAAAAAATAAATACTTTACTTTGATTCGATAATAAAACATAAAAAAAACATATTTCCCCACAATTTTTGTGATATAATTAACCTAGGTGAGAGTATGAGGAGCAAGATATTTAAAACACTGGATGAACAACTTGCTATTTTAGAAGAACGTGGGTTAGTCATTCATGATTATGATAAAGCAAAAGCTATTCTATTTCGTGAAAATTATTTTTTCATAAATGGATATCGTCATTTATTTGCAAAAAGCCCTAAAAATGATCAGTTTATAACGGGAACTACTTTTGAAGAATTATATGCTACTTTTACTTTTGACCGTAGTCTTAGAAATTTAATGTTTAAATATTTGCTCATAATGGAAAATAATATAAAATCAATTATAAGTTATCAATTATCTAGAAAATATGGATATAAAGAAAAGGATTATTTAAATCCTAATAACTTTACTCAAGATTCTATGAAAACAAGACAAGTTCATGATATTTTGTCTAAAATGAAACGCCAAATTCGCGTAAATGGAAAGCAACATACTGCAACCTCTCACTATTTATTAAATTATGGTTATATTCCAATGTGGATTCTTGTAAAAGTATTATCTTTTGGAATTGTTTCTGAATTATATACCATTTTAAAAGCAGAAGATCAATTAGTAATCGCTGATTTTTATCATGTAGATACTGAAACTTTAGGAATCTTTTTATCGTTACTTTCTAATTTTAGAAATTTATGTGCTCATGAAGATATTTTATATGATCATCGTACACAGCGTTCTATTCCTGATAATAAATATCATTATTCTTTACATATTGATAAAACAGATGATGAATATAATTATGGAAAAAATGATTTATTTGCCCTAATTATTATTATGAAATATATGCTTTCGACAGAAGAATTTTCTGACATGATGAATGAACTTAGCTATGAAATTGATCGTTTAGATGGAATTGTAAATGTTGTTCCATTAAATGTTATATTAAATAAAATTGGTTTTCCAGATAATTGGAGAGATATTGAACTTTTAGATTAGGAGGAATTATGAAACAAGATAAAAAACAAAAATTCATTTATGTTTTATCCATTATTATTGCTATATTTATAGGAATTATTGGTACTGTTTTAGCTTTTAAATTCATTCCTGGTACAAAGGAAATTGTAAATCGTACAGTCAAAGATGTTAGTATCGAAGAAACGAATACAATTAAAGAATCTATTGCAAAAATAAAAGATGCAGTTGTAGTAATTGAATCTTATAAAAATGGACAGAAATTTTCTCAAGGTTCAGGTTTTGTATATAAAAAAGAAGATAAGAAAGGTTATATTTTAACAAATCATCATGTAATAGAAGGGGCAGATGAAATTAAAGTTGTAAATAATAATGATCAATCTGTTACTGCTAAATTACTTGGTAGTGATGAATTATCAGATTTAGCTGTACTTTCTATTGATGAAGATGCAGTGATGGATGTTGCTACTTTTGGAAGTAGTGAAAAAGTAGAAGTTGGTGATACTGTCTTTACTGTTGGTACCCCACTTGGTAATGAATATAAGGGTACAGTGACAAAAGGAATTTTGTCAGGAAAAAATCGTTTAGTGTCCGTAGATACTACAACAGGGGGATCAGTAATGGAAGTTTTACAAACTGATGCTGCAATGAATCCAGGAAATAGCGGAGGACCTCTTGTTAATATTAATGGTGAAGTAATTGGTGTAAATTCTTTGAAATTAGTAGAAGATGAAATTGAAGGAATGGGATTTGCTATTCCAATTGAATTAGTTCAATCTGAATTAGAATCACTAGAACAAGGAAAAGAAATTGTTAGACCAAAATTAGGTGTTGAATTTACTGATTTATCTAATTCTTATTTACTATATCGTAGTGGAATTATGATAGATAAAGATATCAAACAAGGAATTGTTGTAGTAACTGTTTCTAAAGATACACCAGCTAGTGATGCAGGATTACAAGCTGGAGATGTTATTACAGAAATGGATGGTACAAAAGTAGAAAGTACAAGTCATTTTAGATATTTACTTTATAAACATAAAGTTGGTGATACAGTAAATATCAAATATATTCGTGATGGAAAAACAGAAGAAGTCAAATTACATTTAAATAAAGAAGCTTAAAGCTTCTTTTTTTATGATATGGCAAAGTATATGCTTTTTCATACAATATAACGAGGGGTGAATTTATGAATAATCCAAGAATAGTAATTGATCCAGGACATGGTGGTAGTGATGAAGGAGCTTCTGGTAATGGAATTATTGAAAAAAATTTAAATTTAGACATTTCTAAATATATGTATAATCGATTTAAAGAGTTAGGAATTCCTGTAACGATTACAAGAACAACTGATGAAACTTTGTCTCCAACTGAAAGAGTAAATCGAATTATGAATGCATATGGGGATGATAAAGGTGTTATTATTATTTCTAATCACATAAATGCGGGAGGTGGCGATAGTCATTGTGTAACAAATGTATAACAATTAAAGCCAAATAAAATAGAAAGAAATGGAGAAATGTTATGAATATTAGTTACACTAAACAAGGTGATTATTTATTACCAAATTTAAAATTAGAAGATAAAAAAAGATTTAATATAGGAAAATATGGGTTGCTAAAATTAGATTATTTAAAAAGAAATAATAAAGGATTATATACTAAATTATTAACTGAAAATAAACTAGATGAATATATTCACAACATAGATACTACTCTTATAGAGATGGAGCAGAAGTTAATTGAAGAATTAGCTGAAAAAGAAAATATTACAGAAGAGTTAAAAAGTAAAAATGGAGTAGAATGGTTTAAATCTATGAATAATATAAAATTTAGAGTACAAGAGATAATATTAAAGGAGTATATCTATGTGTGATATAACTGATGAAGAATTTGAAAAAATATACTTACCAGTATGTATTAATTTTAATAATTATCTAAAGGAATTTGTAATACCAGATGTAGTAGCGTTTTATATAGCCGATAGTTTTTATAAGAAAGTATTATCTAAAGCACCATTATATAATCATATTAATTCAGCAATAGATGTATTTAATGTAAGATGTGATATTTATAAATTAATACCATATATTAAGAAAATATTAAGAATAAAATATAATCTAAAAATAGTAAAAGATAATCCAATGATATTAAAGAAATTTTATTAAAATGAGAACTCTATCGAATCAAATTGATAGAGTTTTTAAGTGCAATTAATTATTTTGTGAGTAAAACTATTGTCTAGCCAGCACTGAATTTGTATAGCCACAAATTCCAATGTGGGAAAAATATCCCAAACCCTTGATTAAAATATTCAAAAATGATATCATTATATTAAGATATAATGATATCATAATAAAGAGGGTGAAGATATGAAAAAGCAAGATTCTAATGAGAAAGAAAAAAAGGAAACTTATTTATTAAGATTAGATAAAAATTTGTTTTTTCAGATTTCAGATTATGTTCAAAAAATAAAAAAGAAAAATGGAAGAAGAAATTATAGTTTTAATAAATTCGTATTAGAGGCTATAGAAGAAAAAATTGTGAAGGAGAATATGTAGTATGGCAAAAAAAGAAGTTAGAACTGATTTGTGGGTCTATGATTTATTAAAAGATGCTGGAATAACTTTAGATGCACAAGGAAGTAATATTAAAGAATTAGATGATGCATTAAAAACTGCATCAAAAAAAGGCACGGGTAATGTAGGATTTCCTGAATATTGTGGTGTTGTTAAAGATTTTGTTTTAGTTATAGAAGATAAAGCTTCAACTGATAAACAAGAAAAATATGATGAAAATGGTATTTTAAATTTAGATGTATCTTCAATAACTGATTATGCACTAAATGGAGCGTATTTTTATGCAAAACATATATTAGAAAATACTAATTATAAAAAAGCTATTGCTTTTGGAATTAGTGGAGATGAAAAACATCATATTATAAAACCTATATATTTGGACGGCAGAGAATATTTTATAGATTTGCCGGAAGTTGAAAGTTTTATTTCATTCAATGAAAATAACATTGATGAATATTACATTAGAGAAATTTTAAAGGAAAATACTGATGATGAAAAAACGACAGAGGAAATATTAAAAGATGCAAAAGAATTACATGAATATTTAAGAAATTATGGCAATTTGAGTGATAAAGATAAGCCTTTAGTAGTAAGTGGAATATTATTGGCATTAAAAGAAATTGAACACAAAAATTTTTCTATTGATGATTTGGTTGGTGATAAACTAAAAACAGATGGTTTAAAAATTTATAATGCAATACGAGATAATTTAGATAGGTCACAAGTATCACCAGAAACGAAAAAAGACAAACTTTTATCACAATTTGCTATAATAAAAGACACAGTTATTTTAAATGAAAAAAATGATGTTTTAGGTAAGACTCCATTAAAATTTTATACTGAGTATTTATATAATAAATTATATAAGACTATAAGATATAATCAAACATCAGAAGATTACCTAGGTAGATTTTATGGAGAATTCATGAGTTATTCAGGAGGTGATGGACAATCGTTAGGAATTGTTTTAACTCCAAAACATATTTGTAATTTATTTTGTGAATTGATTGATCTAAAATCTACTGATGTAGTATTAGATCCATGTTGTGGAACTGCTGGATTTCTTGTTTCAGCCATGCACGATATGCTCGGAAAGACATCTGATAAGCAAGAAAAAATGGCAATCAAAAGAAATCAATTACATGGTTTTGAACTTCAACCATACATGTTTACTATTGCAACAACAAATATGATTTTACGTGGCGATGGGAAAAGTAATTTAATATGTGATGATTTTTTATCACAAGATTCTAGTAAAGTACAATTAAAGGGGGCTACAGTTGGCATGATGAATCCTCCATACTCAATGGGAAAAATAAGTCCCGAAAAATGTGAGTTAAGTTTTGTAGAGCATTTACTTAATAGTATAGTAGTTGGTGGTAAAGTGATTGTTATAGTTCCGCAAAGTACTATGACTGGAAAAAGTAAATATGAACAAAATATTAAAAATAGCATCGTTAAAAATCATACTTTAGAGGGAGTAATAACGCTAAACTCTAATACATTCTATGGAGTTGGTACAAATCCATGTATTGCAGTGTTTACTGCGGGTATTGCTCATCCAAAAGAAAAATTGTGTAAATTTATAGATTTTTCTGATGATGGTTATGAAGTACAAAAGCATAGAGGTTTGGTGGAAACTGAGAGAGCAAAAGACAGAAAACAACACTTATTAGATGTATGGTTCGATAAAATTGAGTATCCTACAAAATTCTGTGTTCAAACTACAATTAAATCTACTGACGAATGGTTACACTCATTTTACTATTTTAATGATGAAATTCCTAAAAAAGTAGATTTTGAGAATACAATTGCAGATTATATCACTTTTGAATCTAATATGATAACTCATGGGAAAGGATACTTATTTATGGGGAGTGAACTAGATGGAATTAGCAAATAAAAAATGGATGCCTTTTCAAATTGGAAATTTATTTCAATCATTTGAACAAGGAAAATGTAAGAATGCTTCTGAGCTTAAAAAAGGGGATTGCCCATATGTAGGTGCAACAAATAGGAATAATGGCGTTTTAAAATTTGTCAAGTATGATGATAAAATTATTACTAAGGGTAACTGTATTATTTTTATTTCACAAGGTGATGGGTCGGCAGGATATTCAATTTATAAAAAGGAAGATTGCATATGTGGTGGAACTGTTATAGCCGCCTATGCGGACTTCATAAATGAATACAATGGAATGTTTATATCTTGTTGTTCAGATATGAATCAATCAAAATATTCACATGGCCATGCAAGAAGTTTAGATAGATTAAAAAAGGATTTTATTATGCTTCCATTCCTTAGTATCTAATTCATCAATCTTATTGAAGTCAATATCGTTTAGTTTCTGATTAATATATTTTTTCAACAAAACTATATCTTCCATCAATAAGTTTTTAACATAGCTTTCCATAAAATCAAAGTCTGGATTATTTTCATTATTCACAGGAACGAATATAATATTAATGAAATATTTACAACTATACAAAGAGGCAAACGCTTAAAAAATTCTGATCACATATTAGGTGACATTCCTTATATATCTTCTTCCATGGTTAATAATGGATTATCTGATTTTATTGGTAATGATGATGGTAAAAAGTTTAATAATTGTATAAGTATTGCAAACAGTGGATCCGTTGGTGCAGCTTTTTATCATGATTATGAATTTATTGCAAGCGATCACGTTACCGCATTAAAAAATGATAAGTTTAATAAGTATGTATATTTATTTCTTACTGTTATAGTTTCAAAAATAGGAGAAAAATACAGTTTTAATAGAGAAATAAATGATTTTAGAATAGCAAATGAAAAAATATTACTTCCAATAGATGATAATGGAGAACCTGATTATTACTATATGGAAAGATATATAAAAAAGATTATGTATGAGCAGTATGTAGCTTATTATAATTTCTTGGAGGATTAAAATGAATTATAATTTAGGAAAATTAGAAAAAATAACAAATTTACGAGAGGTTTGGAAAAATGAAGCAACCGATTTTACAAAATGGTTAGCAAAAGAAAATAATATTAAATTGCTTAGTGAAGAATTAGGATTTAATATTACTGTAGATGAGACTGAGGCTTCAACAGGTAGATATAATGTTGATATTAAAGCACATGAAGAAGAAACTGATAAAACAATAATAATTGAAAATCAATTAGAAATGACAAATCATGACCATTTGGGCAAAGTAATAGTTTATTCAGCGGGTTTTGATGCGGATATTCAGATATGGATAGTTAAAGACGTTAGAGATGAACATAAGCAAGCTGTCGATTGGTTAAATGAACATTCTGATGAACATATTAATATATTTTTAGTACAAATTGAATTGTGGAAAATTGGGGATTCATTAATTGCACCTAAATTTCAAATTATAAGCAAACCAAATAACTGGGCTAAAGCAATTAGAAAAAATGTTTCTAAAAATATGAGTAATGCATCAACTATTCAATTAAATTTTTGGGAAGATTTTAAAAATTATTGTGAAGATAAAAAGGTTAATTTTTCACTTATTAAACCATTGCCACAACATTGGTATAATATTTTTATAGGTAGAAGTGATTGTCATTTAGATTTAACTTATAATACTAAAAAACATGAAATTGCATGTGAACTTTATATAAATGACAATAAAGATTTATATTATTCATTAGAACAATATAAAGAAGAAATTAACGAGAAGATATCGCCAAATTTACAATGGATGCCATTGGAAGGTAAAAAAGCATCAAGAATTAAATTAGTATCTAATTTGGATGTTGATCCTAATTCTGAATCTTGGGATGAAGCATTTGAATGGATGAGCAATAATGTTGAATTATTTAAAAATACATTTAGAAAATATTTAAAATAAAAAGAAAAAATGATATAATATTTGTGAAATTATAGCAAGCGCTAGTACAGGCTTATAATAGTTTTGTATTGCGCTTTTTTGTTGTTGGAGGTATTGGTATGTTAATTAAAGGAAAGGCAAAAGATTTGTTAGAGGATTCAATAAATAATGCATTATTGGCGGTTGAAATATATAATAAACCTAAATTAGAAAATAGAATTAAAAGTTATATAGTGCATATGAATATAGCGTGGACAAAAGTATTTCATGCATATTTTCATAAGACAATTGGTGAAAAATATTTTTATAAGGATACAAACGGAAAATATCAAAGAATTGATGGCGAAAAACGTACTTGGGAATTAAAAACATGTATGGATAAATATAAAAATCTTAATAATGCAGTATATATGAACAATATGTTTTTTATAAAACTGCGCAATAAAATTGAACATAGTTATCTAAATTGTACGGATTTAGAGATAAAAATATTTGGTGAATGTCAGGCATTGTTATATAATTACGAAAATTTTATAATTGAAAATTTTGGACAAGAGTATTCAATAAATGTGTCATTACCATTTTCTTTACAATTTTCAGAATTGAGGAACGAGAAATCGTACAAATCAAGTAAAATGTTATTATCAAAAGAAATGTCTAAAATAAATGATTTTATTGATAAATTTAGAGATAATTTATCCACAGAAGATTATTCTATGCAAGAGTACAGTATTAAATTGGTGCAAATACCAATAATATCAAATACCAATAAAGGTGATTTGGCAATTCAATTTTTAAATTGGAATAAATTAAATGAAGAAGAAAAACAAGAAGTAGAAAGATTGACAGCTTTGGTCAAAAATAAGACTGTAATAAAAAGCATAACAAATGCAGATAAAATGCTTCCTGGTACGATAAATAATAAAATAAAAGAGAAATATCAAAAATTTAATTTAAATATTCACTCGTATTTAACTTATATATTTTCAATAAAACCTTCTAAAAAATTAGAACCAAATAAAGATCCTTTTGATACAAATACAAAATATTGCTATTATGATCAAACTCATAAGGATTATCAATATACAAATGAATGGTTAGAATTTATAGAAAATTTATTTAACGAGAATAAGTTGTCAATCGAATCGATTAAGGAATTATATAGAAATAAATGTAAACTTGAAATAAATGAATATGAATAAAAATTGAAGTACAGCAATGTACCTCTTTTTTATGGTTATATGGCTATACAAAAATGTATATCACTTACACAATTTGCACTTTTGAAAAAGTATTAAATTTATTATATTCTGAAAATGCCTAGGAAAATAATATTTAAAAGTGCACTTTTATTATCTCGGAGATATTCTTATATATATTTGTAGATATGAAAGATAATAGAGAAGAATTTATATCTTCATTTATTACAATATCTATATTAGGAGATAATAGATTAACTTTTTTAGAGAGATTATTATTAATCCATATAATATCTCTAAGTAAGAAAAATGGTTATTGTTGGGCAACAAATAAGTATTTCTCTAATATTTATAACGTTACTACAGTAACTATTTCTAAAAGTATAAGTAAATTGGCCACCTTTAATTATATTAAAATAAATTTTGATAATAAAAATACTAATAATACTAAGCGTATTATAAAA
>ULOC01060619.1_pt1 | contig 30384 bp, 50 predicted proteins | sample 1952181 | NCBI WGS metagenome assembly ULOC01 (sample SAMEA4835592, study PRJEB28245) | human gut metagenome | biome: gut microbiome; material: fecal sample | place: Denmark | collected 2008
ATTAAAATAATTAAACCAATATATAATTTTAAAGCCAATGAATATGGAAGAAATGATTAGTAGAATTAATTATTATTTAAAAAATTATAAAGATAACTTTGAGGCAGAAAATGAAAAAGAAAATTGATATAGTTGATATAAAAAACGCTGATTACTTAAAATTTTATGTATTAAACGGCTTTATATATTGTGAAAACGAATGTGGAGAAAGAGTAATAGTAGCAGAGTTAAAGGAGTGAAGAAGAAATGAAAGAAGATATATGGAAAGAATGTATATTTGATTTTAGAGAAATACCCACAAAATGTGATGTTTGTGGTAGTGATAAGGTAAGATATACAAGCAATGCTGAGATATATCATGGGAAACAATATGGAAATGGTTATTGTTATTTATGCGATAATTGTGGTGCTAGTGTAGGTGTTCATAATACAAAAAGTAAGAAACCATTAGGAAGATTGGCTACTGAAGAAATGAAAAGATTAAAAATGCAATGTCATTATAAGTTTGACGCACTATGGAAAAAATATAATTTTAAAAGAACTGATTGTTATGGTTATTTAGCACATAAATTAGGATTGCATTTAAGAGAAACACATTTTGGCTGGTTTGATATTGAATATCTTAATAAATCATTGGAAATATTAAATAACATTGACTTTAAAGATGTATGGAAATATATAAAAGAAAGGAAGAAAATAGAAAATGAATAAAGAAAAAAGTTTAGAACAAGTTAAAAAGCAAAAAGAAGTTATTAATAGAATATTCAATGAAACAAAAGAAACAAGAGATATAATAAATAATAATCGTGGCGACACTATTTTAACACTTGGTAGTTTAATACATTATTTAGGAATTGTTGAAGATATATTAAAAGAGGTGTCAGAATGAATGTAGAAAAAATGACTAAAGCAGAAATATTATTGTGCTGGAGAAAAGTTAACGAAGAATTGATTTACCAAAAAGAATTAGTGGCAGACATGTCAAGCAAAATAAGCCAATTAAATAAACAACTCGAATTTAAAATAGAAGAATTAGGACGAGTAAAATTAAATAAAGAAAAAGAAGTAAAAGAAGAAGAAGAAAAGAAATCAAGAATTATTAAAAAAGGAACTAAAATACCACCTGATAAACAAACTTACATAACAAAATGCCGAGTTTGTGGTTGCAAATTTACTTATATGGAAAAAGATATACATTATAAAGAAAAGACAAATTCAGCATACGTAATTTGTCCTGAATGTGACTATTATAAATACCCTTTTATAAACAGAAAATACAAAGGTGATAAGAGGTGTTAAAATGAGTAAAGTATTAATATACAGTCAAGAAGATTTAGACTTAATTTTAGAACTTGAAAAAGAAAAAAATGAAGAACTACAACAAGAAAACAAACAACTAAAAGAACAATTATTAGTATCTCAAACAAATGAAGAAACATTTAGACTAGAAATGGAAGATATAACAAGAGCATTAGGATTAACTGAAGACACAATATTTGATGATGTTAAGTCATATGCAAGAAGTTTAAAGGATAATTGGATCAAGTTAAAAGACTGGGTTAACAAATACTATGATTATTATATGAATGAAGAAGATTATATTGGTGGAAGATTATGTTTTACTGATATGAAAAATAAAATTCAAGAACTAGAACAAGGAAGTGATAGTGATGAACAGAGAAATAGTTGTTAAAAAAGTAAATCTACAACAAGACGAAGTAGATAGGCTTAATAATACAATTGAAATGCGTGATAGCACTATTAAATATCAACAAGACCAATATTTAAAACTTTTAAGGAGATTAGACAATAAAGAAGCTTTTGGACTTAATTGTTTATTATTTACGTATGATGAACTTATTAAAATATTAAAGAGTAATTATCATCCTTTAAAAGATTATCTTGAAAGATGGTTTAGTACATATGAAGATTTTAAAGAAAATGAAGGCCTATTTTTTGCAGAAGATGGCATTGAAGTCGAAGAAAATGATTACTGGTTAGTTAATATTAAAACAGATTATGCTTGTAGCTTTAAAGATATTGAATTATTAAATAGAAAAGTTTATGAGTTAGAGAAAGTAGAGAGTGATGAGTAAATGACTAGAGAAGAAGCAATAATATATTTAGAACATACAGGTAGTGATGATTTTAACTTAGAAGAACACCAAATTCAAAATCGGTTAAATGCAATACAATTTTTATTAAAAGAAAATCAAGAATTAAAATCTCAATTGGCTGGTACTACATTTTGTTATGATGAAGAAGAACATCGTAAACTAGAAAATAACTGGAACGAATTAAAGAGATGGTTATATGAAGACCATTACTTATATGTACCTGAAATTGCTAGAAATTCAATATATCAAAAAGTTTTAGAAAAGGTATATGAAATAGAAAAGGAGAGTAATAGTAATGAAATATAAACTAAAAGATGGGGTAAGTTTTAATTTAATTAATAAAAAATCAATAATAAAATTTGATTTTGATTTATCAGATTATTACAACAAAGAAACAAGAATATTTGAATTTCCTAAAGGATATGTAGCATTTAGTTTAATGGGTGATGTTTTTAATACTTTCTTGTTTCCATTAGATTTAGTAGAGAAAATAGGAGAATAGATATGAAAATAACAATATATGAATTAATAGGATTAGTTAAAGATGGTAAGGCACCTAAAAAGATAAAATTTAATTATAGTATTTATGAATATAAATGGAGTAATGCCTATCAAGAAAAATGTTATGTAAATGGCAATAATTATAGGTTATGGGAAAATTTAAATTTAAATAGTAATTTGAATGATGAAGTAGAAATAATCGAAGAACCAAAAAAGATAGAAAACATAAAATCTAATGGAGATGAATTTTATAGCGATTATATAGACACTTGGATTAGTAAGAATAAAACTGATGCATACTGTGAATTTTTAATGAATAAAATCAATGAACTAATAGATGAAATTAACAATTTAAAGGAGAAATAGTTATGAGCAATTTTAGAATAGAATGCCCTTATTGTAATGAATATAATGAATATAATTTTAAGATATGCAAACAATATTCAAATTATAGAAAAGTTAAATGTGATAAATGCAATTTGCAATTTGAAATTAGTGCTTATTGTGAAATAAGTTGTAGTGCTGATAGAGAAGAATTAAAAAAAGTAATACCAAAAGATAAGGTAGAAATGGTTAAAAATATATGTTCTAAATATTTGAAATATAGAGGCAAAGGTGGTTATGAAAATAGCCGAGATATAACAATTAATTCTGATATTGAAGAAAAAATTATTAATTGGAATAATGAAAATTGTTATTGTATATCATTAGGCGGGATAGCCACTTATTATGGAAGTGAGTGTAGACGTGTTTGCTTTTATATTTATCCAAGTGGAAAAATAGAACAAGAGTGTATGTCTGCTTACAATTGGAAACAAAATTGTTGGTTTAAAGGGGATACAATAGAAGAAAAAATAGATAATTATATTCAAAATGTATTGATAAAATGGGAAACAATTTAAAGGAGGAATAAATAAATGTGGAAATAATAGAAAAGGTAAAAGAAATATCTGAGCTAATGAATGAATTACAATCTTATACAAATAACTTGAGTGCTAATTTGCAAGCAGTAGATTATAGAATAAGTGATTTATTACATTTTATAGAAAGTGAGAAATTAGATACAAAGGCTTGTTATAGAATTGTCAAAGAACTTAAAAATGTAAGAAAAGACAGAAGGAAAATTAAAAACGATATGGAACTATCTAAGACTTTAAATCTAAATCTAAATAAGCTGTTAGGCATTGAAAATAGACAATTCTTACTAGCTGAGCTTAACAAGACAAATAATCATTTGAATGGCAAATACAAAAACAGAGTATACACCGAAGAAGAAATCAAAGAATTAATAGGAGTGTGATATATGTGTACAGGCTAAACTATGATAGGTCGTTGATAGAACTATTGAATAGGGGGTTTAGGTTTACACAAGATACAATAGAGTATGTAGAGGATAACGTAGTCTATTTAGAATTTGGTTTTAAGAATGATACACATAGATTTCGTTTGTTGAAGTCAAAAAGTGAAGATGAAGAGTTTTTAAGAAAAAGAAAAGAGATAATAAAAAGATTAATAAAAGAGTGCATTATTTTACACGTTAGAGATAGGTGGTGGCTTAAATGATTGAAGAATTAAGTATTGTTGAAGTATGGAATAGATTAAATAAAATAGATAATCAAATTGATTACATTCAAACAGAAATAGCTAATAATTACAATATATCTGCAAGCAAACTTAAAGAAGTATTAGTTAGTTGTAGCAGTAATGCTAATTCTAATATGATTAATTCGATAATTAGAACTGATAAGTTGTTCACGCAATTAAGAAAGTTGTATGTAGACAGAAACAATTGTGAAAACTACATCTATAAAGAAATAGATAGAATGAAACTATCAGAACCAGCACTTACAATTGCTTTTATGAAAGATTACAAGAGAATGACTTGGAATCAGATAGCAAAAGAAATGGATTATTCAGTTGCACAAGTTAGAAGATATTACGATGAATACAAGGGGAAAACGCCGAAAAATAACAATTTTGTTAAAGATGAGCAGAAATGAGCAGTTTAGGTGTGGTATAATTGCTATAATGAGTACGATTAGATAGATACTCATTTATACATCGAAATCCCTAGTTGGCTACAATTAGTAGCCTAGAGAGATATATCTTTACCATTGTCCTTTAGGAATCTCCGATGTATCTTTCTAGGGTGCTAATTAGCACTATTTACTTTGAAGCAATGCCTTTATAGGTATTAGATTTGTAGAAGTAAATGCGAGGATGACTACTCGGAATTAATTAGAGGTTATCTTTTAATTCGTTGTTCACATTACCCGAATAGGTAGTGTACTGATGATATATAGTTTATATAGTAAAAAGAGTTATTCCTTACTTGTAGCAAAAACAATAGGACAAGTAGCAAAGGCAATAGTCAACCTATCGTGGTAAGAAATATAGTGCAAATCTATATTATATCATTAGTACAGTATCTATTAAAGATACTAGATGTTCTAATTTTATTAAAGCAACCTTAACTGGTTGTTTTTTAATTCCGAAAAAAACTAAATTGGAAAAATTCGGATTAGAAAGGTAGTTGATAAGATATGAAAGAAACTATATTAGCAACAATTATTGGAATATTATTATTTACTGGTACAATTGTTATTTCTGTGTTATCTGCTAACAAAAATGAAATTTGGGAAAAGATAAGGAGTGATAATTAATGTGAATATAATATTATATCAACATTATCTAGCTGAAATTGGTGGTATAGAAACTTGGATTTATTATTTGCTTAGTGAATTAAAAAATTATTATAATGTTATTTTTTTATATGATAAAGCAGATGAAAAACAATTACAAAGACTTATGAACAATGGTATTAAAGTTATGAAAAGAACCACAGGTAAAATTTACGAATGTGATTTGTTAATAAAAGCAAGTAGTGACGGAAACTTAAACGGAATAGTAGCTGACTATTACATACAAATGATACATGCTAATTATAGTGAATTAAAATACTTTAATTATAACGAAACTTTTGAGATGGATAAGTATATAGCAGTTTCTGAAGTAAGTAAAAGAAGTTTTGAAGAAAAATACCTGACTAAAAAAGCAGTGGTTATACAAAACTACGTTGTTAAGGAGAAAGTAAATTATTCTCCAAAAAACGAATATTTAACTTTAGTTTCAGCTTGTAGATTAACAAGTGAAAAAGGCTATGATAGAATTTTAACACTTGCGAATGAGTTAAACAAAAGAAAAATCAATTATAAATGGTATATTTATACTAATGATGGTAGACAACTAAATATTTCAAATGTTATTAAATGTAAACCGACTTTGAACATACAAGAAAAACTAGCAAATGCTGATTATGTTGTTCAATTAAGTGATACTGAAAGCTATTGTTACACAATACATGAAGCACTAGCCCATACTGTACCAGTTATAGTTACAAATTGGAATGGAGTAAATAAAACTGTTATAGATAAAGTAAATGGTTACATTTTAGATAAGTCAATGCAAGACTGTAGAATTGAAGAAATAATAAACAAAATACCTGCTAATTTTAAATACAGCGAAAGCACTAGTATTAAAGATTGGTTAAATTGCTTAGAAGAAATAAGAATTGAAATTGAAAAAAGGAGAGTGAATAAAATGAAAGCAAGAGTATTAATAAATTTTAAAGATATAAAGGTAGGAATTATTAGAGAAAAAGGACAAGAGTTTGAATTGTCAAAAGAAAGATTTATGGAAATAAACAATTGTGATTATTGTAAAACAACTGGGCAAAAATTAATTGAAGCAATAGAAGAAGAACAAGAGATTACAGAAGAAGAAGTACAAGCAGTTGCTGGTGCGATAGTTGAATATGCAGACCAAGAAGATAAAACTGTTGAAGAAGTTGTACAAGAAATAATAGAAGAAAGTAATGATACAGAAGATGAAGAAACATCACAAGAAGAAATAGAAGAAACAGATAAAGAAGAAAAAGCAGTAAAAGATACTGATAAAAAGAAAAATAAAAAGTAGGTGGTAAAAATGGCTACTAAAAATAAAGGTGGCAGACCAAAAAAGTATACTGATGTTCAAATCTTGGAACAGAAAATCAAAAAGTATTTTGAAGAATGCGAAGAAAAAGGAAAACCATTGACTATGAGTGGCTTAGCATATTCACTAGATATGGATAGAAAAACACTTTTAAATTATTCAAAAGACGAAAAGTTTTTCCCCACTGTAAAAAAAGCAAAGGATAGAGTAGAGGTATACGCAGAAGAAAGATTATTTTTCCCTAACGCAACTGGTGTTATTTTCAATTTAAAAAACAATTTTAATTGGGAAGATAAACAAGAGTTAAACCATAGTATTAATAATCCTTATGAAAATCTTACAGAAGAAGAATTAAGAAAACTTGCGGGGGATATATAAAATGCCTGAAGAAGTTATGTTTCAAGCTAAATGTGAATTGGCTAAAAGGTTCTTTTGGGATTACTGCTTATTGAAAGCACCTGATTTCTACAAAAAAGAAAGGTTTTTCTTGAAAGATTTGTGCTACAAACTACAAGATTTTATGTCAAATGATAAAAAAATTCTAGTTATCAATATGCCACCGAGACATGGTAAAAGCAGAACAGCCACATTATTTACTCAATGGTTGTTAGGTAATAATCCTAAATTAAAAGTTATGACAGGAAGTTATAATGAAACGTTATCAAGTAGTTTTGCTAAACAAGTAAGAGATTCCATTTCAGAAACAGATGGTGTTTTTTCTTGTGTATTTCCAAATGTGGGAATTAAATATGGCGAAGCTGCAATGAATAAATGGGCATTAAAAGGTAATGAAGAAGCAAATTATTTAGCTACATCGCCTACCGGAACAGCAACAGGATTTGGTTGTAATGTTATGATAATAGATGACACTATAAAAAATGCTGAAGAAGCTTATAATGATAATATTTTAGAGAAGATATTGGACTGGTTTAAAAATACAATGTTGTCAAGAACTGAAAATAATTTTAAAATCATTATAATTATGACAAGATGGGCAACAAAAGATTTGGCTGGATACATATTAGAAAACTATAATCAATTAGAAGTAGAACATATATGTTATAAAGCTGTATTAGACAATGGTAATATGCTTTGTGATGAGATTTTAACAAAAGCGGATTATACTTTTAAAACAAGAGATATGAACGAAGATATAGTTTTAGCAAACTATCAGCAAGAAGCAATAGACATTAAAAATAGACTATATAAAGATTTGATGGAATGGGAAAAACTTCCTAATTATACTAAAGTTTATTCTTTAACTGACACAGCTGATACTGGAGAAGACTATTTAGTCACTATTCCTTATATTGTAAATAATGGAGATGTCTATATTTTAGATATTCAGTATGATGACAAACCAATGGAAGCAACCGAAGATAGTTGTACAGAAATACTAATAAATAACAATGTTACAGAAGCTGAATTTGAAGGTAATAACGGTGGACGTGGCTTTGCACGAAATATTGATAGGAAGTTAAGAGAGAAAAAATATTATAAATGCGTAATAAAAACATACACACAAACTAAAAACAAAGAAGCAAGAATTCTCTCCAGTGCGGCTTGGATATGTAATCATGTCTATTTCCCATTAAATTGGAAGACCAAATACAAAGAAGCATATAAAAGCATAAGCACTTATCAAAGAAAAGGGAAGAACAAGCACGATGATATTGAGGATGTGCTAGCTGGTATTTATGAAAGAGTAGCAAATAAGCCTAAAATATCAATTGGAATGAATTCAATAATATGAAAGGAGAAACAAAAATGATACAATGCAAAAAAGAGTATTTAATAGAAGAAAAAAATATTAATTCACTAGTAACACAAGCAAAGAAAGTTCTTAATCATAGAAAAATGCTTTATAATAGATACGTTGGCAAGAAAAGAACAGAAGTGGATGTACCACTAGAATTTTATAGTACTAATATTGTTAGTGGCTATTTCGGTGGTAAAGCTCCTGAATATTCTATTAAACAAGAAAATAATAAGAAAAAAATAGAAATAATTAAGAATTTTTTCAATAAAGTAATAGGAAAAAATACTAACGTTGAAGAGTTTCAATTATTAATTGATTATATTAGAGATTACAACGATGACAGCTCATTCTTTTATGATTTAGTAAAAGATTATTTTATGACAGGTGCATGTTATGGTTTGACTTATGAAACTGAAGACAACGAAATAGTTTATACACATATTTCAAGCTTACAATGTGTAGCAATTTATGATTACTCAGCGCCATTACAAAAAATTGGGCTTCTTAGAGTATGGCAAGAATTAGACAACGATGGTTTTAATTGCAATATGGTAGAAATAATAACTAATGATAGTAAGTTTTATTATAAAAATTCTAAACTTCAACCTAATGAGTATAAATTGGATAAAGATATGAGCGAAGAAATAGCGTGGAAATTAACACCAGCATTTGCGGTCGAAAATGTTGATAACTTGGCTATATTTGAGCCAGTTATTTCATTAATTGATAGTTATCAACAAATTATAGAAAATAATAGAAATATATTTCAATACAACGATGATGCAAAATTGATGATTACTGGGTATAGACCAGCAAATGAAATGTTTATTCAAGACCCAGATAATCCGGAAAATAATATAATAAACCCCGAAAGAATAAAGGAAGATGAAATATATTTGAAGTCAAAAGTTTTTTACACTGATGATACAACAGGAAAAATAGAATGGATAATAAAAAACATAAACGATACAGCAAGTGAAAATCACAAAAAAACTTTGATGGAATTAATCTTAATGACAATTTGTGTTCCAAATGTCACAGATACAGGTTTTACTAATGCTGACAATTCAAGTGCTTTAGAAAAGAAGTTTTTTCCGTTAGAACAGGCTATTATTCAAGCAGATAAACAATTCAAAAAAGAACTGTTAGCAATGTGGGAAAATATAGTAGATAGAATAAATTTAAAAAAAGGCACTCATTTTGATTTCAGAGATATACAAGTCAATTTAAAAAGAAATATGCCTACCGAAAAACAAGAAGTAGTAAATATGGCTTTACAATTAAGACAATTGTTATCTGACGAAACTTGTATAAGTATGTTGCCTTTTGATATTGATGTAACAAGTGAAAAGCAAAAGAAAGAACAGGAAACTGAAGATAATATCATGAATAACTTTAACAAAATAATAAATCAAAATGGTAATCAAAACAATGATAAAGAATTAAATAAAGAATAAAGGAGAATATTATGTGGAATAATGTTGATAAAATGCTAAAAAAATATTATGAGCAATACTTAAATGAATATAAATATCTTAAAGATAATATTCAACTAAGATTCGCATCATTAAAATTTAACTATAATCAACTATATGAATATGCAACTCAAAAAGAAACTGACAAGTTTAAAAGGTGCTTAAAGAAAGAAAAAACATCAATGGACAAGAATTCTTACATATACTATTTAACAGAGCGTTTTATCAACATGAAAAAAATAAAAAATATAGATATATTCAAGTATTATATTTATTTAGAGTATTATCATATGATGAAAAACAATAGTATCAATGAAAACCAATTGTTTAAAAACGTTATAGAAGAAGCACATAAGCAAGTGATAAACGAATTAAAACCGAAGAAGAGAGTATTAGATATTATAAACCTTACATTATTAAGTTTAAATAAATTCGTAAATAATTTGGGGTATGAATGGCAAAATTATATTGAAGAAATAACTAAATATAATTCAGAAGAACTTGTAAGACAAGCAATTATAAACATGAATTCAAATAATGAATTAAATGTTGATGATATAGAATTTGAAAAGATTTTCGTTAAGCAACAAAAGAGAATGCTAAATATAAATGATGGAAAGATTAGTGGTGCAATAGAAAATCAAACCGATAATGTATTTAACTACTCTAAATTAGAAATAGGTAAACAGTATGGTGCAAAAGAATGTAGATTTATATCTGAAATAGATAGCAGAACAACAGAGATGTGTCAGACATTGAATAATCAAATATTCAAATTAAATGAAATGAATGTATATAGTAGGTATTCTGAAAAAGATAATAGAAGTGTTATCTATCATACAAAAGGACTTGTTGTTGGAGAAAACTTACCTCCAATTAATAATCATTTTCATTATTGTAGAAGTACGATTACTTATCTTACTGAATTGAGCCATAATGAGCTTATAGCGGAGTATAATCAATTGAAAAGTATAATACCTAGCGAAGTGCCGAAAACCCTTGAAGAATATTCTAAATTAAGGTATAATAATGACTACTACGAAGAAATAAAACTTAAAGAAGAAATTGGAAAACATTATAAGAAAGATTTGGAAATAGGCGAAAAAAAGAAAACATTATCATTTAATGAATATTATAAAAAAGTAAATGATACAAGAGAATATCTAAAAAATGTTCAAGCTAAAAACTTTGGGGTTATTGGCGAAGTGACATTCCATACCATTGATAGAATGATAGATAGAAATATCACTAAGGAAGATATAAAAGAGATTTTACAGGAACCTACTAATCAATGGTATAATCCGATTAATGATAGCCAAGTATTCTTTAAAAATAAAAAAATGGTAGCTCTTGATAGAGAAGAGTTAAGTATTAAAACTGTTTACAAAGGAAGGGGGAAGAAAAATGAATAATCCTAGAAATATATTATCAGAGGAAGACGTAAAATTTTTGGAGCAAAATGATATAAAAGTTCCAAATAAAGATTTGGAAGATGAAGAATGGTTAGAATTTGAAATGGAGATTTCTAAAAAATTAAAACTTGATGATGTAGAAAGAATAATGGATATATTGGATGATAGCACTAAATAGTGCTTTTTTGCTACTTAATAGGTAGCATATAGTAGATAGTTTATAGATTATAAGAACCTGGGTTGACTATCTATTCTATGGTGCTTATAAAATGCACTAATGAAACATAGAAATATGTTTTTTTTATTTGGTTAATTCGCCGTAATGAATAATAATTTGGATATTTTCTATCCGTAAAAGAAAAGGAGGGTTATCTATGGAAGATAACAAAGATATGGTAACTGCTACCGAAACAGCAGAAGAAAAAAATACTCAAGGAGAAGATAAGGCAGAGAAAACTTATTCAAGAGATGAGTTGAACAAAATTATCAATGCTGAGAGAAACAAAATTAAGGCTGAAATTCTTAAAGAGGAAGAAGAGAAAAGAACTGAAGCTGAAAAGTTAGCTAAAATGAAAGCAGATGAAAAATTAGAATATGAAAAGCAAAAAGAAACTGATAGAGCAAATAAAGCCGAAATGGAACTTAACGCTTATAAACTAAAAGATACTGCTATTCAAATTGCTAATGAAAAAGGACTAGATGTAAAACTTTTAGACATGATTGATTTTACTAGAGAAAGTGCTGAGACAATTAATAGCAAAATTGAAAGTATGACAAAGCTATTTAAGGATGCAGTAGAAAAAGGAATTAATGAAAGTCTAAAAGAGAAAAGTCCTAGATACGTAGTTGGAACTACAGAAAATTCCAAAAAAAATATTTCAAGAGCGAGTTATTAACTTGCTTTTTTTCTTGCAAAGAAGGAGATAAAGGAGAGTGAAAAAAATGGCAAGAACAAAATCATTATATATTCAAGATTATTTAAACGACAGTGTTATGGATAATCTAGCTGAAATACTAGGTGGTGTTATTGAAAACATACAAGCCGGTTGTGTCAGCGAAGCTTTAAAAGCTAAAAACGGAAGTGGAGAACCTACATCAGGTAGTGTTGAGTACAAAAGATTTGTAAATGCTCAATTAAAGGATAAAGGAACTGCTAGAACAGCATCAAAAGGCGATAAAGTAAAAGCAGAGCCTATTATTGTTAACTTAACAGACGATAAGGAAATAGTAGAAGAGTTACAATTAAAAGATGTAAAACTTTATGGTATTGATGGAATGGCAGAAAAGAGAAAGGCAAATGCTGAAAAAAGAATTAAAGCATATTTAGATAGAAAATTCTTTACATGTGCAAAAACTGCTGGAACTTTATTTGAAAACAGCGAAAGTTTAACAAACAAAGTTGATATAATTGACGCTATGATAGTTAAAGCAAAAAATACTTCTAGTGATTTCATTGATGGACTTGATGCTGAAGATTTAGCAATTGTAGTTGATGGTACATATAGAAAAGCATTAAAAAATTATCTAGATAGTTTACCAAATGGTACAGTGCCATCTAATGGTTTAATTGGTATGTACGATAGCATAGAAGTATACGAAAGTAACAGATTACCAGAAGGTGTTCATTGTTTCGTTATGCTAAAAGAAAGTATAGCTGAGCCATATTATTTAAGTGAATATGACGCAGAAAAAATACCTTTCGATGATGCTATAGCACTAGAAACATTCGTATATAGTGGTATTCAAGCATTAGTAAAAGAAGCTATCTATTACTATGCAGAAACAGCAATAAGTGCTTAAGAAAGGATAAGGTGTTGATATGGAAGATAAAATACTAAAAGAAATTAAAAGCGACTTGTCAGATAATTATAATTCTTTTGATGAGGACGTTCTTAAAAGCCTATTAGAGGATGCTATATTCAATGCCTTATATTTTTCTAATAGGAAAAATACTGAAAGTAATATACAATTACTAAAATCAGAAATAAAAGAATATGTTAAGACAGTTTATTTACAAAGGGGTACTGAAGATGTAAAAAGTTTAAGCGAAAGCGGTAAAAGCTCTACCTTCAAGAACCCAACTGAACAAATGCGTAGTGATATAGTAAAAAATGGAAAAAGGCTGGTGTTGTAATAATGCAATTACGTTATAAAAACACGATTGACTTAAAAAAAGTTGAACAACAAAAAGCTAAAAATGGAGCAAAAGTTGAAACTTATATCTATATCAAAACATTTTCAATTCAAAAACAGGAATTAACAGATGAAGTATCAGCCTCAATTTATGGGGCTGATATTACTTCTATGATTAGAATCACCTCAATTAGAAATGAATTAGAAAAGTATTTAAAAGAAAAGGTCGGGACAAAGCCAGACAATATTTCAAAATACTATTTATTTCAAGGCGAGAAAAAATATAAAATAAAGTCTGTTAAATTAAAATGGGTGGACTTACTAGAAATATGATGGACATTTCAAAAATGGTTTTAAGAATTGAAAATAAAATTGATAAAGAATATATTCCAAAACTAATTAAGGCACAAAGAGATACTGCTAAAAAAGTATGGGAAGATATTATAGAAACTTCGCCATATAAAGGTGGAGACTATATTTCCAGTATTAAAGTTGAAGATACTATCAACAATGGTGGTGTAATAAAAACTAGAATAACAAGTGATTTAATGGTTGACTGGGAAAGAAGAAAAGGTGGAACGATTACTTTACCTTTAGCCCACTTTATCAATTGGGGTACAGGACCTTTAGGAGAAAGTACTAATATTTTTCCACATGGTTATCCATATACAACGGATGCGCCCTGGAATTATGCAACGTATTTACAAAATTTACTTACAGGAACATGGGGAAGAAAAGCAAATCCACATTTTTATTTGTCATTACAGAAAAATGTAGGAATATATAAAGAAAATTTGAAGGCGGTGTTTAAATGATACGAACTTTAATACAAGAAAAACTAGATGAAATAAATGATTTAGAATGTGGTCCATTCTTACCAGATGGAATAATTGAAGAAAAAACTACATATTTTGGTTACACACTTCAGAAAACATTTTTAAGTCAGTCCTTTGATAAAAAGGATGTTTACAAGTTATCTTTATATGGCATCTTAGAAAGAAAAAATGATATGACGTCAAATACACTTGAAATACTAGATTTGATGTCAGAAAAAATTGTAAATAAATTAAAAGAGCTTAACTTTAAAGTGACTATAAAAGATATTGACCAAAGTGATGATTTGATAAAAAAACAAATCACCGCCGAAGTTAAAATGAATGAGACTAATCATGAATTAGTTTTTTAATGAGAGGAGAAGAAATATGAAAAAATTAAAATTAGATATTCAAAGATTTGCAGATGACCATGAGGCAGATTATACTGTAAGTGCCGGAAGCAAAATTGAATATTCGGAAACAGAAAGTGGTACTTATTCAAGATTATATGGCCTATTAAAAGTGCCAGTTATTGGCGAAGAACCAAATGATATAGATACTACAAGTTTAGATAATTTAGAATTTGAAACAAGTAAAGCTGGGTTAAAGCCTGCTGTTAAATTAAATATAGACTTTAATATGGAAAACCCAGATACTAACGCAAATATAAACCTAGTTGATGACTTAGCTACAAGTAAAAAGACTTACTTCTTTAAAATAACAAGGTCTAATGGTATTGTTCACAAATTTAAGAGTAAAGTTGCTTATAGTTTTAATGAAATAGGCACAAACGAGATAGATAAATTCACATTATATCTTAGACCAATAAAAGAAGTGGAAACTACAGTTCCTTCAACTAGTGCATAGCAGATTTATAGGGTAGCTAGTTATTATATTAGTTACCCTATTTTTTTAATAATAAATTAAGTAAAGGAGAAAATTATATGAAATATTTTGAATTAGAATTAAATGGAAAAGTTATAAGATTTAGATTAACAACTTCTGAGTGTATATCACTAGAAGAAAAGAATAAATGTAAAATGTTGGATTTTATAAGAGATTATAGCCATACAACATTAGTTACTTTACTTCAATCATTGAGAAAGGCAGAAGTACCTAATTTTAGCAAAGCTGATGCATGCAATTTGATGGATGAATTAATAGATAACGGCTATACTTTAGAAACAATTTTATATGATGTAATTTATAAGGCGTTGGTTGTTTCGGGTTTCTTAACGAAGGAGGAGTTGGACCAGATGAAAAAGCAAACAGAGGAACTCCTTCAGACAGCAGAAAACGAACAGAAACAAATTATACAGAAATAATTAACTTTCTTTATGATGAACTATTAAAATTTGATTTTAAATATAGTGACTTATATGATATGACGCTAGAAGAATGTTATCATAGTTTGGAACAAAGAAGAAAAAGTCTAGCTTATAAAATGTGGAAAGAAGCAAATCTTATTGAGGCAGCAGTTAATGATTTATTTTGCGAAAAGGAAAATTTGTTTCCGAACACACCAGAAGAAGCTTCGCCAGAATTGTTCCCTAAAAAGGCAACTATACAAAAACCAAAATGTTTAAATAAACATTATGTAACGAAAGGAGGACAAAAATATTATGAATGATGAAAAATTTGGTGTTACGCTTGAACTTATCACTGCACCATTCACAAAGAAAATGAATGCTTTAAAAAGTACAGTTAACAATTTTATATCCACGGTTTCAAAGGGTGTAGAGCCAAAGTTTGAAGTAGAAAAAGCACTTAATGATTTAGATAGTATTAATGAAAAATATAAGGATTTAACAGATAAACAGAAAAAAGAATTGAGTATAAAATTAAAATATTCTGATGTTAAAGATATGGAAGCTGAATTAAAAAAGATTAATGTTCTTGCATCTTCTATTCCTGAAATAATAGAGCAAACTAAAAACTATCCAAATACAACTGAATTTGCTAAGAATTTAGAAAATGAAACTAAAAGCCTAAGCAAATATTCTGAAAAAATAAAAGAACTTAAAAATGAGTTGAATAATTTAGAAAATTCTCAAGCACCAAAAAAATTAAATAATGAGCTTTCTTCTTCATTTGAAAAAGGTATTTCTAAAATCAAAAAGTTTACATTATCACTGATTTCAGTTAGAAGTATTTTTTCACTAGTTAGTAGAGCTTCTTCTCAATATTTATCTCAAGATACAGAAAATGCTAATAAACTACAGTCAGCATGGATAGGATTAGGCTCTATAATGGCTCCTTTGATAGAAAAAATAGCTAATTTTACAATAAGGGCTGTAAGTTATATTAATGTTTTTATACGTGCATTAACAGGGGTGGATTTATTAGCTAAAGCAACAACAAAATCAATGGATAATTTAAGTAAATCAGCAAAAAATGCTACTAAAACTTTAGCAGGCCTAGATGAAATTACAAATTTGAATAGTGATACTAGTTCTTCTAATAGTTTTAACTGGGCTGATAATTTCAAGAACATTGAACTTAATACAAAAATTGTTAAATTTATAGAAAACGTGGCAGATAAATTAAAAGGATTATATAATAATGTTTTAAAACCTATAGGCTCATGGATAATTGAACATAAAGAATTAATAATATTACTAATTGAAGCTGTACTCGCTTATAAATTGGTAAAAAAGTTTGAAGTTTTAAAAGGCAGTGTTGATAAATTACTTATATCTCTTGGTTCAAAGGGCGGGGCTGGATTAATTGGTTCATTATATGCGTTAGCTACAATTGGTTCAATTGTTATAACCATTAAAATTATAAAAGATATAAAAGAAGAAAACAAAAATTTAAAAGAACAAATAACCTCACTTAGAGAACAGGGCAATGAAACTTTTAAAGAATGGGCAGAAAACGCAACTGATTTAGGAGAAATTTTCTACGAGATGCAAGGTACACAAGAAAATATTACAAAAGCTTTAATTTTAAGTTCATCACTAACTTCACAAATATTTGGTCATAGTGAAGAATATTTAAAAAACGCAAAACAATTTGTAATAAATTCTGGTTATATTGTTGATAATTTACATAAACAATATGAAGAAGAAAAACTAAACAACGAAGAAAAAGCAGCAATATTAAGTAAATTAAAAGAACAAATAGCTGCAAATGATTTAGTAATAGAAAAGTTAAAAAGTCAAGGCGAGAACACAAGTAGTCTTGTTGAAATTCAAGATAAATATAAAGATTTAACATTGACAATTGTTGATAATTTAATTGAGCAAGGTAAAAGTTATGATGAAATAACAGAAAAGACGGGTTTATCAAGAGCAGAGTTAAATAATTATAAAGAAGATTTAAAAAAATTCTGTGAAGTAAAACCTGAACTTAAAGTAAATGTTACTGCTGATACAAGTTCTGCTTCTTCAAAAATAACAAATTTCTTTAATAAAATAAAGAATGCTTTTGCTAAACTAACTCCAAGAAATATATCTGTCGATAACTTTAGTAAGCAAGTAGCTTCATATGACGTTGGTACTAATTATGTTCCAAATGACCAATTAGCTTATATTCATAAAGGCGAAGCTGTTATACCGAAAAAATTTAATTCAAGTGCTTATTTCAACAGTGACAACGAAGAAACTTGTAGGCTGCTTGAAACTTTAATTGAAAAAGTGGACAATATAGATTTAAATCCACAGATATCAGTAAGAGAAGTGGGAAAAGCAAGTGTAAATTACATTAATAGTGAAAAAAGGAAAACAGGAAGGAGTGTTGTTTAATGAATGTTTGGTATATAGAAATAAATGGTAGTTATCAAAAAATGTTAAGCCCTTCTTCTTATTCTGGCGAATGTGAAGATTTAGACAGTAATTCATACAGAAGTATTGTTACTGGCGACTTAATTGATACAGTTATCAGTACGCGTTGGAGTAAGCTTAAATTTTCTTATAAATGCTTAAGTGAAGAAGAATTTTTTTCAATTAGTGAGCAGATTAAGAAAAATCCTATTAAAGCTAAATGCTTACATCCGATTTACGAAGGTGGATACATAGTTGCTGAGTTTAGAGTTTCTAGACTTAATTGGGAAATTTTAGAGACAGGAGATTATACACTGTCTTTTAATTTAGTACAAAAAAAGAGAGTGAGTGGTCAGTAATGAAGATTTATTTTGATGGTGTACTTATAGACTATAAATATTATAGAAGTCTTACAAATGAATATTCACTTTATACTGATACATTTTTTCTTGGAAGTACAGCTGCAAATTCATTTAATTTAGTTCTTGATAAAAGTGCAAATGTCACAGTGCCAAATATTGTTACATTAAAAGACAATGAAAATACAATTGCCACTTTACTTGTTGATAATTGTTATGAAAATGAAGATGGCAGTATTACTTATGAATTAATTGATAATATGATTAATTTTGAATTTAATTATAATGCAAAAAATATCATTGATTTAAGTTCTACTGGTAAAGTATCTCTGTTGGAAATATTATCAGATATCTGCACAAAAGCAGGTGTTGAGTTGGGAATAACTGAATTAGACCAAGAAGAACAAGTTAGTTGGTATGATAGTACTATCAGTGCTAGAAAGTATATAAGGTTTATTGCAACTTTGCAATCGTCATTTGCTTATATAGATGAACTTGGCAAATTAAAATTTTCTAAAATTAAAAAAACTTCAAGTAAGACAATTGATTTTCAGATGTTAGGCGATTATAAAATAGGAGAGAAACATAAAATCACGCGAGTTGTGTATGATAATGGTCTTTTAGTATATGAAAAAGGAACTACTGATGGAGATACTATTTATATTGATACTGATAATCCTTTTATAACTAGCCAATCTCAAATTGATTATATTTTTAGTCAAATTAATAATTTTGAATTTTATTCATTTACGACTAAAAAATGTCCTATAGATTATTCAATAAGACCTGGTAGTATAATAACTTTTATTAATGGAGAACTATCTTATCCAACTATTGTACAATATGATATAGAATTTAATGGTCAATGGATCGGTACAATGTCATTAAACATTAGCACAAAAAAGCAAGAAGAGACGAAAGTAACAAATGATACTGATAGTGCTATAAAAAGGTTGACTATTAGCCAAGAAAGAGATAATGCACAATTAAAAATCTTGAGTGAAAAAGTTGGTAATAATGAAAAATCAATAACCGAGTTTCAACTCGAAATAGACCAAATAAAAAGTGAAATAAGCGAAGTTGCTGATGTTTCAGTTACTGCTGATGGAGTTGGTACTGTTACATTAGAAAATGTAGCTGGAAATAGTGAACCGATTTATGTAAAAATTAGACCTACTACTAAAAGTCTTTCACTATTGTATCCAAGTAATGATTTATTTCCGAGTGACGATTTATTTCCTTTAGAAAGATATTTGTCCTTTAAAAATGGAGATTATGAAGTAACATATAGATTACCAGCAGATTTATGGTTTTTAGATATAAATACTTATGATGAATTTGTTCTTGATTATGAAAAACAAAAATGTTACGTCATACACAGAACAGAATTTTCTTCTGCAGGAATATTGCAAGCATTAGAAAATGAAAACATTGAGTATTTTGATTATCCGGAAATTTCATTAACAGAAGGTAATTATTCTGTATCACTTTTAGGTCATGAAACAGCTTCTATTTATTGTAGACTTATGGCTAAAAGCATATATACTGAACAATTCGCTACAAAAATAGAATTAAATTCTAAAATTACTCAAACTGCTACTTCAATAAATTTGGAAGTTTCAAAAAAAGTAGATAAAGATAAAATTGTAGCTCAAATAAATTTAACGAGTGATACCGCTAAAATAGAAGCCTCTAAAATCAATATTTCTGGTCTAATAACAGCAGTTAATAATAATGAAACTACAACTATTGATGGAAGCAAGATATCAACAGGTACGATTACTGCAGACAAAGTCACTAGTAATTTTATTACAACAGAGAATTTTAATGCTCAAAAAATAAATGCTGATAACATTACAAGTGGAACAATAAATTCAAGTAGATTAAGTTCTAATGTAATTACAACAGAAAACTTTAGTGCTCAAAAAATAAATGCCGATAATATTACAGCAGGTACACTATCAGCAGACAAAATAAGCAGCGGAGTTCTTTCTACATCGGGAGTGGACATTTATAATGGTACTGGATTTATCAGAGCGTTATATACAGGCTCAGCTCATCCATATGTTTCAGCCTTGAACGTTGCAACTCAAGGAAGCATTGCTGGTGGTATTTCGTTCAGAAATAGTAGTTCACGTACAGGACTTGGAAGTGAAATGGCTAGTTTAGCTTATAGTACTAATGAAAAGAGATTTCTTTTAGAAAGTATCAATCAGCTAAGTATTTATGGAAAAAGTACTACTTTCATTACCAGCGATGGAAATATGAACATTGAAGGTAAACAAGCGGTTAGATATGATAGTGGAGATTATTTTAAAATAGTTGCCGGGTACGCTAACCAACCATCTAGCTATAGTGGTAGCATGTACCTTTATGCCCAAGAAAGCGTCAATTTAAATGCTAAAAATGGTGGAGTATATGCAGGTTCAGGTGTAGGTAGTTCAAACAGCAAGGTTAAAACAACTGGTGGAGATGTTTCATCAAGGAATGCTAAAAAGAATCTTAAGAAGTTCAACAAAGAATACGATACTGCTCTACAAATTTTAAATGATATGAACTTGTATAGCTACGACTACAAGTACAACTTATATCAAGACCCGCATCAATACGGCTTTATCATTGATGAAATAGAAAAGTTAGACAAAGAGCATAAGTTCTTTAAAATTTATAATGAAAAAGCAATTGTAAATGGCAAAGATTTAAACTTCAACTTAGAAGGTAAAAGAAGTAAAGAAAAAGTTGTTGATTTAATGAGATATGACAGTGACGCACTTGATAAATATTTGCTAACTGTGTGTAAAGCATTACTAAATAAAGTTAAAAATTTGGAAGGAGTAATAAAAAATGGATAAACCAATTATATTGAAAATTAAAGATACAGAAGAAAGTATAATCAATACAATAAACAAGTCGGAACTACCGGCTTTTTTATTGCGACCAATTGTTGAAAAGATATTCAACCAATTAGTACAAACTGAAAAAAACGAAGTTACAACTGCAATGATGCAGTTTAACGAAAGAAAGGAGAGTGTTTCAGATGGCGCAAAAAAATCTAAGCCCACGAAATAACCACGTGGGGGGGGGGTTATTACAAACAAAAGAAAGAGAGGTGGCAGTTATTTAGTAACAGCGCCTCTCATGAAAGGAGGGCAGGCTTAAATAAAATAACTTGCTCTTCTAGAGGTGGTTCTCTATGTTAATATTTAAGAACAAGCCAGATACTACAACGCCAATTAATGCTGATAATTTAAATGTTAACTTCCAAGAATGTAAAAATAAAAGTGCAATATTAGTTGCTTTATCTTCTAATACTGAACTTACTGCATCTACTGCATGGGCAACATTGTATATTCCATTTAATACGACGGTTTATAAAATTGGGAATGGATTTAATCTAGAGTCAGATGGAGGTGTTTCTGTAGATAGTAATGTAACAGGAATAAAAGTTACATTCTATTATCAATTAGCAGAAGATTGTTCACAAGCAGTCTATGGAAGAATTTATGATACGAAAACTGGTATGTTATCAAAATATAATGGTTCTATACAGAAAACTACTGACAGATTTATGATTACTCACGGCATATTGAACACAACTGGTTCAAATAAAATATATGGTTCGATTGCTTCTGGTGGGACACCAACTATAAAAATCAAAGGTAAAGATATGTATACATATATGTTAGTAGAAGAATTATAGATAGAGCAAGTTAAAAGCCGAATATATGGCATTAATAGAATTTAAGGATAAACCTAATACAACTACACCGCTTAATGCAACTAATCTTAATAACAACTTTAATGAGTTAAACAGAAAGTGTAATCAATTAAAAGGTGTTGTGTTATTTAATGGAAATTTCAGAATTGGTGAAACTAAAACAATACCCAATTTACAAAATTATGATGTGTTAGAATTTTATTATTCTAGAGGGCGCGACTACGGTGGAACTTGCACTAAAGCTGAATATTCTTCTGCACATACTTCTGCTACAATTATTTACGTTGGTGGGACAAGTGGTACCTATTGGAATAAAAGAACGGCTAATATTTATTGGAGTGGGAATAATGTGGAGTTTAGAAGTATTTTAGAAGAAAACACAAGTGGCAGTAGTGTAATTACTACTACAAACAATTATGATAATTTATATAAAATAATTGGCTATAAATTATAGAGAACTTACTAATAACAAATTAAATGGCTTATGTAAAACAAGAATGGAAGAATTTACCTAATCAAACAACGCCAGCAAACGCAACTAGAATGAACCATATAGAAGATGGAATTTATAACAATAGTGTTGAAATAAGCAACACAATAGAAAGTGGCTCAAATTCAAACGGTAATTGGATTAAATATTCAGATGGGACTTTAATTCAATATGGTTTATTGGTAAAAACATTGACTATAACAAAGATATCAAGTCAAACTGATTGGTATTATGATGATGGATATGTAGTAAAGTTTCCTATCAATTTCGCAAATATTAATTATGTAGTAGATGTTAAATCAGCAGTAGCAAACCTTGTTACAATGAATGTATATTCTATTACAGATTATGCAACTAATTTATGTAAATTTAATTTATCTAATAAAATTTCAATTACAGTTGAAAATCACAGTTTTAGATGGCTTGCAATAGGGCGTTGGAAGTAAATTAAAGAAAGGAGTAAATATGGAAAATTTAACTTTAGGAGAACTAGCAAAGGCCTTGACTTTTCTAATCGGTTTAATAGGCTCTATCAAATACATAAAAAATGGCACTGTTAAAAGTATATCAAAAGTAATTGATAATAGATTAGAACCGATCAAAAAAGAAATTAAAGATTTGCGAGAAGAAACATCTAAGAATAACTTGTCAAGTATTAAAACAGATTTAATTAATCTTATGGAATTAGCTGATAAAGAAATTATTTCAACGGAACAAAGAATAAGAGCTCATGAACTTTATGATTATTATTGTCAGCACGGTGGAAATAGTTATGTTCATGACAAGTGGGAAAGATTAATTAAAGAAAACAAATTATAAATTATAAGGAGAGTGAATGAATATGAAAGAAAAAATAGCAAAATTAATTGATTTAAAAACTATAATAAGTTTAATAGTAGTAATAAGTTATACTATTATGGTGTTTAAAGGTATAGTAGAAGCTGATTATAAAGATTTAGTCATAATGGTTATGACTTTTTATTTTGCATCTAAAACAAACAAAAAGGAGAGTGAGTAAGATGGAAGAAGCAAAAGAAATGGAAATTCAAACTACAGTCAATTCAGACGGTTTGAAAGAATTATTGGAAGGAAGTGAAATTGAAAATGTTTACGAAGAGAACAAGTAAGCCTACTAAAGGTAATAAATCATTTATCCGTAAAGTAACTGGCGGATGGAATAGTTGTATACCAGGCTATCCTGCAGATAAAGACTGTGATGTTCTAGCAAACTGTGTTGGATATGCGAATGGTAGATTTAATGAAATTATAACTGAATTAACAGGATTTCAAGGAAATAAGTATAATACTTTGAATTGTAATGCAGAGAGTTTTATTGAAAAAGCTAAAAAGGCTGGCTTAGAAATTGGACAAGTTCCTAAACCTGGTTCAATTGTTGTATGGGCTAAAGGAATTGTTGGAAATGCTGACGATGGAGCAGGACACGTTGCAATAGTAGAAGAAGTGCTAGATGATAATACAATCTATACGAGTGAAAGCGCTTACGGAATTAGCGCTTTTTATAATGCTAAAAGAAGTAATTCTAACGGAAGATGGGGAATAGGAAGTAAATATGCATTCAGAGGATTTATTTATAATCCAGCTGTTAAAGAAGAACCAACACCAAAACCTGAACCTAAACCAGAACCAACTCCAGTTGACGAATTTAAAGTAGGAGATAAGGTTTGCGTAAAAGGATATGCTACTGAAGCTTCTGATGGCACAGAAAAAAGAACTGCAAATTACGGTGGTAATCTTAAAGACCTTACAGACATTAGATACATAACTTTAATTTGTGAAGGTGCAAAAAGACCTTACCATATATCTGCAGGTAAAACTTTACACAATGTGGATAAGGGCTGGGTAACGAAAGAACAACTTACTAAAGTAGAATAAAAAAATTCTGGTTAAGAGTGAATAATTTCATTCAAAACCAGTTTTTTTATTTTCTTTAATTTATCCGTTATTTCCATGAATGACTTGCAAATGTGATACAAATTGTGGTATAATGTATTTGTTAATAAAAGTAAATTTGATTATGTTATTACTATAGTTATTTATATTAATGTATACAAATGTGATACAAAATGTATTGACATTTAGTAGTATAAGTGATAATATATTAAACCAAGAAATAGTTATATTTTCTTAACTATTGATTAAAATATTAATGGACATAAAAAAGAGTGATACTTGATTTGCAATGTCAGGTGTTCACTCAGTCCTTATAACCATGTGAACACCGTTCTAGTTGATACGGTGTTCTTTTTTAATGTCCTTTCTTGTTGTTGAAAATTTCTTCTAATACTAGGAGTATTAGAAATATTAAGAACAATGTTAAATTGTTCATAATTTCCTCCTTCAATCATAGGACCTCACCTCCTTCACATCTATAAAAATTTTGAAAATTTATATATATGGACTGAGGTAGAACACCTAACAATCATGTGTCACTCTGATAAATATTATACACCAAAGCGACATAAAACTACAATATATAATTTTAAAAGTTTAATTCTAAAGATAATTAATCTTAAATATATCAACAAAATCAACTTCAGGATAAACTTCCTGAAACTTTTTTTGTGCCACTTTTTTGTATTTTATAGAGTGCTGTATTTCATTATGGTGTTCTCTGCACACTGGTAACACTAATCCGTACCTCATGGAATTATTTCTATTTCTACCACCCAACAGCTCATGTAAGTCATCTTTAGGCTTATTACAAAAGTAGCACTTGTCTAAATTATCAGTGAATATACTAAATCTATTTCTTTCAAGTTTAACACGTTTTTTACTCACTTGTTTTAAAGGCTTTTTCAGCCTGTTTGAGACACTTTTCTTGTATTTCTTGTAAATACATGATTTGCATTCCTTTAAATCAACAGCCTTATTCATTCTTTTGCAGTAAAAGAACCTATAGCCTTTCTTTTGTTTAATTTTAAAAAACTTACAATACATATTTCTTCTTCTCCTTTTGTATGTAAGTCCCTTTTGTATTTAGGTCCACCTAACTGATCTGCAAGAAGTTTTGCCATTTTAAGATCTTTTTTCTTTATATTAATAGGATATTCAAGCATCTTTTCATATTTAAACATTACTTATTACCTCCATTCATCCATGGACACATTACATTATTCCATAAGTATTCATTATACATATTAGAACTTTTTACACAAAGTGGACCATATTTCTTTTCATAAGTTTCTTTTACATTATTTAACTCATTAATAGAGTTTTTAAAAATTTTAAATACTTCTAAATCATTAGGATATATGTCTAAATAAAGATTTAAATCTATTACTCTAAAAGTTAATTCTTGAATTTTTAAAAGTAAACTATCTTTTTCTCCTTTTACTACTACTTTATAAATATAATTTTTATAAGGAATATATTCGTTTTTAAAACTGTTTCCTTTGTTTAATGACTCGCTTAAACTATATAAAGAATTATCTTTTCTAAAGTTATTAACATTAACATTAATAGTGTCTACTTTAAAATCATTGTCAAATTCTTTAACTGTGTTATTCATATCAACATAGTTATATTCGTTATCCACACTTACACTTTCCTTGTCAATATCACTATAGTTAAAAGCATTCTCTCTTTCATCATAATACATGACATTTCCCCCTTCAATAGATATCTTATGTTTTTAACTATACTTAGTAAGGGCTTATAACTAAAAAAATTTGTAAAGTTTATAAACTTAGTATTGATTATTTAAAAAGCTATGATACAATTAAAGAGGTGATAGATTTATGAATTACAAAATTATTTCAAATAGCGACATGGATACCATTGAGCTTGCTCAAAATATTGAAAGTGAAAAGTTTCCTAATATGGTTATATGTATGGAAGGAGACTTAGGTAGTGGTAAAACACTTTTTACTAAGGCTTTTGCTAAATCTATGGGAATAAGTGAAAATATTACTTCTCCTACATTTAATATTATCAAAGAATATGATGGGGAAGAAGGTTATAAGTTATATCATATGGATGTTTATAGATTAAGTGAAAGTAAAGAAGATATAGGTATTAGTGAATACTTTAATAAAGGTGGAGTAACTATTATTGAATGGGCTGATTTGATTAGTGATATTTTACCTAAAGATAGGTTAGATATTAGAATTAAAATAGTTGATGAAAATAAAAGAGTTTTTTATATTACACCTCATGGGGAAGAGTATGAAGATTTATGTGAGAGAGTTTTGTAAACTCTTTTATTTTTTTATTAAATGTGGTAAAATATAGGGCGAAAGAAGTTGATTTTATGTATACGTTGTTTATTGATACGCATGATGAATTGATTACTGTTAGTTTAGTTAATGAGAGTAAAGTTTTTACTAAAGAACAAGCTAGTTTTCATAAGCATGCAGTTTATTTAGTACCTATGATTAGGAGTATATTAAGTGAAAACAATTTAACAGTAAAAGATATAAAGAATATAGTTTGTATAAATGGACCAGGTAGTTTTACTGGACTAAGAATAGGACTTACTGTGGGTAAGACTCTTGCTTATACATTAAATGTTTCAATTTATTTGATGTCTAGTTTGGAAGCTTATTTAGTGAGTAGTGAAAAAAGTGATAATAACATTGCTGTTATAGAGGATACTAAAGGGTATTATATAAGAGGAAATAATATAGAAGAACAATACGTTACAGATATGAGTAAATATGAAAAGTATAACATAGTACCAAAGGTGTTAGATGTTAGAAAAGTGGTAAGTGAAGCATTAAAGAAAAATAGTGTTAATGCACATCTAGTTAGAGCTAATTATGTTAAAGAAATTGAGGTAAATAAGCGTGATTAGTGAAAGTACTATAGGGTATTATAAATATAGAGTATCTTATATGATAGATGAAGTGAGTGTTAGTTTTATAGATATAGAAGTAGTAATGGAAGACATTAATATAATTGATGTTTTTACTAAGGAAGAATATAGAAGAAAAGGATATTCTAGGAAGTTATTTAATTATATATTTGATAAATATAAGGATAAGAGATTTATGTTAGAAGTGAGAACTAAAAATAGTATAGCAATTAGTTTATATGAAAGCTTGGGATTTAAAGTTATTCACACACGTTTAAAGTATTATAAAGATGATGACGCGTACATTATGGAAAGGAAGTAATTATGAAGGATGTATATATTTTAGCAATTGAAAGCTCATGTGATGAGACAAGCGCTAGTATTGTTAAGAATGGGAAAGAAGATATAGCTACTACAATTAATACACAGATAGATACACATAAATTATATGGTGGAGTAGTACCTGAGGTTGCTAGTAGGTTACACTTAGAAAATATTACTTTAGTAATAGATGAGACACTTAAAAAAGCAAATATGAAAGTAGAAGACATGGACGCGATAGCAGTTACTTATGCACCAGGGCTATTAGGAAGTTTGCTAGTGGGATTAGAAGCTGCTAAAACACTTAGTTTAGTTTATAATAAACCATTTATTAAAGTTAATCATATGATGGGACATATACTTGCAAATAATATTAATCAAGATTTAAGTTATCCACTTATTAGTTTAGTTATAAGTGGGGGGCATACTGATTTACTTTATATGGAAAATGAAAGTAGTTTTAAGTATATAGGAAGAACATTAGATGATGCAGTTGGAGAGTGCTTTGATAAAGTTGCAAGGATACTTGATATGCCTTATCCTGGGGGACCTAATGTTGAAAGGTTAGCAAGTAATGGAAATAATACTTATCATATGCCTAAGATATTAGATGACAATACATTCAATTTTAGTTTTAGTGGGATAAAAAGTCATGTTAATAATTTAGTACATAATGCTAAACAAAGAGGAGAAACTATTGTTAAAGAAGATATAGCAAGAAGTTTTCAAGATGCAGTAATAGACGTGCTTGTTAGAAAAAGTGAGAATGCGATTAATCATTTTGGCGTTAAAAACTTTTCTATTGCAGGAGGAGTTGCGTCAAACTCACATATAAGAGAAGCTTTAACTAAAATGTGTGAAAGAAATGATGTTAAGTTGTTTATTCCAGATAAAAAGTATTGTACAGATAATGCAACTATGATAGGGGCTGCTGCGTATGTACTATATAAAAACAATGAATTTAGTGATTTAGATGTCAACGCATCAAGTCATGAAGAGTTAACTTTAGAAGAAATGTAGTTTACTTTTTGTTAAAAATATGATATTATTAATATACATGAATTAGCTGGAAGCAAGCATGCCTTGTTCATTAAACTGACGGGCTCGTGCGGAGGCTAGTTCTTGTTTTTTGTTTAAAAATAGTTTACTTTATGTTGAAAATATGATATTATTAGTTACACATGAATTAGCTGGAAGCAAGCTTGCCTCGTTCAATGGAACCAGGGCTCGTGCGGAGGCTAGTTCTTGTTTTTTGTTTAAAAACAATTTACTTTTTGTTAAAAATATGATATCATTAATACACATGAATTAGCTGGAGCGCCAATATGCCTCGTCTAATATGACCAGGGCTCATGCGGAGGCTAGTTCTTGTTTTTTTATTCGCTTAATTTTTAGTATGTCATATAAATATTTTTTTCCATCATATGAGTTTCTAATAAGTACTATTGCTTCATAAATACTCTCTATATTCTTTTCTACAATTGAAAAAGTTATTTTATATTTGTAAAAACCATATTTAGCATCTAATATGTGTTTTTCTTTTTTATGATTAACAAATATTTTATCTTTTCCATTTTCTATTAATTCTTTTAAATATTTTGATAATTTATATTTAACGTACTTTAACTCATAACTTGAATATTTGGTATCATGGGAATAAATGAACTCATTTGCTGTTTTCTTATCAATTAAAATATTATAAGAATTTTCTATATTTTTATATTCAACACCTTTTTGTTTTTTAATGTTATTTAATGCTCTTTTTTGAGATTCATATATACTTAAATTATCATAATCAGTATCGTCTATTTGAAATCTATTAAAAGTACCATCTTCATTATATATTTCTCTACCTTCATTAAGAAATAAATTATAAATAATTTCTTCTAAAAATTCACAACTTATTATGTTTAACACACTTTTCACTTCCTTTTAGAAAATATTATATAATAAAAGTTTAAATAATGTAAAGTAGGTACTTGAAAAAAGTTCTTTTTTATTATAAAATATTCTATAGAAAGTAGGGATAACATGAAAGATAAATATCCAAAGAATTATTTACTATTAATGGCAGTGAGTGTATTTTGCTTAATAGCAATAGTATTTAGTTCTTCTTATGCTTATTTTAAAGCAAGAATAGTAAATAATACTAATCCATTTGAATTAATAGGTGGAACAATAAAGTTACTGTTAAATGAGAATTCTATAAGTGGAGACAAATTACTTCCAATATTAGATAGTCAAAAAGATACAAATGCGCAGATAAAGAATTTTACTGTTAAGAGAACAGATGACTCTAATATTGATGTTTGTTATAATGTTTATTTAGTAATTGAAAGTATTAGTGATAACATTAAGAATTCTAAATATATGAAGTATGAACTTACTAATGGGTCTAGTACAACTACTGGAAACTTTAGTACAGTAACATATAAAGATGGAAAAGCAATAATATTACTTGCACAAAATAAATATTTAAGTGATACTAATACAACGGGAGATGCTTATTCATTAAAAGTATGGTTAAGTTATGATGGAAGTGTAGACCAAACTAGTTTATTAGGTGGAAACTTTAGTGCTCATATATATGCTCAAGGTAATAGTGGTAATACTTGTCCTGGGTCAATTGAGACAAAGTATACTTTGTATGATAAACTATTATCAGATAAGTCAACAAGACCAGGAGCAAGAACAGACTTTAGTACAGTTTTAAC
>ULOC01052045.1_pt1 | contig 29693 bp, 29 predicted proteins | sample 1952181 | NCBI WGS metagenome assembly ULOC01 (sample SAMEA4835592, study PRJEB28245) | human gut metagenome | biome: gut microbiome; material: fecal sample | place: Denmark | collected 2008
GGGATCACATCCACACCGGCGCGGCGCGCCATTTTGCCAACCGAGCTTGCCTGCTGCCCCATAAATCCTGCAACCACCGCGGTCACTTCCTGTCCGGACTGGCTGACTCCTTCTGCGACAACACCATTGTCTGCGCACATGGTGAGGATCACTTTTTTTTCAATGGAAAGGCTGCTGCTTCCTGTGATTGCGCCGATCTGCGCAAACATTGTCTCAAACTGCCCCAGACCATCCAGCGGTTTGGCAATTTTGTCCCAGCTTGCTTTTACTTGCGCGTAGATCTGTGCGTCCGGTGGAATGATTTTAAGTTTCTCCATTTCTTTTCCTGTAATCAAATATTTTCTCCTGTTGCAATTGTAAATTGCGCAAATGCAATTCCCTGTTTCTTGCTTCTTTCAGCCATGAAATGTATGATAAGAAAAAGGAGGTGCTGATATGAATAAAACCAAAATTGATAATCAAACTATCGCTCACATTCTTCTTGATTTAAGACAAAAACATCATCTTTCCCAGGAACAGCTTGCTCAAACATTAGGCGTTACTCGTCAGGCCGTATCGCGATGGGAAATGGGAATCTCTGTTCCAAACATCCATACCCTGCTCTTAATCAGTGAGCAATTCCATGTTCCAATTGACACAATGCTCAAAAAACCAGATGCTTCAGCAGAAAACCAAAATAAAATCCAAAATCCTGCTAAAAGAACTCCCTTTATTTTTATGACCATAACCGGAATTTTCCTGTTGTGTGTGCTTCCATTTCTGGGTCAATGGGAACAATTCAAATATATGGATCTCTATGGTCGTGCATATGCCGATTCCTATCACTATATTTTCGAATACCCACTGTCCATTCTTCTGGTATTATCCATTGTCCTGATTTGTGTCGGGATCTATAACATTGTAAAAATCAAGAGGAAATCCGGCTCTCCTGCAAAATAGAGTATACATACTCCATATCCAGATGCTCCCGCAATCCCTGTGCGAGCTTGTCATACTGCTGTTCCTTAAATGCATGATAATCACCGCCAGCCTCCGGTTTCCATGACACCCTTTTTTTGTCGGCCAATGCCTGTACTATGCGCACGGCAATGTCTCCATCGTCAAAAATGCCGTGCACATAACTGCCGTATACGCCGAGTGCTTCGCCGCCTTTTTCCATGCGCTGTACCCCGTCGGTTCTGCCATCTGCCAGCTGTACCAGTGGCGTCTGATGTTCCCCGGTGGAAACCGTTGTCTTTCCCATATGAATCTCATAGCCGGAAAATTCCAATCCGGAAAGTGTGGAAAAAATACCGGTCACATTCTCAAATTTTCCACGTGTCTGCGTACGCATTTTTTCCGGCATCAGGGTCGTGTCGGTGTCGATCAGTTCCATACCACGCAGGGGTAGTGCCCCGTCGCGCTTTATGCGCTCCACGTCAATTGTATCCGGCTCATGAGAAATTGCTTCGCAATGAGCCGGATAGAGCGGTTCGCATAGCGAATTCTCATTCTCTACCCCATGTGGATCCGAAATGGTACGCCCCAGCATCTGATAGCCACCGCAGATCCCCCAGACCGGGATATGCACCGCCAGCTTTTTGACCGCGGCTTCCAGACCGTTCTGCCGCATCCAGCGCAGATCACCCATCGTATTTTTGCTGCCCGGCAGAAAAATCATATCCGGCTGTCCCAGTTCCTGCACCGAAGAAACATAGCGCACGGACACACCCTCCAGCCGTTCAAACACGTTAAAATCCGTAAAATTGGAGATCCGCGGAAAACGGATCACTGCCAGATCTATCACGCCTACATCATGGTTGTCCAACTGACCGCTCAGACTGTCCTCATCCTCAATGGAAAGATGCATATATGGAACTACTCCGGCAACCTTCACGCCGCCGCGTTCCTCCAGCATCTCCACTCCCGGATCAAGGATCGTCTTGTCCCCGCGGAATTTATTAATAATCAGACCCTTCACACGGGCTTTTTCATCCTCTTCTAAAAGTATCAAAGTTCCCAAAAGCTGCGCAAACACGCCGCCACGGTCGATATCCCCCACCAGAAGCACCGGTGCATCGACCAGTTTTGCCAGCCCCATATTGACAATATCATCCGATTTCAGATTGATCTCTGCCGGGCTTCCCGCCCCTTCCATCACAATAATGTCTGCCTGCTTTTCCAACTCCGAAAAAGCCTCGCAGATCGTCGGAACCAGCTTTTTCTTATACGCAAAATAATCCCGCGCCCGCATATTTCCGAGCACCTCACCCTTTACGATCACCTGTGATCCGACATCATTGGTCGGTTTCAACAGGATGGGATTCATAAGCACGGAAGGCTTCACACCCGCCGCTTCCGCCTGCATGACCTGCGCGCGTCCCATCTCCAGACCGTCTTCGGTGATGTAGGAGTTGAGTGCCATATTCTGTGATTTAAACGGTGCCACGCGATATCCATCCTGCGCAAAAATACGGCAAAGTCCTGCAACGATCAGGCTTTTCCCGGCATTTGACATCGTGCCCTGCACCATGATTACTTTTGCCATGTTTGTTTCCTTCCTGCTAACCAGCAATCACAACCCTGCAATCCTTCTTGAAGCATGCAATTCCATATTTGATAAAATTACGCATTCCGTCCTGCTTCAGCTTATTGACAATAGAAAGTACCTTAAAATTATTCAATCCTGTAAATATACTTTCCTTCGATACTCGCAGACATCCCGTCAGAAATGCAAACTGTAAATAATTATTCGTCTTTAATGCCTGACCAAAAAGACCTCTGATCAGAGAAACCATTTCACGATAATATCCATTCTGATATGCTTTATCCAGAGGAACATCATACTCATCTATGATAATTACTGCCTTTTTCCCGTGATGCTTATATAAAAGCTGTGACAGTTTACGGATGCTGTCTTCTATATTCTCATCCGTACCTGTAAGCATTTTAGCGAAATATGCCTTATCCTCGTCCGTAAGTGCATCACTTGTTTTGAGATAATAATGCCGATCCATTTCATTGGCAAGAATCGTGCCGAGCATCCTCTTCGCATCCGCAAATCCGTTCCTGCGTATTTTTTCAAAACTGTCAATTCCTACCGGTAATTTCAAAGTATTTACCATATGAACCTCCAACAAACAGATCATTTTGCCATATTTACATATAGTATAACTGATTGACAAGGTAATTACAATTTCCTTTCATTAAACGGTCACCGAAATACACTGTCATGATTTACTCTCCATTCCAAAAACATTTTCTTGAAAAGATCCCCATGTTCCGTTAAGATGATATTGTAACGAAAAACAATATATCAGGGAGGTAGTTATGAACTATACAATTGAAGGAGCACCAATGCCTGTCGTCATCTGTAACTTAGAGGGCGGCGAAACCATGCTTACGGAGAAGGGCGCAATGTCATGGATGTCCCCAAATATGAAAATGGAAACCACAACAGGCGGCGGAATCGGAAAAATGTTCGGTCGTGCTTTTTCCGGTGAAAGCATGTTTATCAACCGTTACACCGCACAGGGCGGCACCGGACTGATCGCATTTGCATCCAGCTTTCCCGGAGATATCCGTGCATTTGAAATCGCACCGGGGCAGGAGATTATCGCCCAGAAAAGTGCCTTTCTCGCATCAACTGCAGGCGTGGAAATGTCTGTTTTTTTCCAAAAACGCATTGCCGGCGGTCTCTTCGGCGGAGAAGGATTTATCATGCAGCGTCTGTCCGGAAACGGCACCGTCTTTCTCGAATTTGACGGACACATCAAAGAATATGAACTTGCACCGGGACAGCAGATTGTCGTCGATACTGGATATCTCGCGGCAATGACCGCCGGATGTTCCATCGATATCCAGACTGTACCGGGTGTCAAAAATATGCTTTTTGGCGGGGAAGGCATCTTTAATACCGTCATCACCGGACCGGGACGCGTATGGCTGCAGAGTATGCCGGTCGCACAGCTTGCCGGAGCGATCAGCCCATTCATCCCAAATAAAAATTAATCATTTTCGAAAAAATCCCGGAGCCATTTCCCATGCTCCGGGATTTCATTTTATATCATTTTTCAAATTTTCCGAATCTCAAAACTGTTTTTTCCACGGGTTTTTACCTCATATAATACACTGTCTGCTTCCTTAAACAGTTTTTCATAAGGAACTTTCTCCGTCATATACACAGCACCCAGGCTGATGGACAGCGGCACTGAGCCCCCACCATATGTAAATGTCTGACACATGCTTCTGACCAGTTTATCCAGCTGTGCCTGAACACCCTCCTGATCACGGTTCTGTATACAGAGTACAAACTCATCTCCGCCAAACCGCGCCATAAGGACATGTGTTCCAAACACCAGACGCACCGTATCCGCTAAAAGTTTTAACGCCTCATCTCCTCCGGCGTGTCCAAGCGTATCATTGACAGACTTAAAGTTATCAATATCCATGATTGCAAACAGAAGCGGCAGTTCTTTCCTGTCGTAAATGCGGTTCATTTCTTCCGAAAGCCCGTACCGGTTATATAATCCTGTCAGTGCGTCTGTCTTTGCCAGGCGATTCCGGTCCCGCATAATAAGCATAACAATTACAACAACAATTACAAAAATAATGCATAATGCCAGCAGACAGGAAAACGTGTTTGCCTCGATAAAACGCTTCACGGTAATCTTCTGTTGCTTCACCTGCAGGCAATCATTCAGCATCATCTGCATGTTTTCATCCGGAATACTGTAAATGACTTTGTTGCAGACAGAAATCAGCCTGGTATCAACATCTCTGTAAAATGCAAAACAAAAATTGCCGTTTTTCGCCAGCGGGATCGTAGTCAGATGCGCAAAACCCTGCTGCTGTATATAGTAATTGACACTATAATAATCGGCTACGGTAAAATCTGCGCGCAGATTTTCCACTGCCTGCAGACTGTCCGCTAAATCTTTGGTCCGGTAAATTTCTTTTGCATTTGTCTGGTAATCGGAATAATCCTCCCCCCTGACCTGTGCCATCGTTCCCTGCAATGCGTTCTTTGTACTCTTAGTATCGCTTTTTACCAGCACATTCATATATTCCATGTAATTGGTAGAATATTTGATATCGGAATAAACATTGCTTTTCTGGACTCCCGCGGCCATGTCAATTTCCCCTTCCCGCAATGCCTTAAAAAGAGTCTGGGAATTGTCATAAGCCTGTGCTTTCACTTTTACCTGAAACTCTTTTTCCATCTGATCCGCCAGCTGCCGGGAAACTCCCTGAAACTGTCCATTTTCCTCATATTCATAAGGTGCAAGATTTCGCAGATAACCGATCCGCAACGTCTTCAGTCCCTTTAAGTATGATTTCTCCGTCCCTGAAAAATCGACTTTGTAGGTATTGTTGATCATACTGCTGAGTACGGAAACATTTTCCCCCGTATCCGGCATCATATCCTCTGTACGCCCCGATTCCCAACGCTTATTCCAGTCATCTGCAATCTCATCAAAGGTTTCTTTACGCTTTCCTTCCCCGGCTTCGATCACCCTCTTAATCTCATCATTGTTATCCCGCAAATTTAAATTGGCAGACAGTGCTACCCATTTTTTATAATTTTCATCACTTGCCTCATGGTTGTTCAGGCAGACCACATTGTCCATATTTCCATAACTGTCCAGAAACGGATCGGTCTTTACAATGGAAAGTACTTCATGATCCAGTGCATATCCGGATTCATCCAGCATATAATCAATGTAACAACGGGCAGCTTCCTTATTGGTGCTGTTTTTGTTGATGGCATAACAGTAATCGGTCACTATCGTCATATACTGTTTTCCATCCACCTCATTCGGGAACGGCATATACGCTACACTTTTTCCATCCGCTCCTGCATTTCTGACCTGACTCATCGCCCACGATCCAATTGCCATGCAGCCGATTTTTCCCTCGTTTAACATCACTTTGGATTGATCCCAGTCACTCTTTTGCGGATCATCCTCACACAATCCCTCTTTTACAATGTTATACAGCAGATCATATACCTGATAATGAGCCGTCCCTTTTCCATAGGGATTGAGTTCATTGACAAAACCATTTTCCCGGTAATCCGGATCTCCTGTCATTTCTATATAGGAATACTGCTCCCATACCTGCAGCGGCCAACCGGCAGCATAATTGGTGTAAAACGGAATTGCATCTGTACGTTCTTTAATATCCCGCAGTGCCTGCAGAAAATCTTCAATGGTCTTCGGCGGCTCTGTAATTCCTGCTTTATCAAATACTTCTTTGTTATACAAAATTCCGTTCAGATATGCCGATGAAGGCAGCCCGTAGATTTTATTTTTTATAATCTTACTGCTTTCCAGATAATTATATTTCTTTTCCAATTCTGCACGCGTTCCAAGTTCTTCAAAATAATCCGCGTATTTGTCTGAAGAAACCGAACCGGGTACGAACAGGACATCTGCATAAGAACCGTCCTGCAGCTGTTTCGACACCTCATTGTCGTAATCCGAATAATATTCATATTTGATCTTAATGCCCGGATATTTCTTGTTAAACCCATCCAGGTACTGTTGCATATCCTGCTGGGAGATATTGGATGCTACCGAAATTGTTCCCCTGATTTCCTTTTTCCGTGCAGCGTGTGCCACACTTCCAAAGTCTGCCGGAAACTGTAACAGCACAAGCAGCGTCAAAAGCACCGCCACCACACGCTTTTTCTTCCACTTTATCATCTTTTCCATCCTTCTTCTGCAGCCTTACCTTGCTTCATATGCTTTGGATACTCGCTTATACTCTGCGGGTTCCGTAATCTGCTCCACAACAATATCTCCGTCTTCTGCATCCTGATAACGGTATAAATACACACCCTCCTGAATCTCATCTTCCTGAATAAGGGATACCGCCATATAGCTTTTTCCCTCAACCGTAAATGTATCCATGATGGCAAACTCTTTTTCCGTGCCATCCGAAACCGGAATGCTGATTACTTCGTACTCATCCATAATATTCTCTCCCTTTTATCGCGGTACTTTCGAAAACAATGCAAATGCATTTTCCCGTGTGGTTTCCTCCACTTCTTCCGCGGAAATCCCTTTAATCTTTGCAATCTTTTCAATCACATACGGAATGTTGCGTGAATCATTGCGTGTTCCCCGGTGTGGTTCCGGTGCCATATACGGACAATCCGTTTCTAAAACAATGGCGGAAAGCGGGATTGCCTCTACCGTCTGAACGAGTTTTCTGGCATTTTTAAAAGTCACGACGCCACCTACCCCGATCCGGTATCCCATCTTTACATATTCCTGCGCCATCTCCGGCGAATAGGAATAACAGTGAATCACTCCCTTGATTCCGTCTTCGCGGGCCTTTTTCATGATCTGCATCGTATCCTCTGCAGCATCCCTGGAATGAATAATCACCGGAAGATCCGCTTCCTGCGCCAGTGCAAGCTGTCGCACAAACCAGTACCGCTGCTTTTGCTGTACCTCTGGTTCCTTATCCCAGTAATAATCCAGTCCGATCTCACCCACGGCAACTGTCTTTTGCAGCGTTGTCTGCTGTCTGAGCCATGCATAAGTGTCCTCATTTAAATCATCCACGTCACTGGGATGTACGCCCACCGCAGCATAAAGAAAAGGGTATTCCTGCGCCAGCGAAAGTGTTGTCTTTGTCGTCGCAATGGAAGACCCTACATTAATCACCGGTGAAATGCCGCGCTGCGGTAAATCCGCAAGCAGCATCTCCCGGTCCGTATCAAATTTTGCATCATCGTAATGTGCATGTGTCTCAAAAATCATAAGAAGTGCCTTTCTATCAGATCAAGTTCCTCCATGATGATACAGTTTGGAAGTGTATCCGAAGCCACCATGCCCCGCACCTGGGCATAATCCATCCAGCGCACACTCTCTATTTCTTCGGTCTGCAGTTCAAATTCCTCTGCTTCCCGATCCAGCCAGAGCAGATAAACATTTGAAATCTGGTGATCATGAAATGGCTGTCTGTGAAATTCGCTGTCAACGTCCTTATGCACCTGTCCGCAATAAATCAGGTCCGACTCCTGCACTGTCACATTCAATTCTTCTTTCAGCTCCCGAATGGCGGAAGGAATATACTCCTCCCCTGCCGGTATATGTCCGGCACTGGAAATATCATAGCAGCCCGGAAATGAATCTTTCTGCATACATCTCTTCTGCAGCAAAAGCTGAATCCGTCCGTTCCTGTTGCGGGCAATCCAGACATGTGATGTACGATGCCGCACACCCTCCCGGTGCGCCTCTGTGCGTTCTACGGTTTCACCGGTTGGTGCTCCGGTTTCATCTACAACATCAAGGATTTCCATAATTTATGCCTCCTATTTTTATGCCTCCGACCTTGTTTAACAGATCTCTGCACCGCTTGGCATTGGTTTCTCCGGTATCATCAGAGAAAGTGTGCCGTTTTCGTCCTCTGCACACAGCAGCATGCCCTCGGACAATACTCCGGCAAGTTTTGCCGGCTTTAAGTTCACAAGAACCATAACCTTCTTGCCAACCATCTCTTCCGGTGTGTAATCTTTACGGATACCGGATACAATCTGCTTTACAGTGTTTCCGATTTTTACCTGAGAGCAAAGCAGCTTCTTTGACTTTGCAACTGCCTCGCAGGAAAGGATTTCTCCTACCTGAAACTGCATCTTCATGAAATCATCAAATGTAATCTCGTCCTTCGGATCAATATCAATCACTGCTTCATCCTCTGCTCCTGCTTCTTTACCATTTAATGCTTTCTGTTCTTTTTCATATTCTTCCTTCTGCTTTGCCTGAATGACATCCACCTTTGGCTGGATCTCTTTTGCGTCAAGTCTTGCAAAAAGGATCTCCGGGGCATCGGTTACCTTTGTTCCATCCGGATACAGACCAAACTGATTGAGTTCATCAAAATCACGCAATGATGTCGATAACTGCGCCACGATTTTTTCTGCGGTTTCCGGAAGGAACGGGTGCAGAAGACTTGCGCCGATCGTGATGGACTCGGTCAGATTGTAAAGAACCTCTGCCAGACGGTCTTTCTGTGCCTCGTCTTTTGCCAGTACCCACGGGGTTGTCTCATCAATATATTTATTGCAACGGCGGAACAGTGCAAATACTTCGGAGATTGCATCTGCCACACGAAGTTTTGCCATCTTCTCTACAATACGGTCACGGGTTGCTGTCACAACAGCTTTCAGATCTGCATCCACTTCACCGGTGACTCCTGTGGATGTGACCACACCGCCAAAATATTTATTGCTCATGGAAACGGTACGGTTTACCAGATTTCCAAGAATATTTGCCAGGTCAGAGTTGAAACGCTCAATGACCAGATCCCAGGTAATCACGCCATCATTCTCAAACGGCATCTCATGCAATACAAAATAGCGGGTAGCATCTACGCCAAACAGATCTACCATGTCATCCGCATAGATTACATTTCCCTTGGATTTGCTCATCTTATCCCCGCCCTGAAGCAGCCACGGGTGTCCAAATACCTGCTTTGGCAGTGGCAGATCCAGTGCCATCAGAAAGATTGGCCAGTAAATGGTATGGAAACGGACAATATCTTTTCCGATCAGATGCAGATCAGCCGGCCACAGCTTCTTAAACTGATCTGTGGAACCATCCGGATCATATCCAATCTTTGTGATATAGTTTGTCAGTGCATCCAGCCAGACATATACGACATGTTTCGGATCAAAATCTACCGGAATTCCCCAGCTGAAACTGGTACGTGATACGCACAGATCCTGCAGTCCCGGAAGCAGAAAGTTATTCATCATCTCATTCTTACGGGAAACCGGCTGAATGAAGTCCGGATGGGTATTGATATAATCAATGAGCCGGTCTGCATATTTACTCATCTTAAAGAAATAAGCTTCTTCTTTGGCAGGCTGCACTTCCCGTCCACAGTCCGGGCATTTGCCGTCTACAAGCTGGGATTCTGTCCAGAAAGACTCACAAGGTGTACAATACATTCCCTCATAAGATCCCTTATAAATATCACCCTGATCATAAAGCTTTTTAAAAATCTTCTTTACACATTTCTCATGATCCTCATCCGTGGTACGGACAAAGTTATCATAAGAAGAATTCACAAGATCCCAGATCCGCTTTACCTCACCGGAAACCTGATCTACAAATTCTTTCGGTGAAATATCTGCTGCCTCTGCTTTTTCCTGAATCTTTTGTCCATGTTCATCAGTTCCGGTCTGAAAATAGACATCATAGCCTTCGGCTCTCTTATAACGCGCAATTGCATCCGCAAGAATAATCTCGTACGTGTTTCCGATATGCGGCTTACCTGAAGTATAGGCAATCGCGGTTGTCATATAAAACTTCCCTTTATTTTCTGCCATGTCCTTGGCCTCCTTATCTCACATTCGCTCTCCCCATTTTACCGAATTCCACGCCATTTGTAAAGTATCCCCTATTCGTCCGTTTTTCTGTTTATTCAAGAATATTTTCTTATATGCCAAGAATTTCTTGCTGACCTGTTTTTCCGTAGACTAATATGCTTTTATCCAGTTTTTTCCAGTACAAAACTGCCAAAGATAAATGAGAAGGAGCACCAACATGAAAAATATACAAATCGGGGCAGCCTTAAAAACGATGCGAAAAAATCGTGGCTGGACGATCCATGACGTAGTTGTACAGCTGAATGACCTGTACAATATCGCAGTCGCCGAAAAAACCGTGTACGGATGGGAAAGCGATCAGGCCTATCCCCGCACGGAAACATTGCTGCTGCTCTGTGAACTGTATCAGAGTGACACATTCACCGGAAATCTCCTGCACATTCCTGCAGACAAATCCTTCCCGATCACTGCAGATGAACGGCATGTCATCGAAATGTATCGCCGGCATCCGGAACTACAAAGTGCTGTAAAACGCGTGCTTGATGTTCCCGTCAAAAAACCTTCTGCAAATTAAAGTCCTGATATCCTGTCCCCTGTAAAAACTATTTTCCAAAATTCATCCTGTCACAGAAGTTTCTATCTCATGCAGATATAAATCACATAAACCACATATAAAACCAGCATCACAATACCTTCTTTTCTGCTGATTTTTTCTTTTGTCCATGCAAACCCCCAGATCAACAGGCTCAAAACAATCAAAATCATAATATCTATGATGTTTTCCATCAAGAACGGCATCGGACTGATAACTCCCGCCAGACCAAGTACAAACAGAATATTAAAAATATTGGAGCCGATCGCATTTCCAAGTGCCATATCCACTTCATTTTTGCGGGCTGCAACAACAGATGTCACAAGTTCCGGAAGCGAGGTTCCAATAGAAACAATGGTCAGTCCTACCAGCGTCTGGCTCATTCCAATTTTCAATGCAATATTGCTGGCACTGTCTACAACGACATCCCCGCCAATCACAATACCAGCTACACCAACCACAAGGAACAACAGGCTTTTCGGCATCGACATTACTTTCTGTGCCTCTGTCGCTTCAATTTCTTCGCTTTGCAGATGTCCGCCTTCTTTTCCTGCTTTCAGAGCCATACGAATCATGGTTCCGATAAATATTGCAAAAAATACCAGAAAGACTGCACTGTCAAAACGTCCCTGCTTCATTCCCACACCACCGAGTACCAGAAGCAGCAATGCCGCGAACACGGAATATGGGAAATCGCGCTTTAATGTAGATTTCTGTACAGCAACCGGGGTCATTATGGCACAGAACCCGATAACTACCATCATATTAAAAATGTTAGATCCGACCACATTGCTGATTGCCAGCGTATTCTTATGCTGGATTGCTGCAACAACCGAAACCGCAGTCTCCGGAAGTGAAGTTCCCATGGCAACAATGGTCAGTCCAATAATGATGGCCGGAACATGAAACCGTTTTGCAATACTGGAACTTCCCTCCACAAAAACATCTGCCCCTTTGACCAGGAAGAAAAATCCTGCGATCAAAAAAACAATTGCCAGCGGCATGGAACATGTTGAGATAAATTCTGTCATATCTTTTCCCTCTTTCTGTAAAATAATGTGTTAAAAGGCAATAATGCCCAAGTGCTCCAATAGTATTTTCAAGCCAATAAGTATGAGGATTACCCCACCTGCAATCTCTGCTTTTCTTTTGTAGCGGGTGCCGAAAAAATTACCGACAACCACTCCGATGATTGATAATACAAATGTCGTACATCCGATAATCGTGATGGCTTCCACGATGGATACATTTAAAAACGCAAATGTAATACCGACTGCAAGTGCATCAATACTGGTTGCGATTGCAAGAAGCAGCATCTCTTTGTGATCCAGTGGCAGATCTTTTGCTCCGATTTCCTGCACATCTTTGTCACGAACCGCTTCAATCACCATCTTTCCACCGATAAACAGCAACAGGAAAAAGGCGATCCAGTGATCGACCGAAGTAATGTATTTCTGAAAACGAATTCCCAGCGCCCAGCCGAGAAACGGCATCAGTGCCTGAAATCCTCCGAAATACAATCCAATCAGAAATGCGTGTTTTTTGTTGATTTTTTCCATGCCAAGACCCTTGCAGACGGATACCGCAAATGCATCCATCGAGAGTCCGACACCAATCAGAAATAACTCGATTACCATTCTTATGTTCTCCTTTTGGAAGGGAATTCATACCTTGTGCTTCTGTCCTTATATATCAAAAAGAGACCCAATGCGCACCAGTGAAAACCGCGACTGCAACCACGGTTTCCGGTGCACATGAGTCTCATCCTTTAAGACTTGCCAGGTCAAAGCGACCGGTATGTTGACAAGTCACACAATGTGCGAACTACTCCCTCACATACTTATATTTTGTGAATAGGTAAACTATAGCAAACGGTTTACAAGTTAGTCAATACGAACTTTTATTTACTGATGACTTTTGCAAACTTCTTCTTACCACGCTTTACGACCTTTCCTTCTCCGGCAAAATCGTCAAGCGTGTAACTGGTACTGATGTCTGTAACTTTCTCACCATCCACAGAAACGCCACCCTGCTGTACGGCACGACGCGCATCGGAACGGCTCTCGCACAGAGATGCTTTTACAAGAACTGCCATAATATCGAGTTTGTCATTGTACAGATCATCTGCAGTCACTTCAACCGTCGGCATATGTGCAGAAACCCCGCCGCCTGCAAACAGTGCGTGGGATGCCTCTTTGGCTTTCTTTGCCTCTTCCTCGCCGTGTACCAGTTTGGTCAGCTCATAAGCGAGAATCTCTTTTGCTTCATTCAGCTTGGCACCTTCCCATTTGTCCATCTCGTCGATCTGCTCCAATGGCAGGAAGGTCAGCATGCGGATGCACTTTAATACATCGGAATCTGCCACATTTCTCCAGTACTGGAAGAAGTCAAACGGAGAAGTCTTGTTCGGATCAAGCCATACAGCACCGGACTGTGTTTTTCCCATCTTCTTTCCCTCAGAGTTGAGAAGCAGATTGATCGTCATGGCATAAGCATCTTTCCCAAGCTTCCGGCGGATCAGTTCCGTACCACCGAGCATGTTGCTCCACTGGTCATCTCCACCGAATTCCATGTTACATCCATATTTCTGGTACAGTGTGTAGAAATCGTAACTCTGCATGATCATGTAATTAAACTCCAGAAAGCTTAATCCTTTTTCCATACGCTGCTTGTAACATTCTGCTGTCAGCATGCGGTTTACGGAAAAATGTGCACCAACATCACGCAGTACATCAATGTAATTTAAATCCATCAGCCAGTCGGCATTGTTTACCAGCATTGCCTTGCCTTCTCCGAAATCGATGAAACGGCTCATCTGCTTTTTAAAACAGTCTACGTTGTGCTGAATGGTCTCCGGTGTCATCATCTGACGCATATCGGTACGTCCGGATGGATCACCGATCATGGCTGTACCACCGCCGATCAGCGCGATTGGCTTGTTTCCTGCCATCTGCAGACGTTTCATCAGACACAGTGCCATAAAATGTCCCACATGAAGACTGTCAGCTGTCGGGTCAAAACCGATATAAAATACCGCTTTTCCATTGTTGATCAGTTCCTTAATCTCCTCTTCATCGGTAACCTGCGCGATCAGGCCACGGGCAACCAGTTCATCGTAAAGTGTCATTTTTGTTCCTCCTGAAAATACATATTTCTTTTATTTTTATAAAAAAATCCCCTCGTCCTGTCTATAAGGACGAGGGGGGACCTCTCGTGTTACCACCTTATTTCGCATACTGTTCACACAGCCTGCCTCCATGAGTGCAACTACACTCCAGTGCGGTTAACGGGCACTACTCCGTTACAGCCTACTTGAAATACGTTCGGTGTAAAGCTCAGGGATGTATTTCCTACGGTAAGGGGGGACCCAGCCTGCTGGGGGGATTCCTTATCGCCCGGTTTATGTTTGTTTCATAAACCGTCTGTGTTTTCCGCGCGCCTCTCATCTGACGGCTACTTTCTGTTCGTTCCACACACCGGTACTTGTTCCCATCTTCGCTTTTCATTATAACTGGTTTTCATTATAAAAAGCCCGGTGCCATTTGTCAAATAATTTTTATTTTGTTTCTTTCCCCTCTGCAGGAATCCAGATGCCGTTTTTTCCCCATGGCTGGATCATGCATATATAGCGCTTCTCACCACTCTTTGAAAATGTAATCTCTAAACCAACTTTTGTCTGATCTTCCGATTCAGAATCCTTTTCCACGGAAACAAGGTTTTCGTCTGAAGACAGATTCAACAGTTGCCGTGCTGCCTCTGTCGGCTCAGTCAATACACCGGCTGCTGTCATATTTTTATTCAGCATTTTACCCATGCCATTCACACGATAATCCATCTGCGAATCATCAATTCCCTGTGCATAAGCTGTATCAAATTCGTCCACCGATGAAATGCCGTCCGTTTTCGCATCCAGACTATCCGCAAACTGATTAATCTCTTCCTTTGTGATCTGAAACGTTCCGTTCTTCTGTGTATAATGGATATTTTCAATCCATACACTCACATGCGGATCTGATGTCTCTGCATAATAAAGGATCTCTGCCGTCTGTTCCTCCGGGTTGATCTCATGCAGCCAGTAACCATTCATCTCTTTTCCGGTTCCGCCAAAGAAATCTCCAAACGATCCCCACGGCCATGGACTTGACCACCCAAATGACGGTGTATCTCCGTCCATCCACAAAAGCTGTGCTTTCTCTAAATCTGCCTGCGCCTCTTCCGATGTCATTTTCATGATTTTTGCTGCGTCCCTGTCACAAAATGCCTGTGCCCATTCCCCGATGCTCTGCTCCGTTTTTGCATCCACCGTATTTTCCTGCACCGGTTTTTGTGTACTTTCCACTGTCTCTGTCGGATTCACAGTCTTTGTTCCGGACGGCTTCTGGTTTGTCAGGCAGCTTACCGCCACTATGACAACCAAAATTGTTGCAATTGCAGCCACCCAGGTATGTGGTTTCTTAAAGTTCAACACGTTTTTAATTCTCCTTCCTGCATCCCCCTCTCCAAAAGCAACCGGTGCAAATGAATACGGGTGTCTTTCCATCGCAAAGGACAGAAGAGATGCACTGTACCCCTGCTTAATTTCATTTCCAAACTGGGCAAGCACCGCCTCATCGCAGCTCATCTCCATGTCCCTTGTCATATAGAAAAAAGCGATCCAGGCAAATGGATTCCACCAGTATACGGCAAGAAGCACAAATGCCATCATCTTCCACAATGGATCGTATCTACGGATATGCCAGCTTTCATGTGCAAGTATATACTGCTGTTGCTTTTGCTCCATCCGAAACGGGATATAAATTTGCGGGCGGAAAATTCCCAGAACAAACGGAGACGGAATACGATCACATTCCCATATTGTTACTTTCCGATGAATACTTCCCTCCGTCTGCCTGACAGATGTTAAAAGAACTGCCGTCTGTACCATCTTCCGGCATTTTATATAGGAATAGATCCCATATGCCAAAAACAACAACATCCCGGCCAGCCATACAAAAAACAACAGCGCACATATCTTCTGTGAAGTTGTAAGCGCAGCTGTCAGACCGGCTGCTGTATGTGTCGCCTGATCTGTAACGTGTGATCCGGCAGCCGCCTGTGTCACCTGCTTTGTGGCCGGCTGTGCATGCATCCCCGGCAATCCGGTACGGTACACAATTTTTGTCAGCTGTGATTTTCTTTTTACCAGTCGCACCAGATTAAACAGGCTGAATCTGGAAGCAATGGGCAGATCAAATATCATGCGAACCCCGACTATGCTCCACAATCCATACGAATATTTCTTGGGGCATTTCCGCAAAAGAATACGCACTGCAAGTACTGCAAGAATTACAACTGCCACAATTCCATTCCGTTGCAGAAACGACAAAAAAATGCCACCTGCCTTCTCCATCATCTGTCACCCCTCCTTATGCTCATCAATCATTTTTTTGAGCATTTTCGCTTCCTTTTTGGAAATTTTCTTACCCCCAAGAAATGCGGTGATAAAGCCCGGCAATGATCCATCAAACGTACGGTCTACAAAATAGCGGGATTCCTCTGCCTGCACCTGTTCCTTTGGAATTAAAACAGAAACCGTTGCATCCTCATTGGCAATGTATCCTTTTTCACACATTTTCCGTACAACCGTATAAGTCGTGGATTTTTTCCAGCCAAGCTGTTCCTGACATAACTTTACAAGTTCCCCGGAATTAACGGGGGCATGCTCCCATACGACACACATAAACCGGTAATCACTGTCACATAATTTTACATATTCCATCTTTTTCTCCTCCACAGGTTTATAGCTATCAACCTGCCTTCAGTTTATTCTTATAGACCCAAAATGTCAAGGTCTATTTTTATAAACTGCGAGAAATGTCAGAAAAATACGATGGAAAATGTTTGAACTCACCTTTTCGAAAAGTTATAATAACTGTAACGAAAAAAGGAGGACATGCTATCGTGGAAAAAGTACGTTACATGATTTCCGATGCCGCTGCACTGGCCGGTGTGGAAACCCATGTGTTACGTTACTGGGAAGAAGAACTCGACCTGACCATCCCACGAAATGAGATGGGACATCGATACTATACACGGGAGAACATACAGGAATTCCAAAAGATTAAAGAACTCAAAGAAAAAGGATACCAGCTGAAGGCAATCCGCATGATATTACATAATAAAAACCCCGAAGCTGCCGGTATTTCTGTGCCGGATCCTGCTGCCACTGATCCGTTGCCCGCATGTAACCGGGAACATCATCACACGGTTGTCGCCAAACCGGACCGACAGAATACAGATAAAACCGGCCTGCCTGTAAATACCCTTTCCGCGGAAGAACGCATGGCACAGTTCCGAGAACTGATGAGTGACATTGTAGGGCACGCAATCGCACAGAACAATGAAGCACTCACGCTCGATATCAGCAAAGAAATCCGGGAAACCGTCTTAAAAGAAATGAACTATCTCATCCGGGAACAAAATGATATGACGGAAGAACGTTACCGCCAATTGAGTGCTGAAATCCGTGGAAAACTGCAAAAAAAGCATACGCTTTTTGCGAAGAAAGAAAAAGTCCCAAAAACAAAACCTTCGAAAAAGGAAAAAAGCAGGAAAAATATATTAAATCCAGTAGGATGATTTTACATATGCCCCCAAAAGTTATTCTCTGGATTAAAGATATGGTAATCTCTTTGCCGTTTTCCAAAATATAAACATGCCTGTGGAGAGTTGTGCTCTCCACAGGCTTATCTTATCACTTCTATTCACTTACCGTTTTCTCTGGGAACCGGATCTTTATATACTCCTGTATCAGTTGTACACATTTTTCCCGCCCGATCCGGTCACTGTTTAACACCAGATCATAGTTTGTCGGATTGGTCCAGTCTTTTCCGGAGGTATAATAGCTGTAATATTTTGCACGGTATTTGTCTGTTGTCCTTTTCCATTGGCTCTACCACACCGCTGACCGGCATTCTTCGAAGGAAATTTGCCAGATGTTTTCCACGGAGCTTCTCGTCGGTTTCCACATTTGAATTAAAAAACTTTCATATATTTCACTCTAATTCTAAACAATGTGCCAAATCAGCAAAAATCTCTTCCAGATTCTGCGCAGCATTTGCCAACGCACGCACACAAATACCTTGTCTTGCTTCACTCACACCGATTATCGCAAGCTCCTTCCATCTATTAACTGCCAAGTTTCGCCACTGAAGTATTCTTTTTTGTTTTTCCTCCGTTCCATAATAATAAAAACTCCCTTGATGTGTATATCCATCAAAAAAGTATATCCCTTCTGCATCCATCCATTCGGGTTCTAATAAACACTGATCTAACCACACTGGATTTCCTTCTATCTTGACACACATACGGCTTCTGTAATGCCGGAACGCAAATCTTTCCTGCATTGCAATTCGTCCTCCTGCAAGAATATCTGCCCACGCGAACTCACTATTCCGTTGTAAATCCACAACCGTATCACTTTCAAACCAACTATTCTGAAACGGAATTACCACACTCGACTGGTCATACAAAGATGCCGTACCATGAAGACTAATATGCTTTCTTTTATATGCCCGTCCTTTTCCCGTATCAAAAATTTTAGTATAGGATTGTTCAACCAGGCGCGTTTTCGTTCCTGACTCACATATAATTTCATAGGTAAATTCATCATCTTTTAAGATCCCAGCCGATGCCATCATTAAAATAATATCAAGATGATCATCATGGTTTACCGGCAGTCCTATTTTAATCGGACTTGTAAAATACTGATCTGTAATTACACTTCTTCCATATTGCATTCCTACCCGCAATCGTAAATCAGCGATCATACTATACCTACAGGTCTTCCATTAATACATTCTTTTTTATCCAGGCAATTACTGTATCTACGCTATCACCTTCCATCAGATTCGTAAATAGAAAATCTCTGCCTTTTCGCATTCGTTCAGAATCCTGCCTCATAATCTCAAGACTGGCACCAACCATTGGTGCCAAATCCGTCTTGTTGATAACTAACAAATCCGAACGCGTAACCCCAGGTCCTCCCTTTCGGGGAATCTTCTCTCCCTGTGCCACATCAATAACATAGATTGTAGCATCTGCCAAATCCGGGCTAAAAGTTGCTGACAAATTATCACCACCACTTTCAATAAAAATAATCTGTACATCTGGGAATTTTTCTGCCATTTCCTCAACAGCCTCCAGATTCATGCTACAATCCTCACGAATTGCCGTATGTGGGCATCCACCTGTTTCTACTCCTTCGATACGTTCTGGTGCAAGTGCAGAGTTTTTAATTAAAAATTCTGCATCTTCTTTCGTATAAATATCATTGGTAATAACACATATAGAATATTCTTTTGCCATTTTTCTGGTCACTCTCTCTATCAGAGCCGTTTTCCCGGAACCAACAGGTCCACCAACACCAATTTTTACATATGACATCTCATTTGCTCCTCTCTTATGACATATACTGTCTTGAATATAAATACTCATGGTTCATACAGTGAATTTCGAAAGCACAACCTGAAGTGCCAAGCATTTCAAAATCAACATCTATTGCTTTCTCCGCTGCATTCTTCAGCTCATCGAATTTTCCAAACAGTACCCGCTGACCACTCAGCTGGCTAAGCGGTACCAACTTTACAACATTATTGACAATAGCAGAAATTACACTGTATCCATACATAAGTAAAAAATCCTGTAATGAAAATTTTAGTTCTGCTGCATAGATACCAAGTGCAATCGAATAAAACCCCAATGCTCTTTTCCCTTGAATCTGTTTCTTGTACCAAACAAGTGACTTTATCTGATCTCCCATTGCTTCCCTTGCTTTTATATATCTGCTGCACATCCGTATACTTCCTGTCCTAATCTCCTTTGCACTCTTCATCGCACCTGCCAACTGATCAAGCAAAAGAAGTTGTTTTTTATTCTGTGCATTACGATAAGCAAGCGACAAAAGTCCCAAATCATTATAAGCAAACACTTGTAAAAAACTATCCAAATAATTGCATAAATCCTGTTCTTTTTTAATTATCTCACAAAGAACATAATCTTCCAATCCATTCGACAATGTAAATGCCCCGACAGGGAAAAATGCATCTACCGATTGCAATAACTTTAAAAAACTTTTTTCATCCATGACGATGCTCTGTTTTATGTACATGTGTATGGGTTGCACCAGCACTATGTCCATGCGCATGACAGACCGTAAAGTCTGTAAACTTCTCCGTTTTTTTCACTGGCGCAAATCCCAGCTTTTCCAGATAATCATATGTTGGTGCATCATATGGAACACACACTTCATGTTCCTTAATTGAAAGTGATAAATGACGATTGCCAAGTTCAAAGCAAAGGTGTCCCATTGCCTGCATGGAATCAACTGAAACCACCGTAAGTTCACACGGCAATATCGTCACTGCAATCAGGCGTGTTCCATCATCATATAACACATCTCCATCTCTCAAATGCACACCGCTCTCCAGTCGGATACCAATTTCTTCACCTTCTACTGCTTTTCGCAACAACCTTTTATCAGTCTCATACCACTCCAGTCCAATCGTATCCACCTTTTTACCATCTGTTGAATAATTATCAAGATTTCCAAGTATTTTTTCAATTACCATATACCTTTCTCTCCTTACTAATTCCAAACGCTTATTCTTACATCGACTACTTTTCTAGGTTAAAACAAAAAATATCTTTGCGCCAATGAAAGTTCTTCTACCGCTTCACAGGTAATCAATTTACCATCCACCCGCACTTCATAGTTTTCTGGATTTACCTCAATATTTGCAATAACATCATTGTTCTTCATATCCTTTTTTCCAATACTCCGACAATCATGTACAGGAAATACTTGTCGTTGTAAAGAAAGTCTCTCCTTAATTCCGGTCTCACAAGCTGCTTTAGACACAAAAGTAATACAACTTGTCTTTCTTGCCAGACCATATGCACCAAACATCTTTGTATATACTACTGGCTGTGGTGTTGGAATAGATGCATTCGCATCCCCCATTTTAGATGCAATGATAACTCCCCCTTTAATAATCATGTCTGGCTTAACCCCAAACATTGCAGGATTCCAGAGTATCAAATCTGCTATTTTTCCAACCTCTACAGAACCAACATACTCCGAAATACCATGTGTAATAGCCGGATTAATCGTGTATTTTGCCACATAACGTCTAACACGGAAGTTATCGTTTCTGTTGCTGTCTTCCGGCAGGGAACCTCTTTGCTTTTTCATCTTGTCTGCGGTCTGCCATGTTCTCGTAATGACCTCCCCCACTCTGCCCATTGCTTGTGAATCGGAGCTCATCATCGAAAAAATACCTAAATCATGCAATACATCCTCTGCCGCAATTGTCTCTGGACGGATACGAGAATCTGCAAACGCAATATCCTCTGCCACTCTTTTATCTAAATGATGGCAAACCATCAACATATCCAAATGCTCATCCAGCGTATTCTTTGTAAAAGGCATCGTTGGATTCGTCGAAGACGGAAGAATATTTGGAAATGATGCAACCCGAATAATATCTGGTGCATGACCACCCCCTGCGCCTTCTGTATGATAGGTATGGATTGCGCGCCCTTTAAAAGCAGCCACAGTATCCTCAACAAACCCGGCTTCATTTAAGGTGTCTGTATGAATGGCAGCCTGTACATCATATTTATCACACATTGTTAAACAATAATCAATAGCCGCCGGAGTAGCCCCCCAGTCCTCATGTAATTTCAAGCCACAGGCACCAGCCTCAATCTGTTCCGCAATAGTGTTTCGGCTTGCAGAGTTTCCCTTACCCAAAAAGCCAAGATTCATCGGGAGTTCTTCTGCTGCACCAATCATTTTTTCAATGTTAAAACGTCCTGGCGTACAAGTTGTTGCATTAGTACCATCTGCTGGTCCTGTTCCACCACCAATCATCGTTGTCACTCCACTGTAAAGAGCAGTTTCTATCTGTGTTGGGCTGATAAAATGTATATGGGTATCCAAACCACCCGCAGTAACAATTAATCCCTCGCCCGCAATTACCTCTGTTCCAGCACCAATGATCAGGTTTTTATCTACTCCATCCATGATCTCAGGATTCCCAGCTTTTCCAATTCCACAGATTCTTCCATTTTTAATGCCGATATCTGCCTTTACAATTCCCCAGTAATCCACTATCACCGCACTCGTGATTATGGTATCCGGACAATTGTCATCCGATATGGTACATGATTGTCCCATGCCATCACGTATGGACTTTCCTCCACCAAATTTTGCTTCCTCGCCATAAATGGCATAGTCTTTTTCTATTTCTATAATCAAAGAGGTATCCGCCAGACGAATGCGATCACCAGCTGTCGCACCATACATCTGTGCATATTTTTCTCTGCTAATTTTATTCATTCACATCCACCCCTTTAAAGCCTTTTTCTTTTGCTTTAGCAAAAGCAGTCTTTTTCACCTCTGCATCATCCATCTTTCCTTCCACAAGTCCATTTAAACCATGGGCAATCCTGCTTCCACCAATTTCAACTAATTCCACCCGCTTGCTCTCACCTGGTTCAAAACGTACTGCAGTTCCTGCCGGAATATCCAATCGCATACCATAGGCAAGGCTCCGCTTAAAATCCAATGCTTTATTTACTTCGAAAAAGTGAAAATGAGAACCCACTTGAATCGGTCGGTCTGCTGTATTTGTTACAATAATCTGGGCAGTATCTTTTCCTGCATTTAATGCAATTTCTCCAGATGCAGTTAAAATTTTCCCAGGCTGTAACACCTGATTTCCACATATTGGATTATGTATAGTTACCAACTTTGTTCCATCTGGAAAGGTGGCTTCCACTTGAATCTCATGAATCATCTCCGGGACTCCATCCATAACATCCTCACTCGTAAGCATCTTTGTTCCCATGCTCATTAATTCTGTTACACTATACCCATCTCTCGCAAGTTCCAGGACCTCTGAACTGATATACGCGATTGTTTCTGGATAATTCAGCTTTAATCCCCTGTCTTTACGTTCTTTTGCAAGTGTCCCAGCCATATGAAGCATTAATTTATCTGTCTCTCTTGGTGTCAAATGCATACTTTATCCCTCCTGTGATAATGGCAAATCTGTCAGCTGCTTAATTTTCTCACTTAATATTTCCGAATCCGATATGCTTTCTTCCCAAGAACTTCTTTTCTTGCAATATTCCAAACTTCCCATAAATCTTCCCTCATATGCAAAGTTTCTTTCCATAATATTTTTATTACAGCAAGATGCTCATCAACTTTACTGATTCCTGCATAAATTTCTCTTTCGTTTGAAAAATAATCACGAATTTTTTCGCACAGTCCATCCGGAATACATTCGCAAGCCACATACATTGATGCAACCATTGCATACTCTCCCATCTGAGCCGGATTATGTGGATTCAGTTCCTCCGGGATAATTTTCATTCCTTCACGAATCAACATTTTCCCATCGTATACAATAGACGTTTCTGATTGATAAATCTGGAAATCAAAATCTTCCCCTCTCTCCAAACGGCCGGGCATCATGCAATCCCACGTCAGAAGCGTTCCTCCCTTTTCTATCTCATAAATACTTCTCTGAAAAAACCTGGAATTTTTAAAAGGCACATTTTGCTCCGGAATATATTCCAGCACACTTCCCTTTGCAATACTTGCATATACATGCTGATGCGTATCCGGTCCATTGGACTTGTAAATTTTATTTGAGGATGGCGTTGTAATGGTCACCTCCGCTCCTTCCAATATTTGAAAACGCAAGTCAAATAAATCCCCTTCCAGCATCCCACTGCTTGGATTTAACAGGAACAAAAAGACGCTGCCATCCTCTCTCGCATCCGGTGGAAATATCTGCAAAGGCAATTTAAAAAACTGATTTGACAGATAGGTCTCTCCGTTTTCTTTTTTCTTAAAAGTCAAATTAAGAATTCCGTTTGGTTCCATACGCCCACCCCCTTATGACATATACATTCTGGAATATTGATATTCATGGTGTGCCGAAGCAATGTCAACCATAGGAGCAAAAGCAAACAGATCTTCTTCCTTTCCCTGCATTGCTTTTTGAGAAACCTGTCGAATTGTTTCGTAACATTCTTTCATTAAAATTTGTCCATCGGCCTGACTCAACGGAATCAATTTAATTCCTACCTGTATTGCAGACAATACCATCCCGCAGAGATATCCTTCCATTGCCTCCATAAGTGGTAAATTTAAACTTTTTACCGCCATTGCAAACACCACCGCATAATTCCTGTTTGAAAAATCCATCTGCAATAGTTCTGTTTCCGGATACATTGCAGTAAACATTTTATAAAAAGAATTTCCTGTTTTTTGTGAAGCTTTGCGCAGTTCAGCCGTAGGTTTTAGTGCTGTACAAAGTTCATCCCATTTTGCAGCCTTCTCCGGATGTTCATAAGCAAATCGAATGATGCCTGCATCGGTTTTTGCATTTCCGGACAAAAGAACTGCCTGTAAATACGCACGATATTCTTCTATATTGCAAATTTTATCTTCTTCAAATAATGTTTCAAATCCATAAGAATGACTGAACGCTCCTGTTGGAAAAACCGCAGAACATAAATGCATGATCTGAATCTGTTCCAGTGTTTGCATGACGGCCTCCTTTCTTCCTTAGCGGAAAAAGTATTTTTGTGCAAGTGGCAAAATTTTTGCCGGCTCTGAAGTAATTAACTCATCATCAATAAATACTTCATAGGTTTCCGGATCAATACGGATATTCGGGCAATAATTGTTATACATCATATCCTTTTTCCCCAAATGTCTTGTATTTTTTACTGGCAAAAGCTTCCCTGCAGAAACCGGAAGTTTCTCTGCCAGACCATAATCCAAAGCAGCCTGTGTAACAAATATCGAAGAGCTTCTGTTTGCATTACTTCCCATAGCTCCAAATTGTGGCTTATAAAGGATAGGCTCACAGGTCATCAGTGATGCATTTGCATCCCCCATAACTGACCATGCAATAAATCCATTCTTCAGAACAATTTCAGGTTTTGCTCCAAAAAACGTATTCTTCCAGATTACAATATCCGCCTGCCGTCCCGGACGAAGTGAACCAATATAATCATCAATACCGAACGTAATTGCCGGATTAATGGTATATTTTGATAAATACCGAAGTACTCTTACATTGTCATTATCCCCGGTTTCTTCCGGTAAACGTCCTCTCTGCAATTTATTCTTTGCCGCCAGCTGCCAGGTACGAAGAATACTTTCTCCAACACGTCCCATTCCCTGAGAATCTGATCCCAGCATACTGATTGCTCCCATATCATGCAATACATCCTCTGCCGCGATTGTCTGTCCACGGATACGGGAATCTGCAAAAGCAACATCCTCCGGCACACGCGGATTCAAATGGTGACAGGTCATAATCATATCCAGATGTTCTTCCAACGTATTTACGGTATATGGATTCGTTGGATTGGTAGATGAGGGAAGAATATTTGGCATTCCAACTACCTTTAAAATATCCGGTGCATGTCCTCCGCCAGCACCTTCCGTATGATAGGCGTGCATGGTCCGGCCATTGATTGCCTCCAGAGTTCTCTCCACATATCCCGCCTCATTCAACGTATCTGTATGAATCTGCACCTGAAAATCATACTCATCTGCGATACGGAGACATTGATCAATCGCTGCCGGTGTTGCTCCCCAATCTTCATGAAGTTTCATTCCAATACATCCATTTAATGCCTGCTCAACCAGTGAATCCGGTCTGCTGGAATTTCCTTTTCCAAGAAAACCTGCATTAACTGGAATGTCCTCAAATGCCTCTATCATACGATGCATATTGTACGGGCCAGGAGTCTCGATTCCTACAGTAACGGGTCCCTCTCCTCCACCAAGCATTGTCGTAAGACCATTGGATAACGCTTCTGTATACAATTGCAGACTGTCAAAATGTACATGTACATCAATGCCTCCCGGTGTCGCAATCATTCCCGGATCTGCAGATACAATATTTGTATTTGCCCCAACAATCAGACCGGGTGTAATATTCATTGTGTCCGGATTTCCTGCCTTGCCAATTCCAACAATTTTTCCGTTTTTTATGCCAATATCGCCCTTTACAATACCATAACATGGATCCATTATGGTAATATTTGTAATAACAAAATCCAGACATCCCTGCACACTGTCTGTTCCAGGTGCAGATCCCATTCCATCACGTAATGTTTTTCCGCCACCAAAAACAGATTCATTTCCATAACTGTCTGCATTAAAATCTTTTTCTATTTCTACCACCAGTCCGGTATCACCAAGATGCAGCTTATCGCCCACCGTCGGACCATATAAGTCTACATACTCTTTTCTAGTCATTTTCCTGGCCATGACGCATTCCCCCTTCTTAAATATATTTCTTATATACCACGAATCATTTTTCGAATTACACCTTTGGGATCACTGACTAACACACGCACGATCCAGATTACCATGCCGAATGCCACAACTGATATTCCAAGGAAAAAATCGTTTAACATCTCAGATGCAGTTGGTGTAAAATATGCAGCTTTTAAATCAGCATATTCAAAAACGGCATCTACGAACCACATCAGAGAAGCACCCCAGAACATCAGGCTTAAAAACCCAAGTTTCATCTCTTCTCTTTTTTCGTTTGTATACCATGCCAATGTACTGACAATTGCCGCCAAAACCGCTACTAATAATGTCATAGTTACCTCCTTATCTAACGCGTTCCGCAGCCTTTTCTCTTTCCTCAACCAATGAACGCTTTTCCAACATATGTGATACTGCAGCCATACCTGCCCATACCACAGTTACTGTTACTGCCATCGCCACACCTGTTGTTCCCATTTCATGCAACATTTCAACCGCATCATGAGAATTTGAAGCTGCAGTCAAAAATGGGAAAAATGGAACTACTTCCCCATGCCATACATGCTCAAATGCAAGAAGTGCGCTTCCTCCCCACAACATAGTATTCAGCCATTTCATCTTATGAATAATGGATTTTGCTGTATGTTCCTTAATCTCCGTATTGCTTGTTTTTGTGTTTTCCATTTCCTGTTTTTCAATTGCTTTTGTCACGATTGTGCTCACAACTGCCTCTGTTCCCGGTACAATAAAACATGCCATTTTTGTTTCCTCCTTATTTTAAAAATTAATAGTTACCACGAAATCCCATTGCTTTTGCTTTTTCAATTGCCGATTTTTTTACACGTTCATCTTCAATTCGTCCCATGGTCAATCCATTGAACCCACAAATAACTTTTTCCCCTTCGTATTCGGTAAGTGTAACTTCTTTTTTTTCCCCCGGTTCAAAACGTACTGCCGTTCCGGAAGGAATATCCAGTCTCATTCCAAATGCTTTCGCTCGGTCAAAACTTAAAAATTTATTTGCCTCAAAAAAATGAAAGTGCGAGCCAACCTGAATGGGACGATCTCCAACATTTGTTACAATCACTGTTTCTGTTTTTTTCCCTTCATTGATGACAATATCGCCATCCGCATAAAATACCTGACCGATTTTATATTCCATGATAAGCCTCCTTTATCTCATGTATTGAAATGACAGAAGATCTTTGATGGTGTCTTCTTTTTTCTCCAGACGGATCGGCTGATGAATGGTCACAAGCTTCGTTCCATCGGGGAATAATGCCTCAACCTGCAGTTCCGGAATCAACGCGGCGGTTCCTTCCATTACATCTTCCTCAGACAAAATCAATGACCCCATCTCTATCAATTCCGCAACTCTTTTTTTCCCTTCCCTTGCCTGCTCCAAAATCTCATCACATATAATCGCAGTTGCTTCAATATAGTTCAGCTTTAACCCGCGCATATAACGTCTTCTGGCAATCTCTGCTACTTCAAAAATAATAAGTCTCTCCTGTTCTTTCGGGGTTAACTTCATATACTTTTCCTCCTTTGCTTATCACACTATTTTGGAATAGAAAAGGAAACCTTACACCCTTTTCCTTCCTTCGCTTCCACAAATAATTGACCTCCATGCCTTTCAATTGTATTTTTTACCATCACAAGTCCTACTCCATTGCCTTCATATTCATCACTTGCATGCATTCTTCCAAATAACTGAAACAACTCTCCGGACTCTTGCATCGAAAATCCAATTCCATTATCCTGTATATGAAATAAGTAATCAGACTCTCTATTCTCATATGTAATAAAAATTTTTGAAATTTCTTCTTTGGATGAATATTTGACGGCATTGGAAAGAATATTCTGTATGCAACTATGCATTAACATTTCATCTGCTAGAATTTCCGGAAGATCATCCCTTGTAACTTCAATTTTTTGTTTACTATAAAGCACCCGCATTTCATTTACAATGTTGTCCACAAATGGATTCATTTTAATTCTTGTCAATTTGAATTTCTTAGTCTTTTCTTTCGAATATGCCAGCATTTCCTGTATCAAGCACAACGACTTCTCACAATACTGTTTTATCTTTTCAATTGCATCTGCCGTTTCCTGATCCGCTGTATCCTTCATTTCTTTTTCCACAATTGCATTATACATTCCAATCGCCCTAAGAGGTGCTTTCAACTCATGAGCAATCATATATCCAACCTGTTCTTTTTCTCCATTCACTTTCTGTATCTCTTTCGTCCGTTCCAGCACACGATTTTCCAATTCATCATTAATTTCCTCCAGCTGTTCACTCAAAGATACTTCATCCGTAATATCCTTTGCAAATATTGCAAAATCATTTTCCTGATATTCTAGATCTATCCGATAGATCTGCATATCATAATACCGTTTAGTATCATTATTAAAATACTCTGTGCGATACATATGGAACTCATTGGCTTTATCCAGACTATCAATCCAAAAATCAATATTGTCTGCATCAAAAACATCAAGGAATTTTGTATAACGGTAATTATTATTTTTTCCTTCCAAAAATTTATCAGCTGAATGATTTGCAATAATTACTTTCCCATTCATTCCATTAATACCCATGATAATATCGTTACTGGCATCGAAAATGGCCTGTTGCATTTTTGCCATCTCTTCTTTTTGACTCTGACTTTCCAAATAATTAAAAATCATGTGCAGGATAACATTTCCACCGATGATAACCAGAAATTCATAAAGCAAAATCGTTTGAATTATACCTACATTATTCTGATATGTGTTTACAGCAATACTAATCGAGAATATACTATTTGAAATACTTCCATTATTCCCCATAATAATTAACAGTAGTAACGCAACTGCCAAAACAATTCCAATTGCAAAATTCATTGTTCTGTCATATTCCTTCTTCTGTCCGGATACCCAATTCCGCACAAACGAAAACAACATAATGCTATCCAGTAATTCCATACAGATTACAGTTACTTCTACAAAAAAGAAGGAATCTATACCTGTTAAGATACTTGGGAAAAAAGAATATGCGTAAACTGGAAAAAATTTATTGTTTTGCGCCAATATTGGTGTAAACACAGAGCTGACAAATACATAGCCTATCGCAAATACAATTTGAAACAAATGTTGCGTAAAAAATGGTTCCTTCCCTTTTCGGATTTCAGACTGAAAAAAACCTATTCCGCATGAACCGATTATGATCCCGATACAACAAATGAAATTTGTCCATCCATGTCTCGTATATATGAGAAATGGCTGAAACATCGAAAGTCCAAAAACAGAACAAATTGCTGCGTATTTTCCTCCAAACAAATATCCAATAACCATCGGAACAAGCATTGATGGTGCAAAATATAATTCATATGCTGCATCCATTGTTATATAATGTCCTGCAAATACCACACTTATAACTC
>ULOC01058642.1_pt1 | contig 29565 bp, 27 predicted proteins | sample 1952181 | NCBI WGS metagenome assembly ULOC01 (sample SAMEA4835592, study PRJEB28245) | human gut metagenome | biome: gut microbiome; material: fecal sample | place: Denmark | collected 2008
CACTTAACCCACGTTTATGTAAGTAATCTTTAGCTTCCAACCCACTTTTCGTATTAATATTATTTTCATAATATTTATTAACAAACTCCATTAAGTCATATTCTTTTTGATACTTTAAAACAGCCTCTTGCTTAAAAACCCCATTTATTTGATAACCTATTTTTTCAGCTACAATCTTAACAGCTTCAATAAAAGAAACGTTTTCAAAATTTTGAACAAAAGTAAAAACATTACCGGCTGCTCCGCAAGAAAAACATTTATAAATCTGTTTCGATGTCGAAATACTCATACTAGGTGAGTGATCATCGTGAAAAGGACAAACACATTTATAATCTTTTCCTTTTAAGGTTACAGGTACATAACTAGATATAATATCTACAATATTACAGTTTTTACGAATTGCATTAATTTCTTCATTACTTATCATAACCATAAAATTATCCCTCTATATATATATTATTAACGCCACCCCACTATTTTCCTTCAAAAATTACAAAAAAAATGCAAAAACTTGCATTTTTCTTTCTTTTTTTCTTAAACTTTACACTTTTTTGACACTAATATCTTATTTTTCTATTGATTATTAAATCTAATTATACTTGTTTTATTTAATTTTCTTTTTAAAATAATTATTATTAGAACTAAACTTAGTATGTAAAATCTTTTTAGCTATATCACTACCTGGATAATCTAAATAATTACTATATAATCTTAATATATCCGGATTTTGATAGCTTAATCTTAAATGCTTTTTGTTGTCAATCTCATAAAGAGCACTTCCTCTTGCCTCACGCATTTCCTTCATAAGTGGAATCTTTGTTTTAGGTTGACCGCCACCACCAACACAGCCATTTGGACAATTCATAACTTCAATCATTATATAATCTTGTAATTTTGGTAATAATTTTTCTAAATTAGGCATTCCATAAACGCAAGCAACTTTATAAGTTTTATCATTAATTTTAATACTAGCTTCCCTAATAGCATCAAATCCTCGTAAGGTTTGAAATTGTAAGAATTCATCCTTAGCATCTTGCCCAGTAAGATAGAAATAAGCTGTTCTTAAGGTTGCTTCTAATACTCCACCACTAGTTCCAAAAATATTACCAGCACCAGTTCCATCAGGTAAAATTTTATCAAAAGTACCTTCTTCTAAACTTGCTAAATCTATATTTAATTTTTTTAACATTAAAGCTACTTCATGTGTTGTAAGACAATAATCCATATTGCTTAATTCTGGTCTTTTTATTTCCATTTTCTTAGCCGTACAAGGTGCTAACATAACATTAATAACTTTTTTATGATTCTTATTTTTAAAGAAATATTCATTAATAACACTAGCCTGCATCATAATTGGACTCTTTGTACTAGAAAGATTGCAAGTTAAATCTTGATGATATATTTCACAATACTTAACCCATGAAGGACAACAAGACGTAAAAAGTGGTAATTTTTCTTGATTATTAAGTCTGTTTACTAACTCCATGGCTTCTTCCATAACTGTTAAGTCAGCTCCAAAAGTCAAATCAAATACGTATGTAAAACCGGCTCTTTTTAAAGCTGTTACTAACTTTTCAGTAACAATACTTCCCTTTTCTAAGCCAAATTCTTCGCCGATTGTTGTTCTAATAGCCGGTGCAATCGAAATAGTTACAATGTTTTCTTTATCTTTTAAAAGCTCCAATACTTTTTCATAATCTAACTTTGTATCTAAAGCACTCATTGGACAATTTAAAATACACTGACCACAATTAATACAAACAGGTCTTTTTACTTCATCACGATTATATTTAATACCAACTGTATTTTCACAAACTTTTTTACATAAACCACAATTAGTACATTTATCTTCTAAAAAACATAAAGAAGGATTATCTTTTTCTACCCATATAGCATTAGAAGTATCCTTTTTAAATTCTTTTTTTAAAGCTCCACAGTTTGGACATTTATAATCCTTATCTAAAGTATTAAACTTTACTTTCATTACAATTTCATCATATATAAAATGACATTTTTTACAAATATATTTCATCTTTAAGTCCCTTCTTATTATCACTATAAGAATATCATAAATATTATTATTTTTAAAGAAGTAAACTTCATCAAAAAAGCCATAACTTCTTGTTATGACTTTTTAACTTTGAAATATTTATAACTTTCTATTTTACAATTTATAACTTCAACTGATACGGATCTGTTGAAGTTCCTGCTCCCTTATCAACAAAAATACTAGATTTCAGAAAAAGTGCCGGACGAACCGCATCAGTACGGTAAGCATTATTGTCGTAAACATTGCCGTCCGGGTGCACATAGTGCACAAGGTCAACATCAACCAAAGCAAGTGTCATTGTCCACTGCCAAGAGTCAGATAAATAATCATTATCTTTACAATCACTAAAATCGTCAGAATACCAATCATAAAGTTTTTTAGCTAGACAAGCTGCTCTATCTTTGGTTGTTCCTCCACTGGTAGCATAACCATAATCACTTGGATACATTAAACCAATTTTACCTGTCCAAGTAGTTGGTCTACCAGTATATAAGGTTGTTCCTCTTTCAATTGTATAAAACATACTTGCCGTTAAAGTATTAGGTGCATCAGTTCCGCCTAAATTCCAAACAACACTTTCAATGGCATTTCTAGTTGTATCATTTTTTAAACCTGTTTGTGTAAAGTCTGTTTCATTACAAGTAAATGTCGAACCAGAAGCAGTAGAGGCTGGAGCACATCCTTTAGTACCATTATAGTAAGAACCCATCTTACTATATATTTCTTGATTATTATAAGAAATTATATCATTTGCATTTGTATACCCACTTTTTAAATAATCTATTGGATTTAACATCATCATAAGTTGACTATCTGTCCAGTCATTCGAACCATAATCACTAGTAGATGTTCCAACGCCCGTTTTTTTATAATCCCAAGAAAATTTACCAAGACTGTCATTTCTTATTATTTTGATTAAATTTTCTTTTGAACCATCACTCTTAGTTACATTATTAAATACTCCAATAATACGCCATAATTCACAAGTATCAGCTGTGGGATTATTATAATCATTACAATTAAAATAGACATAGTTACTTGGATCTTTACCTATATATCTTACATTATTATCAGCATCATCAGTAGCTAAATTAACAGTATCACTTTGAGCAAGCTCTCCAATCTTATCTTTTAAAGGTTCTTTATCAGTAGCTTCCGCATTAACGACTATTTTAGACTTAAATACTTTATTTTGAACATCATCTTCTAAAGTTACACTCTTATCCATCCATAGTGATACACTATAATTCTTACTACCGTTAGGGCCTAATATTCCAGTATCCAATATTCGTGACTCTGTACTGCCATCTATTACTGTAGTAGCTGTATCATAACTACTCAATAAATTTATATTACCATTATTAATCATTACCGCAACATATTTACTATTTAAAGTTGTTCCCTCTAACATTTCCATATTTAATTTATACTCTGCCGATAATGCACAAGTATTAGTTAATGTAAACGTATAAGGATTTAACTTTCTTCCTTCTTCATCAGTTATAGGATAAGTATTAGTCAAATTAATAGCATCGCTTTCATTACTTAATTCTAATTTAAAGCATTTACTAATACCAACATTAGTTTTATCTTGAATAGCTGTAAATCGCCACCAAGCATAAGATATGCCAATTGCCACTATACCTATCAAACACAGTGATAAAATTACTAAACTAATCTTCTTCTCACTTCCATTCTCATCCATAAATAAAACCTCTACTAATTACTATTTCCAATTAAAAACAAGTAATCCCTTAAATTAAATATTACTGCAAGTACCTATTTACATAACTATTACATGTTTCATAGAATTTAATACTCTATGAAACCTAAAATACGTTATCTATTTTTAATTTATAGTTTAAATATATCATAAAAATAGATAATTTTAAAGAAACTTTTAATAGTAAATTTATCTTTTCATAGTCGAATTTATAGTCAAATATTATTTAAAGAATTAAATTAAAAGCTTGATAAGACAAATAATACTATTTTAAATATGTCTTTAACCATATCAGAATTAAACGATAATAATTAAAAATTACTGGAAAAGTCAAAAAAGAAAAATCAAGAACTATTATTAGAAATAGAAAGATTAAAAAATAGTAATATTCAAATATAACAATAATAAAATAATAGTATCTTTTTAAATCAGCATATGTTATTATGAAAATGTAGGTAGATAATACTTACAGGGAGGAAATAAAATGGTTAACAAAAATAAAAATTTATTAGAAAGTAAAGAAACATTATATCAAGATTTAAAGCAATGCAATTGGCTGTTATCAAAACAAGCCTGTGAATATTTAGAATCTCTATTAGCTTTAGAAATATCAGCTTTTAGTCCTGAATTTGATAATGATCATAGAGAAATTTTAAGAAAAATAGATTTATATAAAAAAATAGCTCTTTATAATATTTGTAATCGTACTAAAAATTTACTTGTAAATAATGGCAATGGCATCGAAATTAGTACTGTAGAAAGATATGATCACCCCGTAGAATTCAGTATTTTGAGTAATATGCACGGTAAAAACACAAATAGTTTCCGTTTCAATATTTCAGAAGATAATCCGTCTTATATAGGCGATGCTATTATTTATTCTAGTGAAATTAATCCTATTTTAAGACAACAAGAGCTTAAAAGATTAGAAGAGGAATATCAAATCAAATTAAACCAAGATAATCCCCAAGCACGCCATGATGGTATCAAAAGATTTCAAGACGAAAACGGTTCCAAATGGGAAGCTAGTCATCAAGCTGAACTAGATAAAATAAGTAGAAAAATAAGTAGTTTAAAAGGCTTTAATGTAGATAATGCCACTGCCGAAGAAATAGCAGCTCAAAATTACTTAGCTAACTTAATTTTAGAAGATATGAATTTATTAGATACTGACTTCGAACCAGCTTATAATCATGGTCTTGAAAAAACATTAGTGCGTAAATACCCTGGTATGAGCATTAAACGTAATATTACTAATTTATAATATACTAACCTGTTAGAAAAACTAACAGGTTTAAAATTTTTTTAAAATGCTATAATTAGAAAAAGGAGTACAATAAAAATGTTTAAGTTTAGAATTAAAAAATATTTAAAAAGAACTGATTTTATGAACGCAGTAGATACTAATAAAATATGGTCTAAGAAAGTAACAATACCAGAAACATTAGATATCATAGAACAATTAGAAAATGAACTTGCAAATCATAAGTTTAAAAAAGATAATAACTTTTTAGTTAACCAAAGAAGAAAGGGATTAAAAGAAACAATAACTAATGAACTACTAACTAAAAAAAACATGAAGAATATAAATAATGTACTTCCAGAAGCTTTATTTATTTTTTGGGAATATGTAAATGATGAATATGCTGGTGATGTTCTATATTATTATCATGAATTTGGATTACCTCGTAAAGACTTCTATAAAATGGATAATAAATATAGAAAAAAGGGAATAATCTGTTTACAAGAAAAAAATATTATTTTAAATATCATGAATTATATTAAATATTATATTAAAGAATATATGCAACAAAACAATTAGAAATCTTAATAGGTTTCTTTTTATATTTAAACAAAAGTTCAAATAACATCAACCTTTTAATTTATATTTGGATAATCAAAATGAAACATTTTTAAAACCTCTAGTAATACCAATTTAGTCAAGGTTGTACAACATCCTATCTTTATTTCTCCTTTAGACATATCTTTAAATGCAGTAAATTCATGTTCAATATTATTAATTAACTCTAAAGTTTTCTTAAAACATTTAGCCTTCTAAGGTAAGTTTCATTTTTTTATTACTTCTTAAAAATAATGTTTTTCCTAATTGCTCCTCTAACAATAGAAACTTTGTCCAAAAACAAGATCATAATTGATATGTTTTAAAAAAAGATCATACTAAAATTTTAAAATGAGATAAAGAAAATGAAATATAACAGTATATCAAAAAGAAGATATTACTAAAAATGTTAATGGTGATGGTTGGTCACTTGAAGAAAAATATAAAATTGGCAACATCCATCATTATATTATTAGCTATCAATATACAGATTATAAAGGTCATACGAAAATAAGTTCTAGTAGATAAAAAGAATGATAATTTAAAATAATAAATTATCATTCCTTTTTTATTATTAATTAATATATTTATTTACTTTTCTACTATCTATTAACATTTTCTAATCTATCGTAATTTAAGACAAAAAAACTTACTATTTCTAGTTAGCATTTATTACTTAAACTCGAAAAGTTCGAGCAAATTTCACTATGGTGCGATAGTTGAGTGAGTACACAACTTTTTTCTCTATGAGGATGATATACAAATCATCCATTGCTATAAACATTATATCATACTTTTTACAATTTAAAACATTTAATTTTATTATAGAAAATGCAATCCTACGATTCATAGGGTGACTTCTTTTAATATCTATAATAATATAGATTTATAAAAAAGGAATTATTATGAAAAAAAAGCTAATTGATTATTATGCAATTATTATGCTAGCTTTATACTTGTTTTATAATATTGCACTAAACTCATTAAAAATTGGTGGCTTACTTTATCAAATATTTATGATTATTATAATTATTGTAAATGCAATTATATTGATTGTTTTCAGAAAAGAAATTAAGTATAAGGAAGTAGATTGTGTTATTTATTTCATTACATGGCTATTTTCAAAAAATATACCACAATGCTTTTTCAATTTTTCTAATATAATTGTATTAGTAGGTATTGGTTTAATTGATAGTATGTTTATGCGAGTATTTGCAATTATAATTGGTCTTATTATATCTATATTCTTTTTACCATTATTCTTTGTTTTTCTCTTATGTTTTGGAACAAGTATGAGTGAAGAATCAGGTAGAAGTGATATTTATGAAGACATGCATTATTATTGTGAAAACAATTATGAAGTGTATTCTTATTCAGCTGGGGCTATGGACAGATTTCATTATAGTATAGGTAAATATTATGATATTTTAGATATTAATGGTATAATATATATATCTTACAACGAACGAAGCGAAGTATCACAAGAAGAGTATAATAATTATTTAAATACTCATAAATGTAAATTGATAGGTGATGTGAATGGATCTAAATAAAATATCTAACTTTATAAAAACAAAACGAAAAGAGCTAGGAATTACTCAAGATGAATTAGCAGAAAAATTATTCGTTACTGAAAAAGCTATTTCAAGATGGGAAACAGGAAGAGGAACTCCAGATATATCTTTACTTCTTCCACTATCTAAAGAACTTAATATAGATGTTTTAGAACTATTAAATGGAGAAGAAAATAAAAAGAGTAAAAATGATGTAGAACAATTAATCGAATATAATGAAATTACTAAGGCAAATAAATATAACTTTCAATTTAAACTAACTATTTTCTTTTATATATTATCAATATTATCATTCTTATTTTATTTAAGATTTGAATATGATCCAAATATTGAAGTTAATTATTTTATTAGATTATTAATTATAGTTATTGCTTCTATATTCGTAATAATTGGCAATAATATATATAGTAATAATTATGTAGAAAAACTAGAAGATAAAAAGAAAGTGTTAAAACTTTCTCAAATAATAGTATTTATATATTATGTAATTCTACTATTCAACATGGTAGTATTTGCTAGATATAATAGTATTGATAGTTATAATTTAATTCCTTTTAAATCTATAATTGATATATTTAAAAATGGAACTCCATACTCAATTATTATAAATATATTTGGGAACTTACTTGTATTTATGCCTTTAGAATATTTCTTAATTGAATTATTTAAGGTTAAAAAGTTTCATATCAATTTTATATTATCATTTGGAATTATTCTTCTAATAGAATTATTTCAATATGTATTCAAAGTTGGAGTTTTAGATATAGATGATTTAATAATATGTACTTTGGGAATGATGTTATTTTATGTATGTTACAATTTGTTAATCAAAAGAAATAAAGAGGTGCAAAATGAAAGTTAAAATAAAAGAAACATTTAAATATAGTAAATTGTCGATAATAATGTGTATAATTACATTGTTAATAGGTATTTGGTTTTATAGTTCAACTGCCATTGGAATTCCGATTAAAGAAAAATTAATAATCTTTTTAGCTAGTTTTATTCCATTTTTCATATTTTTAATAATTACTATATTATCTTATCATTTTAAAGAAAGATATAAAAAAATCTTTAAAATAATATCTATAATTTTAAGTTTATTATTAGTATTTTATTACTTTATAGCATTATTTGTTTGCAAGTTATTATCTGCTACAAATCCAGTAACTGATTCTAAATATTATAATTATTATGTAACTGGTGAAAGACTTAAAAAAGCTTTCCCAGCAAAAATACCTTCTAATGTTAAAAATATTGAATTTTATTATGCACCAGGAATTCTACAAGGTGGAACAAATTATTCTTTATACTATATTGATGATAGTATGACAAAAGAAAAATTTGATAAAGAATATAAAAATAAAGCAATATGGATTGGCTGTAAGGAAGAATATACAGAAAAAGAAGGATTACTTTCTAGAGCGTTTGCATATACACCAGCATATTATGAGAATGAAAATGATTACATTATATATTTAATTGAGGGAAGATGTGATGATTCTGGATATTGTAATCATGGTGACTTTTTAATAGCTGCTTTTAATAAAAAAACGAATGAAGTTGTATTTCGTTCAGAGCAATGGTAACTTAAAAAAAGATGATAATGAGTGTTATAACTCAAAATCATCTTTTTCTTTTGTTTTAGTATTATATGCAATTCTAATATCCTTCCATAGTTTTATCACTAATAATTTGGTGTCTATATAAATCATTAGCAAACTTTGCATATTGTTCTTTTTTATCATTTTGTTTAACCATATTTTTTATTAACTTATTAAAGAATTCTTCTAGTTGTTGAACTCTATATTTAAGTTTGTGTAATAATCTTAATCACTACAAACACCATCCTTTCTTTTAAAGATGACTTTTTAGCAGCAAAAAAGCAAATTTTTTAAAATCTGCTTTTAGTATTTATCCTTTTTTGATAATCTGATAGATAAATTGTAATTTTATTTTTTTATCAATATATCAGGATATTCTTTAGCCACTTTTTCTGCTGAAATATATTTATTTTCTAAAGCATATTTAAGAGTCATGATTTGATTATTTAACATAAATTTAATTGCTATTTCGTTAGTATCATCACTCTTTAAATAATAACTATTTTTATCATCTTTGTAGATTAATTGTTCTTTTTGATTATTATTATCTCTATAATCTAAAATGCCATAAAATATATATTCTGTTTCTTCTTCAATGATTTTATTTAAATCTATACCATTGGAAATTGAGTAATAACAACCATTTATACTTTTAGGAATTAGTCTATTACCATCATGCCAAACATAAATTGTATCAATCAATTTATTATCATTATCATACATTTCAAACTCAAAGGCATAATTATCTGTCAAGCAAATATCACCATATTGTTTACTACTTTTAATAGCATTTAAGATTTCAGTTAATTTGTTTTTATCACTTATTGTTCCTAATTCTTTTTGACTAGATTTTATAACTATTTTTGTAGTATTGCTTATTTTATTTAATGTTTCATTTGGAATAGATTTGGCATCTTTGTCGTCATTTTTAACTATACATTGATTAACAATATCTTTAAAATCAACATCATTGTCTTGATTGTGAATATAAATAGTAGGAGTTAAAGGACTCTCATACGTTTGATATACAGAAAATTTGTGATAGAAATATTTATCAAAATCTTTCATCACACTAGATTCATAAGTTCCATTTTTTGGAAAAACCATTACATAAATATTATTTGGATGATTACTTGCATATACTCCTTTATAATAGGCAATTTTTTCTTTATCATTACTTTTTATTTCACTTAATGGGATTTCTATTAAATCATCTGTTTCAGTTACAAGATAACCTCCTAATTGACTTTCTAAACATTGCACTAATTCCTTATCATAATCCTCTGTTGTTTTCTTATCAGATTCTTGTTCTTTTTTACCACAACCTGCAACTCCCAAAACCATAACCCCACACATTAAGATAGTAAATATTGACTTTTTCATAATCAATCCTCCATTTCTACAAACTTACTATTTGTGCATTACTTTGATAATCTAATTGTACTACTTTTTAATGCATTTTAATAGTGTTTAAAGCCAAAAAAAATCAACCCGAACGGATTGATATATATGTTAAGTTCAAACTTTAAAAGTTCGAACAGAAACGTCACTGGAGCAGGTAGCGGGAATCGAACCCGCCTCCTAAGCTTGGGAAGCTCATATTCTACCGATAAACTATACCTGCATACTATAAAAGCCTCATAACGAGGCTTACTTTCTTATTGGAGGGACCTACCAGATTTGAACTGGTGATCAGGGAGTTGCAGTCCCACGCCTTACCACTTGGCTAAAGTCCCAACACATTTTTTATTCTATCTTAAAATAGTCATTTTGTCAATTAGCCTTCTAACTATTTACTACTATTTTATGCAAATAATTTACTTATTAACATTAAACTCATTAATTTAAAACCTTTTTTTCTTTAATTATAATTATTTAGTTAAAATTATGACGTATAGCATCATCGATACGTCTATCATAATTAGATTTATTTTTACTAATTTCTTTAAACATATTAAATAAACTTTTACTAGTAAAAATTATTATTATTAAAAATAAAATTAGTAAAAGCCATGGTTCAATTAAACCATCAATAAATGCAGTTTGTAATAAAAACTTCCAATCAGTATCTCCATAAACCATCGAATATTTTAAAAGGCAAAAAACTTTTAATACTATTGGAAAAACAATAGTTATAACCATTTGCAATATCCCAACAATTTTTTTATTTTTAAACACAGCATATAAACTCGATATTAAACTTAACCCAGTTATAATTCCAACTGCAAAATACATGTTTACCCCATCTTATTTTTAATATCCTAAAGTATATTCATTATACCATAAGTGTTTTTCTATCGTATAAGAAATTTTACGATCATTATTTTTAGCATTATAATCATTAACTATTTCTTGTAATTTTTTATTTAATGAATCATAATTTCCATGAGTTCTAAACGTATGACCAGTCATACAACAGGTACTAACATAACAACTACTTTCAGGAATATTTATTTTAAAGCCATCACTATATTCATAATTACTTAAATTATAACCAGTTTGACATCTATTGCCAAAATCATTTCTAGGATTATAAATAAAATAGTAAAAAATAATAGCTAAACCAATAAATATAACACTAATTATTAAAATAATTTTATAACTTTTTTTCATAAATTTACCTTTCGTTATTTAATAAGTATAAACAGCTTACCCAGTATAAAAATAATATCCTTTGAACAAACATCTTACTTGTTGATACTTGTTATTATAATCAACGTAACTACCACAATATTATTGTCTATACCTAAAAAGTAAGCACCACAGTTTCATCTTAACATACTATCATAAGATCTAAAATACTTTTCGCTTCTTTTTATAAACTAGCTATAACTCATCATAATTATATCTTTTATAAAAATATATAAAATTGACTCCAAACCCAATATAACAAAAATTAACTATTTAAATAATCTATTTTTCAATACTATCCCACTCCTCAATTGCATTATAAAATAATATTTTAAAAAAAGCTAGTGAATAAATGGCACACTAATCTTTTCATATTGTTTAATATATTTATCATAAAATTTTTTTATATTTTCTTTATTAATATAAAAAGACTTATTACAATTTATTTTTCTATCAACAGCTTCAAAATTCATTTTAAAATCTAAATAATTAAATATTTAAAAACATCTTCATCTTTAAAATCGAAGGATTAATATTATATGCACCCACACATAGAAAAAAAGAGATAGAAATTAATCTAACTCCCAATTATATTTTTAATTGATATGGATTTGTTTTTGAACCATTTCCTGAGGCAATTCTAATACTTGACTTTAAATATAATGAAGGTCTAACCGCATATTCATTGTAGTTACCAAAACTACGAAGATGACCAGTTGAGTTAATAAAATAAACATAGGTATCATAATTTATACGTGGATCAATAATCCATTGTGGATAATCTGCTTTAAATAGATAATCATTATCTTTACAATCACTAACATCAGTATTATCCCAGTTAAATAATTCTTTATTTAAACATTCACTTCTGCTAGTAGTTGAGCCACCAGATGTTGCATAGCCATAATCACTAGCATAAATCAAGCCAATTTTTCCAGTCCAAGTTCCAGGGTGATTAGTATACCCCTTTCCTTCTTTTTCTGATGCATAAAACATCGAAGCTGTTGCAGTATTATAATTATCATTACCGCCTAAATTCCAAATAACGGTTTCAATAGCATTTCTAGTGGCATCATTTTTTAAACCAGTACTAGTAAAATCTACTTCTGTACAAGTAAAACTTGAACCACTAGCAGCTTCGGCAGGACGACATCCCTTTGTTCCATAATAATAAGAACCCATTTTACTATATACTTGTTGACTACCTGAATAAATTATATCATTAGAATTTGTATAATTAGGACTTAAATAATCAGTTGGATTTAACATCATCATTAATTGACTAGTTGTCCAGTCATTTGAACCCTTATTTGAAGTTGAACCACCAACACCATTTTTCTTATAATCTCTTCTAAAAAGATCATTATTAAGTCTATCTTCTTTAATAATTTTAACAAGACTTTCTTTAGTACCATCTGATTTTGTAACATTATTAAAAGTACCAATAATACGCCAAATCTCACAAGTATCACTAGTTTGATTATTATAATCACTACAATTAAAATAAACATAATTACTAGGATCAGCTCCAGTAAATCTTACATTATTATCTTCATCATCACTACTAACACTAGCACCATTTTGTTTAATCAAATCATTCATAGCATCAGCATTACTATAAGTCTTAAAATAAACATTACATTTTGTTCGCTTAGTCAAATTAGTTATCAATAAACCCCATTTATTATCATCCCATTTACCAACAGCATCATTATCACATACTATTTTAGAAACAACATATCCTGCATCTTTACTAGGAATCGTACTGCTATATTTATTGTCAATATAAGCTCCAATAACAACATCACCAGATATAAAATTCCCAACTGTTGATTTTACTACTTCTGTATCTTTAAATACATAAAATTTTGAATAAGCAAAAAAGATATTAATAAACAGTACCATCAAAACTGGCAATACTAAATATATATACTTTTTATTTCTTTTTAACTTTAATTTTTTTAAATAATCTTTCTTCAATTTTACCGCTTTCCATTCTCTACATTTACCAAGTATATCACATGGCATTAAAAAAATCAAAAGTTTAATTCAAAAATTTCTTCATACCATCCTACTTCTTAAACTTTTTTAAATATTAATTACAAAATATATTTTATTTTCTAATCACAAAGCTTTATTATCTTTTAAATATTTTTCACTTTCTATCTTTTCTATTATTACTTCTTTTTTTAGAATATAAATTATTTATATAAAATTATAATCTTTATAATCTATTTGCATTAATAAGACTTTCCTTTATTTATTTTAGTTAATTCTGGTTTTAAAAGAATATTTAAAACTTCTTGCCAACCCGTATGATAATCATAACCAGCTCTTATAATACCTAATTTTTTCAACTTTTCATCACTAACTTTTTTATTATGATAAGATGGAAATAATATTTTAACCTTTATATTAGGATTTAAATTACTAACTAAATCATCAATTTGAACGTCCCCAACACAGATATTTTTAGCACCCGTAAATATATAGTTTTTAACAGGAATAACATCTTCAGGAATAAAGCGATATAACATCTCAAACTTACTTTTAAAAATACGACCAGAATTTTTTAAATCAAAAGGATTACGACAATCACTACAAGGATAAATATCATAATATTTACTTAAAATACTAATAGCATTGATTGCCCCTGGTAAAATAACAGGGTTAGCATATTGGTCTTTAGTACTAGCAAACTTATAAAATTCTTCTTTTTTATCTTCTGGAATAGCCACCTCATCAATATAATAATCATCAAAATCATCTATTTTATAATTAGTATTTAAAAACTCATTAACAAGCTCTAAATATCCCAAAAAGCAAAAAACTTCATCTATATCCAATAATATTTTCTTTTTCATAAATTTTCCCATATATTTTAATTATTAATAAAACTAATAATATCTTTAATAATAATATTTTTTTCTTCTTCTTGTAATAATTCATGTCTTAGAGAATCATAAACTTTTGAAGTAACATTTAAATAACCTAACTTTTTCATAAAACGTTCTAAATTTTTAAATTTTTTTAAATTGCCAATAACTGGATCATCAGAACCAGCAAGTAATAAAATAGCTAGATTCTTATTATTAACCGCATAATCTTTACTTTGAAAAGCACTTTTTTGTAACTTATAAAGATTAATAAAACCATTAGTAGTAAAAATATAATCACATACTGGATCATTATTATAATTATCTACATTATTAGGATTCTTACTTAACCATGAATTTGGTTTATCATAACCTTTATTAAACTTTCCAAGTGTTAATTCATTTAATAACTTATTTGGCTTTCTTCCTTTATCAAAAGATTTAGATATCTTAGCAATTAAAAGTCCTAAATCAACTAAACTATTCTTAGTAGGAGGACCACATAAAATAACTTTATTAACCATATTATCATACTTTTCAATAAAACTTCTAGTTACTAAAGTACCCATACTATGAGCAAAAATAATTGTATTTTGAGTTTGATAACGATATTTAAAAAACTCAATAATAGTATGTAAATCTTCTCTAAAAGCAGTTTCATCTTCAGTATAAAAATATCCTAAATCATTATTACTTCTAATACTTTTACCATGACCTCTTTGGTCGTAGGCAACACTAACATAACCATTTAGAGCCAATTGTTCTAAAAAATAATTATATCTTTCTTTATGTTCAGTCATTCCATGAACAATAATAGCAAGCCCTCTAATACTAGTATTAGGCATTATATAGTTAACATTTAAATCTAAATCATCTACTCTGGATTTTATAATTATATTATTTATCATTTTTACTCTCTTTCTAATCATATTATAAAGGAATTAACTATTTAAAACAAGAAAAAGACAAATAAATACTAATAGAGAACTCTTTCAATTTTATTATTCTTTGCTATTAATACTTTGACTAATTACCATTTTCTTAGCCATTACCCAATCATGATTTTTATTTATAATCTCTAAATGACAATAACTACACTTACTTGCGGTAGTATTTTTTAACTTAGCCTCGCAGTTAGGACATTTATTTTCTTTATTTAAAATACTTCTTGTAAACACTATTAAATAATTGTAGCGAACTTTTTTATTATCATTACCTCTTATAGTCTTACCGTTTTTATTTACTATATAATCAAAGCATTCAAGTTTCATATTAACATACAAACTAACACTTTCTTCATCAATACTCATCCCGTCAATATAAGAACTTAAGAAAAGAAAATCTTTCATAATATTCTTTTCTTGTTTTAAAAGTAAAGTCTTTATTTGGGCACTATACATATTATACATAGCATCTGTTACCAAACTTTTCATCGCATCCATATCAGCATTCATCCATGCTATTTGAACATCTTTATAAATCTTATAAGCCTTATCTAAAAATTCCGTTTCTACAAAATCTGGCAAAACTTTAACTAACTCTTCTTTATTATATAAAGGTACATTAATAAGAGGATCAGTTTTTTTAGAAGACTCTGCCAAAACCGTTTTTTCCGCTAACTTATCAATTAAATTACCTAATTTCTTAGCAAGAAAAAACCCAGAAATAGAAGCAATAAAAAGTGCTGCAATTATATAGGGAACATCTTCATCACTAATAGTAGTCCCCCTACCCGATAGTGAGCCTGATGAGGAAAAATCAGATGACGAGGAAGATGACGAAGAAGATGATGAGGAAGATGACCCTGAGTCATAAGACCCATCAAACCCCGAATCAGCCTTTAATTGATATAAAGGTAAAAATAAACAAGCAAGTAATAAAATACTTATTAATACTATCCTAAAACTTTTTGCTTTTTTCATCCATAATCTCCTAATCTATTCTTTTACGTTTTCAGTTTGACTAATTACCATTTTCTTAGCCAGTACCCAATCATAACTATTATTTATAATTTTCGAATGACAATACTTACAAATTGAAGTAGTACTACTTTCTAAAACTGCCCCACAGTTTGGACATTTATTTTCTCTTTTTAAAATACTTCTTGTAAAAATCATCATATAGTTATACCAAACTTTAGATTTATCATTACCTCTTATCACATTGTTATCTTTATCTACTATATAATCAAAACATTCTAATTTTATATTAACATATAAAGATACACTCTTACTAGTTATCTCCATTTTGGTAATATTAGCACTGTAAAAATTAAAATCTTTCATGATATTTTTTTCTTGTTTAAGAACTAAAGTTTGAACTTGCATACTATACATATTGTATAACTCATCTGTTACTAAACCACGCATTGCCTCCATATCAGCATTCATCCAAGCCACTTGAATATCCCTATATAATTGATAAACAGTATAAATAAAAACTCGTTCATCAAAATCAGGTAACACTTCTAAAATCTTTATCTTATCATAAGTAAGTATCTCATCTGCATCATCATCGTTGGTTTTATTTCTTACTTCCACTTCTCGTATATTAAAATCTTTTTTTAAATATTGTTCAAAAAGAATAATAACTATATAACCAATAATCATAACTACCACGAAAAGAAAATCTTCTAATTTAAATTCATTTTTTTCATTATTTTTAGGTGGTTTCGGATTACTAGGAATTATAATTCCTTTATGTGGTTCCTTCTTTTCCCCACAGGAAGAACTTGATGATGATGAACTTGATGATGATGAACTTGATGACGAACTAGAACTTGATGAAGATGAAGAACTAGAAGAGCCCGGATCATATGACCCATCAAATCCAGAATCAGCCTTTAAACTATAAAGGGGAATAAATAAACAAACTAATAATAAAATTACTAACCCTAGTTTTTTTAAATTAAGACCCGCTTTCTTCATCAAAATCTCCCCGAATCTAAAATCCAGTTATAATCATCCAAATCAAAAATACCATGACAATAAGGACAATACCCACTTTTATTAACTTCTAAAGTTGCCCCGCAACTAGGACATTTCATCATTCTTCCTATTTCTTTTGTATTAATCTTCTTAGTAAAAGTTAAATAATTATTTTGCTCTATTCTTCTCTTATTATTTCCTCTTACTATTTTACCATTTTTATCTATTTGATAATCTAAAGCTCTAGAAATCAAATTAACTTCTAAAACTAATTTTTCATCAGTTTTAGAAAATTTAAGTAATTTTGTATCATAAACATTTAATTCATCATACATCTGAATAAGTCCCTTCTTATTTAAATTATCAACAATCCCTTCTAACTGTTCATAAAGATTATTACTGACAAAATGTTTAATATTTATTAAATTCTTTAAAACTATCCCCATTTTTACTTGGACAAATATATTATTAATATAACTAATAAATCCACTCTCACTAAAATTTTTATCATACATTTTTATTTCTTCTATCATCTTCACACCTACTATATACTCCAATTATATAATCTTTTTGTCTTATTATAAAGAAAAAAAATGTTAATTAAGAAAACTTATGTTACAGTATTAAAAAATTTAGTAGGTATTGTAAGCTCCGGTTAAAAAAAGAAATAGCTAACAAAAAACTACTTCTTTTCTAATTCATAAATAAATCTTAAAAAGCTAAAATATCTTTTAAAAGTTCCGACTGAGTTAATTTTACCAAATTAGTCTCGATATTATTCATATCTTCTTTTGTTAACTCTGTATAATTAGCATAATTATCTACCATTGACTTTTCTAAATCTTCCACATATTCCCAATTATAAGTAACAGTATAATTTTTATTATTTAAATTAACTTTTAAAGTTCCACTCCTAGTATTATCATTACTATAATTTATATTATCTTCACTAACTAAGACATAGTCTTTATTATTTATATTTATTTTTCCAGAAAGATTAAGAATATCTTTACTATCTAAAGTTAAATTAACAACTTCTTGTGTTCCATTTAAACTGCTAAGGCTTAATTTATTATTAAGATAATCTAATTCTATATTAATTTGAAAGTTATTTAGCAAATTAATACTCACTTTGTCTATATCTTTATTTTCTTCTAAAATAATAGTGAATAAATTATCTAAAGTTACTTCATACTTATTATTATTATTATTTTTATCCTTGTATATAGCAATACTACCAGTTATATTACTATCAAATATTGTATTAATATTATCTTCATTTATATTATATCTATTAAAATAATCAACAAATAAGTTATAGAAATCACTTTTTAATTCTTTATCTTTATTAAAGTTTTTCTTTAATTTCTTTAAAGTATTACTATCAATAGTGTAAGTATATTTTTTATTATAGTTATCATTCTTTAAATTAGTACTCTTAATATCAAATAAGCCAATAGAATTATTAATTAAATCTTTTGAATGATTAACAAGATTAACTATTTTATCCTTAGGATAATCCAAATTAATATTTTTTAATTGTTTTGTAAACGTATTACATTCTAAGGTTGCATCACAACTTACTGATGATGTATCAATACTTACCTCATACATACGACTTAATATATCATTATTTTTTACAAATTTACGAGAATTATGAATATAAAATTCTATTGGATTATTCAAGTTTAAAACTGACGGATTGATACCAAATTCACTAACATTATTAGCTAAATCTAACTTAGCAGTTACATTAATTTTTTCATCTAAAACACTATCGCTAGTTATTTCGGCATTAATACTTACTGGTTTATTAAATATTTTTTGATTATTGATTAAGCTGTCTTGGGTTTTTATCAATTTTTCACTAACATGAGTAATTTTGCTCTTAAAAGTATTAGTCTTTACTATTCTAAAACCTAAAAAAACAGCAAGTAATAAAACTATTACGATTCCAAATGCAAAATAAATTTTATTTTTCTTATTCTTCATTTTAACTCCTAACTAAGCGCACAAGCAATACCGCCAAGTATGGCACCACCGACAACGCCCGCAATTAAACCAACTGGCCCTAAGAAACCGGCTAAGATATTGCCACCAATGTAACCAGCACCGGCACCGCCAACAATACCACCTAAAACACTACAGCTTTTATCTTCTTGTTTAGGTTCTGGTGTTGTTATTTCGGCTAAAACTTCCTTGCAAACATTAGCATTAGAGCATACTTTAGCATAATATACCTCTGTATCGCCACCACCTTGAACAAAAGTGTGTGGAGAATCATAGTATTTATAATCCCATTTTGTCTTATCCCAGTAAGTTTGCATTAAACAAATAGTTCTATAAATAAATTCAAATAAGAAATTATTTTGCGCATTAGCACCACCCATTTTCATAATACAAGCATCGATTTCTTCTTGAGAGCCTATATAAACCGAAGAACTATGGTCAGATACTCCCGAAAATTTAACACCACTTACTGAACCTTTAACTGTTATTCTAGCTTCAACATCATTACAGCCTTTTTCATAAGTATCACATTTATAATTTTCTCTTGTTTTCTTAAAAGTAAAATCAACATCCGGAGCATCAGCATCTCTTTTTACATATTTAGTACAAGTATTAGTAGTACCAGCATCGTTTTTAACCTCACCAACTAAAGTTTCACCAGCTGTATTGTAATTAACTGTATAACTATCAAAATATTTATTATTTTTTTTAACCTTCGTACTAGTTATATACTTTGATGACGAACTAACAGTAGCTTTAACATCTGATACAAACCAATCTGTACCATTTTTACCGCCAACAGCATTTACCTCACAAATGGGTTTTTCGGCTAATCTTTTAACATTTAATTCACATCTGTTAGTATTACCTGCCTTATCTTTAACGTAACCATAATAAGTTATACCTGATCTCTCAGTATCATTTCTTAATACAATTTGTTCAACCCCATTATAATCTTCACTAGAACTAGTGGAAAGACCTTTTTCAGCAATACCACTTAAATTATCATTAGTAACTAGATTAACTTCTACATCACTTGTATACCAATTATTTGCCCCCTTAACACTATTATTTGATATTACAATTTGACAAGTTGGAGCCGTTACATCAACATGAGCCTGTAAATTGGTACTGCAGGTCTCATTATTTCCAATATTATCTTTTATATTCCAATTAAGATTAATTTTATCAGTATCAGTAGTTATAGTTTCCGTAGTACTCGGAGTTGCACACCCCGTACCAACATCATTTCGACATCCATAAGTGTAGGTATAACTACGACTCCACCCTTCCTGACCAGCCGGAATATTACATATTGGAACATTATTATCAATATTAGTAATATTTATTTCAGTAGGACTATCACTTACATTACCCGCCTTATCCCTAGCATAAGCATAATAAGTTTTATTTTCATAAACATCTACATAATTACTTCCGTCATCACTTTTATACTTAAAAATAGGTGTCTTCTTAACATCATCTTCTAAGGCATAAGCATAATCATTAAAACCAGAACCCGACCCATCATTTCCATTAAAAATTATCCTCTTTTTAGAAGTAGAAAACGAAGCATCAGCACTCAAATTAACTTTAGGAGATTCCTTATCAATTTTAACATCAACACTTTGAGTTAAAACTCCCTTTATAGTTTCCACTTTAACCGTTACTTCCCCATTAAAAAGTAATAACGTTGGTACTTTATATATATTAGCATACCCTTTTACCTTAGTTACTTCTGATGCCAAAGCCCCATTATAAGTAACAACATCACCATTAACAAGCCAACTAATCTTCATATTATCCGTACTCAACTTATTATCATTTAAAACCTTAGGATTTAAAAACAAATAAACATCCTTATTAGTCCACTCAGTATTTTTATTTTTTCCTAGTCCATACTGCTTTAAATTATCCCCTTTATCAGCATAAACCTCAATATCTAATTTTGAAGATAAAACCGCTAATTCAGCCAACTCGCAAGAAGTATCATCAGTTACACTAACACTATAATCATCAACATATCTATTGATATCAATTTTATAACAATCTAAATACCCACCTAAAGGATTACTCAATTTATTATTACCATACTCATCATCAAGATTAGTTTCCATATCAAGATATCCTTCTTGTAACAACGTAGCTACACTAATAGTAGCAATATTAACCTTTTTATCCATAGCATACTCTATAGCTTTCGTTTTAATTAAACTTATTTTATTATCATAAGTCTTTTGTTTTAAAGAATTACTAATTCCATTATAACTGGCTGTAGCAATCGTAACTAAAATACCCATAATAACAATAACCGCCAGTAACTCAGGAATGGAAAAACCCTTATTTTTCTTCTTCATCATACAACACTACCCTTCTACTATAATTAAAATATATCATTAAATTAAATTCCATGCAACAATTTTAAAAAAGGGTTCAATAAAATCTAGTGTGAAGTAAAAATCTTTATGATGCCTTATAACATAAGGAATTTACGGATTTTTTTACATTTTTTTTGATATGATTTTTTTAGTTATTTTTTGAACGTTTTTAATATTATTAAAATTTTGATAATCGAGTAAAAAATTTATTTCTTATTTTTAGTATTGGAGATATTTTTGTTTCTTGTTGAACCACTTAGTATGCCTGTAAATGAATACAATATTCTTCCTCTTAGAAATTTAAAATCTTTATATCCAAATCCCACTCTTTTTAACACCTTGATTTTGTTATTGGTCCCTTCGGTATAACCATTACTATATCTTTTATCTATAAAAGAATTTAATATGTATTCTTTCCATCTTGAAATAGTTTTTAAAGCTTCTATAAATTCTGGAATGTTTTTTTCTATATAATCATTTATCCATCTATCTATTTGTTTTTCAACATTCATTTGTTCATTATGATGAATAATATCTAAAAATTCTTCCTTTAAATAATATTCTTCTCTTAAATCTCGCAATATTGTTAAAATTTCATTAAATATCTCCGAAGGTAGCGTGTCTACCATATGACCATTTTTGTATCTCTTAGTATATACCCACCAATCTATATCATTACCATATTTTCTTAATAAACTAACATTCTTTTTATTTTTTAATAATTTATATTCTCGACTTTTTTCATTATATTCCTTCTGTTGTCTTATTCTTATTCCATCTAATGCATCCATTATATAAGTGATATAATGAAATCGGTCAACGACATATTTTGCCTTTGGAAACATAATCTGCGTGACCAACAAATACGGTTCGTACATGTCTGATATTACGAACTCTACCGAATGCCTATTTTTACAATATGTAAAGTATTGAATTAGGTATTCTTTTTTTCTATTTGACAATATATCTAATACTTTCTTATGGATTGGATCATTTAATACAAATGCGTACTTTCTATCTCTTGTATCAGCCTTAAATTCATCAAATGATATCACTCTTGGTAAATTAATTACACATTCTGGGATACCAAAAATTATATCTAACATTTCATTTTCTACAAACGTTATTGATACTCTGTTCTTCTGAGAGATATATTTAAATGATAAATTGTAATTCATTAAATCTTTTCTTATTTGAATTTTCACTTTATTTGAAATATTACCTTTATCAACATTTATGTTTAATTTTTCTGTAAATATCTTATTGCAATTATAACAATGATATCTTTTTTTACAAATAATTAAATCTACTTTTATCTTACAACTTCAACATACTGTATGCATCTTAATAATTCTACTTTAATTACCAGCTATAAATTTTAATATTGTAGAAGAAAAGGCAAAAAAATAAGAATATACTTAAATTAAGCATATTCCATCTATCTAAAAACTAATAAGTTATAATAATGATATAACATATCTTTGATTACGAACTGTTATAATCATATTAATACTAGAAGCATACTTCATATTATAATCAACCTCTAAAACTTTACTATTACTAATATCATTACTAGCCGACTTATCAGTTACACTACTAGTATATGTTTTATCATTATAAACATATTCAAAAGTAACAAAGTTATTATAAAAATCATTTTGTCCATACATACTGTAATTAGCACTTGTATCTAAAGTAACATCACTACTTAAAACCATTAAAGTTTTCTTAGTATTACTATTATTAGAAACCGCATTTTTCTTAAGAACACATTCATTATTTTTATTACAATAATTATATTCATAAGTATAAGTATCATTAATACTATAATCATTAACATAAACAGAAGTATTTTTTAAAGTTGACTTACTTAATATAAATTCTTCCCCTAAAGAATAAGTACCATTATTATTTATCTTATCATTTTCTTTAGGTGAAACTTTTAAAGTTTTATAAGTTGGTGTTCCTATTCCATTAACATATTTAACAGTATCTAATATTTTAATAGTATAACGATTACTTATTTCACTATCTAAAATACTATAGCATAATATATATTTATGAGTCTTACTTACTTCTACTTTATCTTTATAATAAGGTTCACCTAAGTCTTTAAAGTAAGTAGATTTATCTAAGATAGGATATATATAAGTATTTCCTATTTGTAACCAGAAATTATCTGTATCTAGAGCCTTCGGAGTTTTACTTTTATTAGTAACTGATAAAACTAATACTAAATAATGATACTTATCACTTAAAGCATTACCACCATAATCAACCTTGGTAAGATAAGAATTCTCAACCTTAATAGCAAAATTACTATAAGTAAAAGCTTTATCTACTCTAACATTATTATTTAACTTAACAATAGTACTTATAATAAATATTAAAAGTATAAGTAAAATAATTCCTCCTATCCCCATAAAAACTAATTTATTTTCTAATATATAGTATTTCATTTCACGTAGTTTCTTAAAGAAACCTCTTTTTATTTTATAGTCTTCTAACTGAACCCCAATTTCAATTTCAGCATCATCTTCTTTAGCAATATCAATATCATCACGTAAATTAGTAAATTCAAAAGTACTTAAATCAAAACCAATAAAATTCAAAAAATAAAATATTAGAAACAAAAAATTAGGGTAAAAAGTAAATTTAGATGTATCACGATATAAAAGAGCCGTCTGCGATTCAATTGTATTAAATTCAAAGTTTTCTAAAACTCCTCGGTAAACAAAACTAAATACTAGTAATACTATAAAAAAGATAGTAGATACCATATAAGCCTTTGTATCTTTATCTTTACTTCGAAATAAGATAAAAATAATAATATTTATCAAAATAATAACAATTAAAGCAATAGGTAACAAAATTCCTATATAATGTGCTGCTAAATCAACCTCGCTTGTCGTATAACTATTAGTAACAAAATTACCAAAGAATTGCATTATATTAAAAAATTTAAATATAACAAATGATACTAATAACATTAAAATAACATTAATTATTTTAAAATGCTCGATTAAAAATTTAAAAGGTTTTCTAATAATCATATAGTCACTCCTATTCTATATAAAGTATATCATAAAAAAATTAATTTTAATAAAAAATACGTTTTAATTTATTTAAACATTCAGTATATTACTAACAAAAAAGAAGGTGTTAAAATAAATAGTAATACTAATTTTCAAAACAACTTTTTTCAAGAATTATCCCCAGACATTTTAAAATGTTTTATTTAACAGAAAATTCACCTATTTACAATCTTCAAAAAGTTTTAACTTAATTAAATATAGATATTTTTAACCAAGATAATCTTAAAAGAATATATATTAAAAATGATTAATTAAAAAAAGCCTTACCATATCAGTAAGACCAATAGTTACTTATTTAAACGATAAGATTCGCCATCTAACTCTTTAAAAGTATATTCTTGTTTCATCTTAGGAAGTTCCATATCAGAAGGAACAACTTCTTTAGTAGGTTCACTATTTATAGCATCGGTATCATCTTCTAAAGCTACTGAAGTAGTCTTTTTATTCTCTTCTGTATCATTATCTTCCTTTTTTGAAAAATCAAAAATATTACCATCTTTTTTATCTTTTAAATTTTCTAAGAAAAATTCTTCAAAATTACTAATTTCATCATCTTTTAAAACCGGAATAGTCTGGGTAGTTTCCTCAATCACATCAACTTTTGAAGTACCATCACTAACAGTATCTCCACTTACCTCTTCAAAAGAAATCCCCTCATACTTAGGCTTTTCATCTTGTTTTTCTTCTTCTTTATCAAAAGAAACATTTTCAAAGCTTACCTTTTCTTCAGTCTCTTCTTTTTCAGGTTCTTTAAAAACAACATTATCTTTATTCTCTTTATCTTCTCTATCCTTAGATACTTCTAATTCCATATTATTTTTAGCATCTTTAAGAGCTAATATAAGTGTAATTACAAACAAAATCACAAATATTATGATTAAAGCTCCTAAAATAATTGGAAAATTACTATTACTATATAAATTATTTATAAACTTTTCCATATTAAAACCTTCTATTCTTAAATTTAGATTACCATAAATATTTACTTATTGCAATAAATTTTAAAACTTAACCTAAATATTTTGGTCCCAGTATAATAATTAATAAAGTTAAAATTAAGAATATAACACTAAATAAAACTATCTTAACTGGAATTGAACTAATTATTTTCTCTTGCATTACTTTTTTATCAGCTAAAATTTTATTTAGAATACCCTCTGCTGATATTTTAGTATCATTACTACTTAACATTAAAATATCATCGCTAAAAGAATACTCAGGAATAACACTAATTAAATTAGTAACTACATCATTAAAATTATTATACTTTTTATTTAAATAAACTATTTCTCTTGTTAAATCACTATCTAAATTTTTACTAACCATTTTAAATACTAAGTAGGCATCATTATTCTGATTTAATCCTAAAAGATATAACTTAATAAAAGTTTCTAAGTCATTTCTAATAACTTGTTCCCTTTTAATAATTCTAGAATTAATTAGAACATCTTCATATAAATAATGAAACAAAATGGTAAATAAAAAACTTAAAATAATACCATATACGGGAATTAACAAAAGAACAATGAATATAATAAATTCCATTAAAAGACGAGTAATTAAAAAAGTATCAATCCTTATCTTATTATTTATTCCTAATCTTTTAATTTTCTTATTTAAATTAACTAAATATTTCTTAGGATACAAGACTTTAACAAAATTATTCATCTTTAACCTCCAAGATATTCTTAATTATATAAATATAAATACTATATAATGCTATAACAAGTATTACTAAATATAATCCTTTACCATTCATTAATCTAGCAAAATAATCTAAATTAATAAATAACCCAAAAATAAATACTAATAAAGGAATTAATAATACAATTAAGAATAAATAATTATAAACATCAACAATCTTAAAAATATGCTCTCTTTCTTCATAGGCTTTAATATTATCATTAATAATATATTTATAAGCATCAACATAACTAATATTAAGAAGACTAGCTATCTTTAAACTTTGATAAATTGATAATACTTCTTTAATATTACTACGTTTATAAAACTTATAATAAGCATCTTCTAAACTAATATTATGTTTTAAATCTTTTAAAATCTTATCTAATTCATCCGTAATATCCCCATCTAAATTATTTATAGCATAATTTATAGCATTATCAATACTCATTTTTTTATTTAAACCATAATATATATACTTAGTACTTATAAAGACATCTTTAACTATTCTATTAGTTCTCTTAATATATAAATATTTCCAAAATAAATCTGGTAAAAAATAACTAGCTAAGAAAACAACTATAAAGATAAACGGACTAGCTGGTAAAATACTTAAGACAACACCCAGTAAGCATAAAGACAAAGCAATAATAACTAATAATAGTTTAATCGTAAAATAATCCACTGGACTAGTTCTATCTCTATTAATTTCTAAAATATATTTATCATATTTAAGCGATAATTTGTTAACAAAACCATAACGACTTAATCCATCACTTAAATTATGAATAATATTAAAGAACCCATTTATAATATTAGTTAAAATCGAAGTATTATCTTTAGGAATATCTAGGCTAAACTTACTTATACGGTGAACTTTTTTTAAAGTATTAGCAAGTTTTAAAAGAAAAATACCTATTAATATCGTTATACAAGCAATAACAATTTGAATTACATAAATTGGCATAACTACACCCCAAAAATATCATCTAAGGTATCATTACCATTATTTTTTAATTTTTTATACGTATGATTACTTTCTTTTATTAAACTAAAGGTATTATTTTCATAAACAAAGACATCCTTTAATTTTTGCCCTACGACCTCTTTAATACCAGTTACTCTAATCTTAGCATCCGCACCTTTTTCCATATATACTAATATATCAAAACCGGTATAAATACTATTTACCACCGTATCTTCCTTCATATCAGGATTTTCTAATAAAACATTAGTAACTAGATTTTCTAAAGTAAACTTACGAATATCAAAACTAGATATTATTCCTTGTTCTTTATTAACTAATTTTAACAAAGTATTAACATTTTTATTAGCATATATTAAATAAGAAGGACTTAAAGCCTCTATAACATTAATATCTGAAGTATTAGTACTTACTAATTGATGTGTACTATCTAAGTTTTCTTTTAAACCAGCATAAACTATTCTTTCATTAGTAGGAATAAAGTTTAATAAAGTATTAATTAAAGTTCTCTTACCACTACTCTTATTACCACAAACTAAAATATTTAATTTAGCCTTAACACAAGCTTCTAAAAATCTTGCCATATAAGGAGTAAGAGTTCCTAAACGAATCAATTCTTCAATACTTTCCAAAGTTTTATCACTCTTACTAATTGTAAGTACTGGATTAGATACAATAGGTGGTACTAAAAGAGTAACTCTAGCATCATCTAAAGTTTTAAAAGAAATATGGGCATCATCTAAAGAAATATTTAAATTACTTTTACGAGCTAAATTAGTAACTGTCTTAATTATATGTTCATTATTAATAAATGAAATAGAAGGATCTCTATGATATCCCGTACTAGTTAAAACATATACTAAACTAGGTGAATTAACAAATATTTTCTTAACTGAAGTATCATGCATTACTTCTGTAATTGGACCAATCCCATATATTTCATTATCAATTAAGTTATATAAATATTGTTTTTCTAAAGTACTAAGATTTAAAGATTTAGTATATTCATCCACTTTACTATGAATATCTGTTTCTTTAAGTCCTAGAGAAACTTCATCTATCAAACTAAAAGTTATATCATTTTTAATTTTTTCTAAAGCCTCTTTATCTTGAAATATTTCATAATCATTTAATTTTAAAAGATTACTATTTGTTATATTAAAAGCATTCGCTAAAGTTTTACTCATCTTTATTACCTCCCATTATATCAGCAGCTAAATTAAGTAAGGCTGTATAATCATTCTGATAATGTTTAAGAGCTTTACTATTTAAGGTAATTATCTTACCATCCATTATTTCTTTTTCAATATCAGTTATATAAAACTCATTAGAAATATGATAATCAATATTAGCTTTTATAATACTTTTTATATCATAAAGACTAAAGTATTGTTTTAATGGGTTAACACTTTCATTTAAAAGAATACGATATTTATTAATATTTAAATTATCAAATAAAGTTACTAAATTTTTAGTATTTTTTAAATCCATTGGACAATTAGTTGTAACCACAATCGCCATATCACAAAAATCTAAAGCAAAAACATTTATTTCATTTAAGATATGTGTCATATCAATTAGAATAACATCGTATATAAAAGATGCTTTTTCTAAAATAATATTAATTAAAGAATTATTAATTTTATTAAAGTCTCTTGGGTCAGTAGAAGCTGGTAATATATCTATGTAATCATCATATTTAACTACATAATCATTTAAAGAATCATAAGTATTATGCTCAATATCATATAGCATATTACAAATATTCTTTTTATAAGGAGTATTAAGCATTAAAGCCAGTCCCCCATTAGTTAAATCTAAATCAATAAGCAAGACTTTCTTATTCATACTTTCTATTATTCCAGCTAGATTAGCCGTTAAAGTTGTCTTTCCAACTCCGCCCTTACCACTAGTTATACAAACTACTTTTCCTTTACGCAAATTTTTCATCTAATTAATCCCTCTTTATTATCTATAATCTAAAAAGATTATATCACGACCTTTAATATATTGTAAATTAAAAAAAGATTAAGATAGTAACACTCAGATAGCAAAAATTTGTATAAATCATTTAAAAATCAATATACTATTACTGAGTATGAAAAGTGGTTGCAAAAGTCAACAAATATGCTATACTGCTTAGTGAAAGAACTTTAAACAAAAACTTGCTAATAAAAATCAATAGTTTTTGA
>ULOC01059248.1_pt1 | contig 29390 bp, 30 predicted proteins | sample 1952181 | NCBI WGS metagenome assembly ULOC01 (sample SAMEA4835592, study PRJEB28245) | human gut metagenome | biome: gut microbiome; material: fecal sample | place: Denmark | collected 2008
TAATCTGGAATTTACGTTGGGACTTACAGAAAATACAGATGTAAATGGTAAGAAGATTAATGACTTTTTTCTTCCTATGTCACTACGAGTGGAGGATACATCCGTAGAAAAGAGTAATGATGGGGAAATCGTTGATTTCATTTTCTCAAAAGATGCAAGCGTTGCAAAGTATGATACATTATTGGTAGAAGATAAGAATAAAATGATTCCAGATAATATCAAGCACTTGATAAGCGAGAAATTATATAGTACAGAGCATGATTAATTACATATGAAAGTTTTGAAGCATCAGGAAACTGGTGCTTTTTTAGTGCGGAACAATGTATGAAATATAGTTGGTGAAAAAGTGTTCGTTTCTAAGAAGAATTTAATTGAAAGTATTCGCTCAATAGAATATAAGGAAAGAGGAATTTTTACACATTTTTGGAGGAAAACACATGGAATATTTGACTTCAGCAGAATGCGCAGAAAAGTGGAATGTATCCCAGAGATGGGTAGCGATATATTGCAAGGAAGAATTGAAGGTGCCATTCAGAAAGGTAGAATGTGGTTTATACCGGTCGGAACAGAAAAGCCGATAGACCCGCGTAAGGCCAGAAAGCTTGAACAGAATAAAAGTAATTAATTTTGGAGGATATGGATAAATGGATAACGCAAGTATTAAGAAGCTGGAATCAGATCTGTGGGAGTCTGCGGATCTCCTGAGAGCTGGATCAAAGCTTACATCAAATCAGTACTGTATGGAATTCTTAAACCTTTCTGCAGATGGATTGATACAGTTATTTGTTTCTGTTTATGAAGATACGGAAAGGGAACCGTGGGAGTGCGTTGAAGATTTTCTTTCTGAACACATTGTAGATGAGAAACTTGAATATATTCAAATGTTTCATTTGTCACGAAGGCTGAATGGAACTGACTTGAAAGCGAACAGCAATCTGGAGAAACTCTTATTAGGGAGTTCTCCGCTGTCTAATTTTTTTAGAAAGTATAAGATAACTTTTGAATCTGGTGAAGGACACATTAATTTGTATTATAATGGAATACTACAATCTCTTGATAATGAATTTGCGTATAATGATGGCAATGTTTGTTATGTGAAATCAAGACTCGGATATTTCAAAAATCAAGATTATTGTGTAAATGGGTTTGCATTTCGCTCATATTTAGAGGAAAATCATTATTATTCTTCGTTGGCGAGTTGTCCTGAATTTGTGGGTAACATCGAAAGGCTTCTCGGAATCCAAGGAATGTGTGCTGATTATTATAGTAATAGCAAATATTATTGCATTGAGTATTTGATACCTATGTCGAAGGTGATTTTTGATATGGGGAATCCGCCAGAAACTGACTGTGAAAAGACTGTGGAATTTTTGAAACAGGAAATATTAAGATTGTATGATGAATGGCTAGGAAGTAGTTTTATTTGTGATGAGAATCTCATATTAAGGCTTCCAGATGATGAATGCATTGAGTCAGAGTGGTTTGTGAAAGCAGAAGAATTAGCATAAAAAGGCATACCTATTTCAGCCTCTTTCGTTAAATAATGCACACCCCATCAGTAGTCTGAACCCCCTTAACTGACTACGATTTGACTACTACACATTGCTTTGAATTGCACCATTTTGAAGTATTTTGCAAAAAGTGTAGTTATAAACAAGAAAAATACGATGCCCGGAAAAGCCGATAAAACCTTGCAAAACTCGGCATTACAGGGCATTTTAGAACCGGAGAATTTTATGATTAAAGTATTATTCATCTGCCACGGCAATATCTGCCGCAGCACCATGGCCGAAAGCGTCCTCACCCACCTGATCCACCAGCTGCACCTCGACAACCAGTTCGAGATCGACTCCGCTGCGACCAGCCGTGAGGAGATCGGCAACCCGCCGCACTACGGCACAAAAAATAAATTATACGAAGAAAACATTCCGCTTGTTCCGCACCGGGCGCGCCAGATGACAAGGGATGACTATCTGTATTTTGATTATCTGATCGGCATGGATTCCGCAAATATTCGGAACATGACAAGAATCGCGGGAGGCACGGACAGCCAGGATAAAATATACAAGATGCTTTCATTTGCGGGCTATGAAGACACGCAGAAATTTACCGGGGCGCGGGATGTGGCAGATCCATGGTACACCGGCAATTTTGATGAAACCTATGAAGATGTGGTTGCAGGATGCAAAGGATTCCTGTATTATTTACAGCAGAAAGGGGACATTTCAAAAGAAATCGAAATTCCCCAATAAGTAAGGAGTGACATTGGGTGAAATATCTGATCATTGGAGCTGGTGGCACAGGCGGAGTTGTCGGTTTTCACATGGCGCAGGCAGGAAAAGATGTGACGTTGATCGCCAGAGATGCGCATTTGGAGAGTATACAGCAAAAGGGACTGACGCTTCAGACCATGTGGGATGAGAACACAAAGACCATACCGGTAAAGGCGTCTGACATGCAGCATTACAAAGACCGGCCGGATGTGATCTTAGTCTGCGTAAAAGGATATTCGCTGGATGGAATTTACGAATTTATCCGTAGAATTGCAAAACCGCAGACGATTGTGATTCCAATTTTAAATATTTATGGAACCGGAGCTAAAATGCAGGAAAAACTGCCGGGAATGCTTGTGACGGACGGATGTATTTACGTGTCAGCCAATATTAAGGAGCCGGGAGTTATTTTGCAGCACGGAAAGATTCTGCGCATTTTCTTCGGCGTGCGCCAAAAAGAAGAAAAATGCCAGCTATTAGAGCAGATTCAGAAAGATTTCCGTGACAGTGCAATCGATGGGATATTATCAGAACAGATCCAGCGGGATGCGCTGGAGAAATTTTCCTATGTGTCACCGATCGGAGCGGCGGGGCTTTACTTAAATGCCACGGCAGGAGATTTCCAGAAAGAGGGGAAAGCAAGAGAACTGTTTTGCACGATGATAAGGGAAATCGTCGCACTGGCGACGGCCATGGGATTTCCGTTTGAAAAGGATATGGTTTCCGTAAATCTGCAGATTTTATCCAATCTTCCGCCGGAGGCAACCACGTCCATGCAAAGGGATGTGATGGCACACAGACCGTCGGAAGTGGATGGTCTGGTATACGAAGTGGTGCGCATGGCGCACAGATATCAGGTTCCGGTGCCCGCATATGAAAAAGTGGCACAGAAACTGCAAGGAGAAATTATGTGCGAAAAAAATTCTCACACAGAAGAAAATGTGGAGATAAAAAGGGAAGAAAAATAACAGGATTCATTGCAGATAATGAATCATAAAAACACAGGAGAACAACATGGAATACAAATACAGTACAATTAACGAGGTAAATCATTTTGAATTTGGCGAGGCTGTGGTTGGGGACATCCAGCTGACAGAGCGCATGTTTCATCTGGTACTGGACAATGTAAAAATCTGTCCGGAAAATTCCTGCAACCGCGACATCCGGATGATGCGTACCAATGAACTTTTATTTAAGATTTCGGATGCGGAAATCATTTCGCTTGTTGAGGAAGGATACAACGAATACGATGCTGATGGAAATTTAAAGCACACGTATCCGGACGAGGAAGTGGAAAAAGCAAAGTATGATGAGGTGGCACAGGTTCTTTTGGAGGGAACCATATATGAACTGACATTACAGAGCGGTGTTTATACGTTTATCATTGACGGAACCAACGACCGCACCTACGCGCTGAAAGTAACCGGAAGCGGCGATACGCAGGAGTGGAACCGGTTTCTTGAGGTATAGAGTCGGGAAAGCTTTTGTTCGCCGGGGAGCCTTTGAACAGAAACACAGGAGGAAAAAGACATGATACAGACCGTTATTTTTGATCTGGACGGAACCCTTTTGGATACAGAAAAATACTATTTCGCGAAATGGAAAGAGGCTATGGCGCATTTCGGATATCATATGACCGATGAGGAGGCATACAGCGTGCGTTCCCTTGGGATGCCTTATGCACCGGAACATTTTAAAAAGCTGTATGGAGAAGATTTTGACTATGACAAAGTGCATACCTATCGCAGAAAACTGACGGATCAGGTGCTTGATGAGGGACCGATTGAGGCAAAACCGGGAGCAGAGGAACTGTTAAAATATTTGCGCAAAAAAGGTGTGCGTACAGCGATTGCCACCGCAGGAGGTGTGGAGCGCAGCAGCAGTCTGCTGAAGAGAGTGGGATTATATGACTATCTCGACCACATTGTTTCTGCCCGGCAGGTCGCCCATGGCAAACCGGCGCCGGATGTTTATCTGTACGCCTGCAGCCAGCTTCATGTGCAGCCACAGGAATGCTATGCGGTGGAAGATTCTCCAAATGGAATTCACAGTGCATACAGTGCAGGATGTAAGGTGTTTATGGTGCCGGATCTGACGCAGCCGGATGCCGAACTGGAGAAATTTATATACAAAAAAGTGGAATCACTTGTAGCACTAAAGGAGTATTTTTAAATTTTTTCTTGCAATCACTGGAATTGTGTGATAAAACAGATTACAAAAGGAACGTACATCAGGGATGTACGACAGAAAATGCATAGATGGAGACTCTGATCATCAGACATCGACAGGAATACAGCGTCACCGACTGAGAGCGCTGTTTGAAAGAGATGATTATGGGAACACTGCCGGAGCAGACGGATTGAACACGGGCAGGATGGTTTTGAAAAACCGGAATGTGGAAGTAGGTTCGTACGTGAGCGCACGTTACGCGTAAGAGAGGGAAGATGAGAATGTCTCATTTTTCAATGCGGGTGGTACCGCGGATAATCTGAATTATTCGCCCCGGAATACAATTATAGTATTCCGGGGCTTTTCTTTTTTCATAAGAGGAGCCCCGGACCAGAAAAAGGAGTAGAAAAGATGAGTAACATTTACAGAGATGTCACACTGAATCAGGTAAGCGAGCAGGACATCGGAAAGACGATCCGTGTCGCTGGCTGGGTAGAAAATATCCGTGACCATGGCGGAGTATCTTTTATTGATTTAAGAGATATGTATGCAGTGATGCAGATCGTTATCCGCGATGGAAAGCTGTTAGAAGGAATCCGTAAAGAGCAGGCTATTACCGTGGAAGGTCTGATCGAAAAGAGAGATGAGGAAACCTACAATCCAAAGATTCCGACCGGAACCATCGAGCTGGATGCAAAGGAAGTGACGGTACTCGGAGAAGTATATTCCCAGCTTCCGTTTGAAGTAATGACCAGCAAGAGTGTGGTACACGAAGATGTACGTCTGAAATATCGGTATCTGGATCTGAGAAACCAGAAAGTAAAAGACAATATCATTTTCCGTTCTAAAGTGATCTCTTATCTGCGTGAGAAAATGACAAGTATGGGATTTCTGGAGTTACAGACACCGATCCTGTGTGCATCTTCTCCGGAGGGTGCAAGAGATTATATCGTACCATCCAGAAAATTCAAGGGAAAATTTTATGCACTGCCACAGGCACCACAGCAGTACAAGCAGCTTTTGATGGTATCCGGATTTGATAAATATTTCCAGATCGCACCTTGTTTCCGTGATGAGGATGCCAGAGCCGACCGTTCACCGGGAGAGTTCTATCAGCTGGATTTTGAGATGAGTTTTGCCACACAGGAAGATGTATTTGCAGTTGGTGAAGAAGTTCTTTCGTCTGTATTTGAAAAGTTCGCACCGAAAGGAAGCGTTGTGACTAAGGCTCCATATCCGATTATCAGTTATAAGCAGGCAATGCTGGAGTTTGGTTCCGATAAGCCGGATCTGCGTAACCCGCTTCGTATTATCGATGTGACCGACTTTTTCCAGAAATGTACGTTCAAGCCGTTCATCGGAAAAACGGTTCGGGCAATCCGCGTACACGCCGATATGTCCAAAGGTTTCCACGAGAAACTCCTTAAATTTGCAACCGGACTTGGCATGGGTGGTTTAGGATATCTGGAAGTATTGGAAGACGGCTCTTACAAGGGACCAATCGACAAGTTTATTCCGGATGACTGTAAGGAAGAATTCCGCACACTGGCAGGACTTGAAGTTGGCGATACAATTTTCTTTATGGCAGATAAGGAAGAACGCGCTGCATATTACGCCGGAATGATCAGAAACGAACTCGGTGAGAAGCTGGATCTGATCGAGAAGAATGCATACCGTTTCTGTTATGTCAACGATTTCCCGATGTTTGAGAAAGATCCGGAGACAAAGAAGATCGGATTTACCCATAATCCATTCTCCATGCCACAGGGTGGCTTAGAAGCACTTAATACCATGGATCCGCTGGATATTCTGGCTTACCAGTATGATATCGTCTGCAACGGTGTGGAATTATCTTCCGGTGCTGTGCGTAACCACGATATGCAGATCATGGAAAAAGCATTTGAGATTGCAGGTTACGACAAAGAAGTGTTAAAGAACAAGTTCGGCGCATTATACACCGCATTCCAGTACGGAGCACCGCCACACGCAGGTATGGCTCCTGGAGTTGACCGTATGATCATGCTTTTACGCAACGAAGAAAATATCCGTGAAGTCATCGCATTCCCGATGAACGGAAACGCACAGGATCTGATGTGCGGTGCACCAAACGAAGTCACCGAGCAGCAGCTGCGTGAAGTGCATATTAAGGTTAGAGATTAAGGAGAAGGGAACAAAATATGGCAAACGTAATCTCAGACGAGACAATGGAATATGTTGGAATCCTTGCAAAGCTGGAATTGTCTGACGCGGAAAAAGAAGCTGCGAAAAAAGACATGGAGAGCATGCTGGATTATATTGATAAATTAAACGAACTGGATACCTCCAATGTGGAACCGATGTCCCACGTATTTCCGGTACAGAATGTGTTCCGGGAAGATGTTGTGGAAAACGGCGATGGTGGAGAGGACACACTTGCGAACGCACCGGAGCGTCGCGACCGCGCATTTGTAGTTCCAAAGACGGTAGAGTAAGGAGGGGCAGCTATGAATTTATTATCGCTCACAGCGGTAGAGCTGGGAAAGAAAATAAAAGCGCATGAAGTGACCGTTGAGGAAGCAACAAGAGCTGCTCTTGACGCGATTCGTGCAAAAGAAAAGGATATCAACAGCTTTGTCACCGTAGATGAAGAGTCTGCGATGATCCGCGCAAAAGAAGTACAGAAAATGATTGATGACGGGACACTGACCGGGCCTCTGGCAGGTGTTCCGGTTGCCATCAAAGATAATATGTGTACAAAGGGAATGTTAACGACCTGCAGTTCTAAGATTTTATATAATTTTATTCCGACTTATACAGCGGAAGCAGTGATCAATCTGGAAAAAGCGGGCGCAGTCATTCTCGGAAAGACGAACATGGATGAATTTGCCATGGGAAGTACCACAGAGACTTCTGCCTATGGGGAGACAAAGAATCCATGGAATACCGCACATGTACCGGGCGGTTCTTCCGGTGGAAGCTGTGCGGCAGTGGCAGCAGAGGAATGTTACTATGCACTCGGATCGGATACCGGAGGATCTATCCGTCAGCCAAGTTCATTTTGTGGTGTGACCGGAATCAAACCAACTTATGGTACCGTTTCCCGTTACGGACTGATCGCATACGGTTCCTCTCTGGATCAGATCGGACCGATTGCAAAGGATGTGACCGACTGTGCCACAATTCTGGAGACAATTACTTCTTATGATAAGAAGGATTCCACATCGGTAAAACGAGAAGAAACCGATTTTACATCGGCACTGGTGGATGATGTAAAGGGAATGAAGATTGGTATTCCGCGTGACTATCTGGGCGAGGGACTGGACCCGGAAGTAAAGGAAGCCATTCTTGCAGCGGCAAAGACGTTAGAAGAAAAAGGCGCAATCGTAGAGGAATTTGATTTAAGTCTCGTAGAGTATGCGATTCCGGCTTATTATGTCATTGCAGCAGCAGAGGCAAGCTCCAATCTGGCACGTTTTGATGGAGTAAAATACGGATACCGCACAAAAGAGTACGAGGGACTGCACAATATGTACAAGAAGTCCCGCTCCGAAGGATTCGGACCGGAAGTAAAGCGCCGTATTATGCTTGGATCTTTCGTGTTAAGTTCCGGATATTATGATGCTTATTATCTGAAAGCACTGCGCACCAAAGCCCTGATCAAGCAGGCATTTGACAAGGCATTTGCAAAGTATGATGTGATTCTCGGACCGGCGGCACCGACCACCGCTCCGAAACTGGGAGAGTCTTTGAGTGATCCGTTGAAGATGTATCTTGGAGATGTATATACCGTTTCGGTCAACCTGGCAGGTCTGCCGGGAATTTCCGTGCCGTGCGGTGTGGACAGCAAAGGACTTCCGATCGGTCTGCAGCTGATCGGGGATTGTTTCAAGGAGAAAAACATCATTCGTGCGGCCTACAGTTTTGAACAGACAAGAACGTATCAGCACAGTCCGGCAGCAGAAGCGTAGAAAGGAGAGAAGAGATGTCAAAAGAATATGAAACCGTCATTGGACTGGAAGTCCATGTAGAATTAGCAACCAGGACAAAAATCTTCTGTGCCTGCTCCACTGCATTCGGAAGTGCACCAAATACCCACACCTGTCCGGTATGTACCGGTATGCCGGGATCGCTTCCGGTCTTAAACAAAAAGGTGGTAGAGTATGCCATGGCAGTTGGTCTGGCAACAAACTGTCAGATCAATCAGTACAGCAAATTTGACCGGAAAAATTATTTCTATCCGGATAACCCGCAGAACTATCAGATTTCCCAGCTTTATCTGCCAATCTGCCATGACGGAGGGGTAGAGATCGAGACGGAATCCGGCGGGAAAAAGACCATCGGTATCCATGAAATCCATATGGAAGAGGATGCCGGAAAGTTAGTACACGATGACTGGGAAGGGGTATCTCTGGTGGATTACAACCGTTCCGGTGTACCGCTGATCGAGATCGTGTCCGAGCCGGATATGCGCTCCGCAGAGGAAGTCATTGCATATCTGGAGAAACTGCGTATGACGATCCAGTACCTGGGTGCCAGTGACTGCAAGATGCAGGAGGGTTCCATGCGTGCGGATGTCAATTTATCAGTTCGCGAAAAGGGGGTCAAAGAGTTTGGTACCCGTACCGAGATGAAAAATATCGGTTCGTTTAAGGCAATCGCACATGCCATTGAAGCCGAGACAGCCCGCCAGATTGATCTGATTGAATCCGGGGAAAAGGTTGTACAGGAGACCCGCCGCTGGAACGATGATCAGGGATATTCCTATGCGATGCGTTCCAAAGAGGATGCACAGGATTATCGTTATTTCCCGGAGCCGGATCTGGTACCGATCGTTGTCAGTGACGAATGGCTGCAGCAGATCCGGGACAATCAGCCGGAACTTCATGATGAAAAACTGGCTCGTTATATTGCAGAGTTTGGTCTGCCGGAGTATGATGCACAGATTCTTACATCGGAGAAAAAGCTGGCAGATCTCTTTGAGGCGACTTCTGCGATTTGCAATAAACCAAAGAAGGTTTCCAACTGGCTTATGGGAGAAACGATGCGTCTGTTAAAGGATCGGGAAATGGATGCCGAAGATCTCCGTTTTTCACCAGAGCATCTGGCAAAAATTATCGAATTGACAGAGGCAGGAACGATTAATAATTCCGTTGCCAAGGAAGTATTTGAAAAAGTCTTTGATGAGGACATTGATCCGGAGCGTTATGTGGAAGAGCATGGCTTAAAGAGTGATAACGATGAGGATGCACTTCGCGCAACGATAGAGCAGATTGTCAAAGACAATCCGCAGTCGGTGGAGGATTACCACAACGGAAAAGAGAAAGCAATTGGATTTTTGGTCGGACAGACGATGAAAGCAACCAAAGGCAAGGCAAATCCGGGAATCGTAAATAAAATCTTAAAGGAACTGCTTTAAATCTTAAAGAAAAATGAAAAAACAGGGGAAAACTTGTCTTTACAGGCTGAATATCGTATAATAATTTTGCCGTCGCTTACTGCGGCGGCAATGTTATATGTAAAAAAGGAGTTTATACGATGGCGGAAGACCAGAATAATAAAGAAAATACCACGACATCCGATACAAACAATACAAGTGAATATGAAGATGTCTGTTACATCTGCCGCAGACCGGAGAGTGTTGCGGGAAAGATGATACATATCCAGAATGATATCTGCATTTGTCAGGACTGTATGCAGAAAACATTTGATACCATGAACAACGGCACCTTTAACATGGGCGATTTCATGAATATGAACATGGGAAAAATGCCGAATATCAGTATGATCAATCTGGCGGATCTACAGAATGCGGTTCCGAACAAACAGAAGTTAAAGAAAAAGAAACCAAAGGATGAGCAGCCGAAACCGGAACTGGATATTCATTCCATTCCGGCACCGCACAAAATCAAGGCGCGTCTGGATGAGTATGTTGTCGGACAGGAACATGCCAAAAAAGTGATGTCCGTTGCCGTTTACAATCACTATAAACGCGTGATGGAAGACACCAATGACGGCGTGGAAATCGAAAAGTCCAATATGCTCATGATCGGACCGACCGGATCGGGAAAGACGTATCTGGTAAAGACACTGGCACGGCTTTTGGATGTGCCGCTGGCAATCACAGATGCGACATCCCTGACCGAAGCCGGATATATCGGTGATGATATCGAAAGCGTAGTCAGCAAACTTCTGGCTGCAGCTGACAATGATGTGGAGCGTGCAGAGCACGGTATTATTTTCATTGATGAGATCGACAAGATTGCAAAGAAGCGCAATGCCAATCAGCGGGATGTAAGCGGAGAGTCGGTGCAGCAGGGAATGTTAAAGCTTCTCGAAGGCGCAGAGATTGAAGTTCCGGTTGGAGCAAGCAGCAAAAATGCGATGGTTCCGATGACCACGGTAGATACGAAGAATATTCTGTTTATCTGTGGCGGTGCCTTTCCGGAACTGGAAGAGGTTATCAAGGAGCGCTTAAACAAGGAGGCGTCCATCGGCTTTAAGGCAGATCTGAAAGATAAATACGACAAGGAAGAAAATCTTCTCTGTAAAGTGACAGTGGAGGATGTCCGTAAATTCGGAATGATTCCGGAGTTTCTGGGACGTCTGCCGATTCTGTTTTCACTGGAAGCACTGACGGAAGATATGCTTGTGCGTATTCTGACAGAGCCGAAGAATGCGATTGTACGTCAGTACAAAAAGCTTCTGGCGATGGATGAAGTGGATCTGGAGTTTACGGAGGACGCTTTGCATGCAATTGCAAAGCAGGCGAAAGAAAAGAAAGTCGGTGCCCGTGCACTGCGAGCCATTATTGAAGAGTTCATGCTGGATATCATGTATGAGATTCCAAAGGATGACAATATCGGAAAAGTGACGATCACAGAGGATTATGTGGAGAAAAAGGGCGGACCGCTCATTGAAATGCGTGGAGTTGCGGCACTTCCGGAACAGGAAGCAAACGCATAAAATGTAGAAAAACCGAAATAAAAGATCTGATGCCGAAGGGCATCAGGTCTTTTTCTTTTCCCTATTGTATGATATGATAGAAACAGTATTGTTTTGTTCGTAATTCATAAGGAGGATGTATGAAAATCATTCATTGTGCAGATCTGCATCTGGATTCCCAGATGACAGCAAACCTGACAAAAGAGCAGGCAAGAGAGCGCAAAAGAGAAATCATCCGTACGTTTACACGGATGGTCGAATATGCAGAAAAGACAGGGGTGCGTCTGATCATGATATCGGGAGATCTGTTTGATACACGAAATGTATCAGCATTGGCGCGCAACACCGTAAGGGACATGATCTGTACACATCCCCAGATTGATTTCTTATATCTGAGAGGAAACCATGACAGTGACAACTTCCTTTCCAAGCTGGAGGAAGTACCGGACAATCTGCTTTTGTTTTCCGATACATGGACTGCCTACCGGTATGGAAATATTGTGATCAGCGGAATCGAGCTCTCGGAGAACAACCGGGCGACCGTTTACAATTCCCTTGTGCTGGGGCATGAAGATTTCAATATTGTCATGATGCATGGACAGGCGGGAGATTATGCATGTCGCACACAGGCAGAGAATATCAGCCTGAACCAGCTGAAAAATAAAAATATTGATTATCTGGCGCTGGGACATGTACATACCTTCATGCAGGACAAGCTGGATAACCGCGGTACCTGGTGTTACTGTGGATGTCTGGAAGGACGCGGATTTGACGAGTGTGGACCGAAAGGATTTGTTTTACTGGATGTGGACGAGCAGACCTGCCGTGCCCAGATGCAGTTTGTTCAGATGGCAGCCCGCACGCTGTACACGCTTGAAGTGGATGTGAGCAATGTCATGACGACAAGGGAAGCGGCAGAGCGGATGGAAGAAGCTGTAAAACAGGCGCAGTATCCGTCGGGAAGCCTTGTCAAATTTGTACTGACCGGTGAGGTGGAAGTGGATGCGGAGATCAATTGCGAGTATCTGCAGAATCTGTTCTCGGATTATTTTTATTTTGAAAAGGTGAAAGACCGGACAACCCTTCGGGTCGACTACAGTGATTATGAAAAAGATGCCTCGTTAAAGGGGGAGTTTATCCGTATGGTACTTGGATCTGAACTGTCACAGGAGCAGAAGGCAGAAGTGATCCGCTGTGGAATTTTGGCATTGTCCGGGGAGGAGATATAGGATGAAATTACGTTCCTGTCATATCGACAATTTTGGAAAACTATCGGATCTGCATTTGGAATTTCAGGACGGGATTAATTTGTTTCACGAACCGAATGCATGGGGAAAAAGTACACTGGCCGCTTTTTTGCGGGTGATGTTTTACGGGTTTGACTCTAAGAGAGAATCCGGACTGTTTGATAAAGAACGTGTGGTATTCCGCCCGTGGCAGGGGGGAACGTATGGGGGCGAACTGGATTTTTCCTATCAGGGAAAAGAGTACCGGATCAGCCGTACATTTGGAAAAACAGAAAAAACAGATGTTTTTCATTTATATGATCTTTCCACCAATCTGGAATGTCATGATTTCTCTTCCGAGATCGGAAGTGAAATTTTCGGACTCGACAGTGCATCGTTTAAAAGGAGCGCATTTATTGCACAAAATGACTGCGAATGCTGCTCGACTGATGCGATCAATGCCAAGCTGGGAAATCTTGTAGAGAATACAAACGATATCAATAATTTTGAGACCGCTCAGAAAAAGATTCATGACCGGATGAATAAACTTTCACCGGACCGTGCAACAGGTTCCATGAAAAAGCGGACGAATATGATCACGCTGTTAACGGAAGAACTGCGTGGCTATGATGCGGCAGAGGCGTCTTACAAAAAGATTACCGAAAAACTTACCGAAAAACAGGAGCAGAGAAAAGAACTGGCCGGGATTCGGGATCAGTATGCAAAAGCATTGCAGGTGGCGAGTGAAGAGAGCCGCAGGGAAGGAATCAAGCAGGCCTATGCGGCCACCAAACAGGAGGAACAGGAAAAGAAAGCGGCACTGGATGCTTTTGCGGATGTATTTCCGGGACAGGTGCCGCAGGATGAGGAGTTTGCAAGGCAGAACCAGGATGTACAGATGCTTGGGGTGTTAAAAACCACTTTGTTTAATCTGGGGCTGACCGAGGAAGAAGAAAACCGCCTGCAGGAACTTGGTGATAAGTTCAAAAACCAGATTCCTTCTGAAGAAAAAATAACGGAAATGGAAAAAGAGCAGGAGCGTTTTGCAAAACTGAAAGAGGAAAAAACGCAGCTGGAAACGAAAATGTCCTATTTTGAAGCGATGGCAATGAAGCGGGAAGAACCGGATTATACGGTAAAAAATCGTCTTCCGATGATGATCTGCGGCATTATCCTGCTGGTGATCGGTGCTGCCGGTGGTGTGTTGTCGTTTCTGTTGCCACAGGTACATAAGTTTTTCCTTCCGCTTCTGGCGGTATCGGTGGTTGCGGCAGTGGCAGGTATTGTGCTTCTTGTGGTGCGCAAGGTGCAGGTATCAAAGGAAGAAGAAAAGGTGCGTGCACTCCGGGTACAGCATCTGGAAGAGGAGCGTAAGCTCCGCGGACCAGTGGAGGAAATTCAAAAAACCATGGAAGAGGCTTCGAAAGAAGCTTCGCGCATCGAACAGGAGACCAAGCATTTTCTGGAGCAGTATCAGATGGTTCCGGGAGAAAAGGATGACAGAACCTGCCTGTATGAACTCCGCAGCCAGCTGCAGGAATATGAGCGTCTGCGCAGCCGTGCCGGAAAAAGCGATGCGGCAAGACAGGAATTTGAGCGGAAACAGAACTCTTTGCTTGCATTTGGAAAAGAAGCGGGAATGGATTTCGGAGAAGATCTTGCAGCAGGAATCAGCCAGTTACAGATGAAGGCAACCGAGTACCGGATCGCACAGAAAGCATACGCAGAGGCAAGAAAAAAGAGAGAACTGTTTGAGCAGGAACACAATATGAAAGAACTGGCAGCGGTGGAAAAATGTCCATATTCCCTTGACGAACTCAATTCCATGATCCGTGATGTGGATGAGCGGAGCGAGGATATCCGGGAAGCCATCGAGCAGTACCATCATCAGCTCGAAGATCTGCAGGATCAGCTGGATATCCGGGATGAAAAAGAACAGCAGCTTTCCATCTGCAGACAGGAACAGGAAGAAGAACAGCATTTATACGAAACCCTGCGTCTGACGGGAGAGTTCCTACAGAATGCAAAGGAGCAGTTTTCTGCGAGATATTTGGGGCCGATCGAGAACGGGTTTGGAAAGTATTACACGCTTCTAACAGGGGATAAAGAAAAAGACTGGATGGTGGATGCCAACATCGAGGTGCAGATGAAAGAGCAGGGCGAGATGCGGGAAACCAAGTGGCTGTCTGCCGGATATCAGGATCTGCTGGGAATCTGTATGCGTCTGGCACTGGTGGATGCGATGTATCCGAAGGAAAAACCGTTTCTGGTGCTGGACGATCCGTTTGTCAATCTGGATGAAGAAAAGATGGCACATGGTAATGAACTGTTTGGAAAAATTTCCGGGGAGTATCAGATTTTGTATTTTACCTGTCATGCAAGCCGGAATATAGAAAACACAAAATAAAGGGAGAGGAAACATGGAGAAAAAGATTTTATTTCCGCAGATCGGCGGAATTATGCACGGAGGGGATTATAATCCGGAACAGTGGCTGGACCGGCCGGACATTCTGGAAGAAGATATCCGCATGATGAAGAAAGCCGGGATGAATTGTGCAACACTTGGGGTATTTTCCTGGTCAACCTATGAGCCGCGGGAAGGGGAATTTCATTTCGCATGGCTGCATGACATCATGGATAAGTTATATGCCAATGGCATTTACACGATATTGGCGACGCCGTCCGGAGCGCGCCCGGCATGGCTGGATGAAACATATCCGGAGTGCAGACGCGTGGATTCCTACGGGGTGCGTGAACATCACGGGGTGCGGCACAACCACTGTATGAGTGCACCGGTTTATCGTAAAAAGGTTTCTGTGATCGTCAATAAACTGGCAGATGAATTCGGAAATCATCCGGGGCTTCTGATGTGGCATATTTCCAATGAATTTGGTGGGGAATGTTACTGTCCGCACTGTGTAAAGCGGTTCCAGGATTATCTGGCGGAAAAGTTTGACCATGATATTGAAAAACTGAACAAGGCATGGTGGACAACGTTCTGGAGTCATACTTACAATAATTTTTCCCAGATTGAGCCACCGTACCGCAACGGAGAATTCAGCATTATGGGATTGAATCTGGAGTGGAAACGGTTTACCACCTGGAATATGACGGATTACATGAAGGCAGAGATTGCCATTTTAAAAGAACGTACCCCGCAGATTCCGGTGACAACGAATTTTATGAAAGAATATGACGGACTGGACTATCATAAAATGCAGCAGCCGCTGGACGTGGTGTCCTGGGATTCTTATCCGCGGTTTCACAATGATGAGGAGTCGTTTTCAGATACGATGACAGAAAATGCGTTTGATCATGCCATGATCCGTTGTCTGAAAAAAGAGCAGCCGTTTATGCTCATGGAGAGCGCGCCGGGGCTGGTCAACTGGCATCCGTTTAATAAAATGAAGCGTCCGGGCGTACACCGGCTGGCTTCGCTGCAGGCAGTGGCTCTCGGTTCCGATACGGTGCAGTATTTCCAGTGGCGCAAAGGAAGAGGATCGTTCGAGCAGTACCATGGAGCGGTTGTGGATCATCTTGGAACGGATGATACCAGAGTTTTTCGTGAAGTGGCAGATCTTGGGGAAGAATTAAAGAAACTCAAAGATCTGGCAGGGACAGTAGTAAAAGCACCGGTAGCTGTGTTATACGACTGGGACAGCCTCTGGGCAACGGATGGAATGAAGGGGCTGGCAGAGTCCACCCGCAACTATATTAAGACCTGCAGGAAAGCATACCGCAATCTGTCGGCACTCGGAGTGGATGTGGATGTGATTTCCAGTGAAGAGGACTATACCGGTTATTCCGTGATTGTGGCGCCGATGCTGTATCTGCTGCATCCGCATGTCGGGGAGCGCATGAAACAGTTTGTGGAGCAGGGAGGTCATCTGATCGCAACCTATGTGACCGGATATGTGGATGAAAACCAGCTCAATTATCTGGGCGGATTTCCGGGAGACGGATTAAAGGATCTCTTTGGCGTGATCAGTGAGGAAATTGATACACTGTATCCGTCCGACCGCAACCGTGTACATTTTGCCGAAATGCCGGAAGGGGAAGTGCGGGATTATGCGGAAGTTCTGCGCGTGGCAGATGGCACAAACGTGCTTGGTACCTATGAACAGGATTATTACAAAGGAATGGCAGCAGTGACGGAGCGCACATGTCAAAACGGCAGTGCCATGTATATCGCGGCCCGGCTGGATGATGCTTCCATGCAGCGCCTGTATGCGCGTACACTTAAAAAAGCGGGAGTTTCGATGTATAAACTTCCGTATGGCGTGGAGCGTCACACACGCGAAGCGGATGGTATGCAGTATGTATTTTATCTGAATGATACGACCGAGCCGCAGATCGTTTCCGGTGCACAGGGAATCGATCTTCTGACGGGAGAGGTGATCAAGGGAATTCTTACACTGGAACCGTATGGCGTGGCATGTGTAAAAGAATAAGTTCTATTCTGAAAGTTTTGAGCATATAGTTACGGAAAAGAAGTGTGGGAGCTTCTTATGGAAAGAAATTGTGATGCATTTATCCGCTCTAACAATACCTACGATATCCTGATTGCCAGAGAGTCTTTGGAGATTTCTGACGACCGGGCAGAATGTATACAAAATATCGGTGAAAAATTTGTGGCAGAATATTTTGACCGGGACGAGGTGCCGCAGCTGAGCATTAAGACATATGGATATTCGGTTATCCCAAAATGTTTCGGACTGCTGGATACGCTTGCACTGGAGACAACCGGTATCCTGCAGCTGCAGAATCAGCCAGCCCTGTCCCTTCGGGGACAGGGTATTTTTATTGGATTTGTTGATACGGGAATTTCCTATGAGCTGCCCTGTTTCCGGAATGCCGATGGAAGTACAAGAATCCGCTCAATCTGGGATCAGAGTATTCCGGCGGGGGAGAAAAATACCCCTCAGGGATTTTTGTACGGAACGGAATATACACAAAAAGAGATCAATGAGGCACTGGAACAGGAACATCCGCGGGAACTGGTTCCAGTGACGGATGAAGATGGGCACGGAACCATGCTGGCAAGTATTGCCTGCGGAAGTGAAGATCTGCAGGCTGGTTTTACGGGGGCGGCGCCTTATGCGGAACTTCTGGTTGTAAAGTTAAAACCGGCAAAACCATATCTGAAAGACTTTTTTTATATTCCGCAGGAGATGCCTGCCTATCAGGAAAATGACATTATGGCGGCAATTGAATATCTCGAAGAGACTGCCAGAAAACTGGGGCGGCCCCTTATTCTGTGCCTTGGTCTCGGGACAAACAACGGAAGCCATTCCGGTGGCAGCAATCTTTCGGAACTTCTTGATGATATTGCGGGCAGATGGCGCCGGTGTGCGGTTGTGGCAACCGGAAATGAGGCGAATGCCAGACATCATTTTTACGGGAAAAGTGATGGAAATTCGATGGTTGCGGTAGAGGTGAATGTGGAACAGCGGATGCGGGGATTTTATCTCGAGTTGTGGGCCAGTGCACCGGAATTGTTTGTGGTGGCGGTGCGTTCGCCGGGAGGCACTCTTATGCCGGCGCAGAATGTGCCCGGAAATTCGCATCAGGAACAGGAATTTATATTTGAAGGGACAAGAGTGGAAATTGATTATGCACAGGTGGGACGCACGCGGGGGGATCAGCTGGTGTTTATCCGGTTTGAAAACCCGGCGGCAGGGATCTGGACGCTGTATGTTAATCCGAGTACCACGATCACAGGACAATTTCATATCTGGCTGCCAATGACCGGAATGTTAGAAAAAGACGTGGTGTTTTTGCGTCCGGATCCGGATGTGACACTTACCGTGCCGTCTTCGGCAAAAATTCCGATTGGGGTGGGTGGAATGGATCAAAAGAGTGGTATTTTATATCTGGATTCCGGGAGGGGGAATACCATTACATCGGTTGTAAAACCGGATTTTGTGGCTCCGGCTGTGGGCGTGCAGGCGATAGGAAGGCTTGGAAATTATGTGACACTGACGGGAACGAGTGCAGCTTCTGCAATTGCGGCAGGAGCATGTGCACAGATCATGGAGTGGGGAAACAGCCGTGGGAGAAGACTGCTTTTAAATTCGGTGCAGATCGGAAATATTCTGATTCGCGGGTGCGAAAGGAACCCGGATGTATCTTATCCGAATACTGCCTGGGGGGCTTATGGTAATATAGTGTCAAGTTAGTAAGAACCTAATAAAATCAAGAGGTTCCGCTGATTTAGTCCTAAGAAAAAAATGCTATGAGAATAGCAAAAAGTGATTAGGATGAGCTCATTTTTAATCTTGAAACCGAAAAATAAGCAACTTGACACTAAATTACCATTAAGTATTTTAGTAGTGTATGAAGTGTACTTCAAAATGAGGTGATAATTGAATAAGTGTATTTAGGTAGGACTAAATTAGCTCTTGTGTGGACAAGTTCCATGTTCATTAAGCTGACTTATGCAGACATTTATAGTGATTTTCATAGTAACAAGCTGGCGTTGGGTATGTTATCTGATGCACCGCTTGTTACTTTTTTAAAGGAACATCCGCAGATTACAACCATTAAATTCTGCCTTGACAATGACAAGCCGGGCAGAACGGCAACAGAACAAAAAGAGGCGAAGCTAGTGACATTGTGTTCCAAAGGACGAGATTTAATTGGAAATCCACAATCAGACAAAGGCTAAATGCTGGAGTTTGCGAATTATGTGGTAAAAAGCATGCAGATTTATATGAAGTGTATGTAGTAAGAAATTTAAAAGAATTTAAGTGTGGTTCGGTGGTGATTCCTTTTGATAATCAGATCAGTAAGGATACGGATTTGTATAAGTTATACAATACCAACATTCATGATATTATAACGTATGTTGCAGAAAGAGATTATGATATTCTGTATCGTGATCTGTCACATTCCTATGAAATTTATCCCGTCCGGTGGAAAGTGCCACCGATGCAGGCAGGAGGAAAATCAGGACAGCATTGGAAAAGCCTTAAAGGATATAGCGCTTATGCGTTTTTCCATGGCAGCAAAGTACATCATCCGGTATGTGGGGTTGTTTCTGCTTGCCCTGTTTGCTCTGGTGGCACTTGTGGCGCTTCCGATTATTGCTGTCATAGCGATTATCTATAATTCGCCCTTTGCCATTTTCTTTCCGTCCATATCATCGGGAGAAACCACGCAGGACGTATTATCAGCCTATGTCGCAGAGTTTAACAAACAGATGAGGAAGGAAATACCACATCCACTACCGTCAAGGAAGTCAATGTAAAGCTAAAGACCTACCATGACATGATTTCGGAGTATGGCTTTGATGAAGAAGAACAGGAAATGCTTGCAGAACTGATGAAACCGGAAAATCTGGCGATGATGGGTTATACAGGCGGTGGCGGAGATCCCGGCGAGACATTAAGCCTGGAACAGTATCAGGCGATTGTGGATGCAGTTTCTGATACAAACGGAAATGGTCGTGGAATTATGTCTTGTCAAAGGTAGGATACCCGTACAGTCAGGATTTGAGGGACAGCGGTACACACTTTGATTGCAGCTCCCTTGCCTATTACGCATGGCAGAATGCCGGGGTAAACATTATGTATGAAGGTGCAAATACCGCAGCAGCAGAGGGCAAGTTCTGCTATGACCATAATTATCTGGTGAATTACGAAGAAATGCAGCCGGGGGATTTAATCTTTTACAGTTACAGTAAGAATGGGAGATTTTTCAACATTACCCATGTGGCAATCTATGTGGGTAACGGTATGGTGATGGAAGCCGCCAACGAGCGGATCGGTGTTGTGTACCGACCTGTGCAGAGCGTGTAAAACAGATATTAACTGAAAAGAGAAAAGATGCGTCCGGGCAGATACAAAACGGTCAGATGACTTTATTCCAGATAGGACTAGAGACAGGGCAGTGCCGATAGGTGCTGCCCTTTTTGGAGGTAGAAATGAAAGTTACAGAGATTATTTTAGTATCGGAAAACTGGAAAGGGACAGAAACCAATTTCCTTATGACGGTAGCTGACTATCTGAAGTATGTGGATATGGATACTTTTGACAGCCGGAAAGAGGTTGCAGATTCCATGATAGAACTTGGAAGGACTTTGGGAAAGGAAAATGACTGGAGCGAACTGTATTTTGCAGGCAATAAATCGGTTGCTGCAAGATTCTGTGTGGATGACAGACAGCTTATGAAGTTTTTGAAGGGCTTTTATAACAGTACGGATCAGGAGGCTGTATTTGATGAAAAACGATGCTCCGTGGAATGTCTGAATAAGCTGGCAGAGCTTGGTATGGATACCAGAGGAAAAGCAAGTATTGACAGTCTTTCTTATACAAGGCTGGATACGGTCTTTGAACAGGGGCAGACGCTCCGTAATTTCAACGGTCACGATTATCGTGTCATGGAAAAGCTGTCAAAAAAGAACCTGCTGTTAATGGACACCATGACAGGCAGCTTTGTGGTGGCACAGGGAATCGATTTATTTGCAAGGCATCCCCGTGGAGCAGAACCCACAGAGGAAAACAGCCTGATTGCGATTGAATGGGGCATGGACTGTATTTAAGCAGTACACCTTCTGCCATTGATTTTCACCATATCAGGCAACAGTACGGGACAGAAAGGAAGATAGAGGACATCTATCAGTACCGGGAGATGCTTCAGGACAGATTCTGTCTGTATTCCAACTTGGAAATGGATGAGCGTATGAGTAGTAAAGCAAGAGAAACAATCATGATGGCAAGCCTAGTATAACACTTTTCCTGAAAAAATAAAACAAGAATGGACTAAAACGGGTTCTGATTTGACAATCTTGATTGTTGCATTTTATGTTTGTGTCAATTTCTGCATAATATGGAATATGGTCGATTTCTGCAATTTGGTTGACTAATGAGCTGAAGAAAAATAAAATAATAAGGGGATTTATGGATTTTTTTGTATATCGTATTTTCCTATTATGAATGTAGGAAAAACGTTAAGGAATTCAGAAAGACATGTCGAAATAAAACAAAGCGGAGTATAAAAGATCAGGGACAGGCTACCGTCAAATAGCGGGAAAGGAGGAGACAACATAGATGTTCAAAATTGCAATATGTGATGATGAAAGTTTTTTTACAGAAGAACTAAGAGAATTGCTCTCCAGCTATATGATGGAAAAAGATCTTGTTTTTGAAATAGATACATATAGTTCCGGGGAGGCATTGATAGAATTAGGAATTGAGGTAGTGCAGTATAATATTGTGTTTTTAGATATCAATATGGAGAAAGTTGATGGTATAAAGACGGCTGAGATGATCAGAAAAGTAAGCCGGGAAGTATTTATAGTATTTGTAACCGCCTATGTGGATTATTCGCTGGAGGGATACCGATTAGATGTTGTAAGGTATTTGTTAAAGGGCAATGCTAATTTTCAGAGCAAAGTCAATGAGTGCATGGATGCAATTTTTGATAAGATGAATTATTCCGTAGTGAAAAGGGAATTTGACTTTAAGGAGGGCAGAAAAGATATTTCACTGGAAAGATTATTATATATTGAGAGTAAGTTGCATTTACTTGAGTTTCATATTATGGAGGATACAGAAACAGTTTATACCATGTATGAAACATTAAATGTGTTGGACGATATGCTTTCAGAAAATGGTTTTATCAGGACACACCAGAGTTATCTTGTTAATGCAAAACATATCAAGAATGTTGTCCGCTGTAAAGTAATATTGACAAACGGGGTTGAGTTATCCATACCGAAAGCAAGATATACAGAAGTCAAGAAAAAGTTTATAGCGTGTCGGGGAGAAGTGTAGATGATTGATTTAATGCAGAATGTACTGTTGATATTTATTGAAGCAATGTGTTGTAAGAGTTTTTTTGAGACTTTTGGTGCAATACGATATAAAGGATGGATTAATTTCATACAGATTTTGTTGTTACTTAGTAGTATGTGTTTTTATTCATATGGCTTCTCTGAATATTTTGTACTAAGGCAGATTATTGCGATTTCTGTGTTTTCGGTATTTATGTTTTGGCATGTTAGAATTAGCCTCAAAAAATCCCTTGTATTGGCTATGCTATTTGATGCGTTGCTGTTGGCAATGGACTATCTGGCGTATTTGATTATCGGAATGTTGTCTTTGGACAGTAATCTGTCAGAGCAGCAATATGGGATTGGAGCGGTTTTGGCATATCTGTTGGTGAAAGTAATTTTATTTTTTCTCATTCTTGTAATAAGAAAACAGTTTGGAAAAAAGTCAATGGAAATAATGCTGGATACAGAATGGTTAAGGTTTCTGTTTTTTCCTGTTTTTACTATAGCAGCTATTTCAGCAATGTTATCTGTTTTTAAATATGTACAGACAGTAGAGCAGGCAAATTTGCTTGCTGTCATTGCATTTGGAATGGTGGGAATGAATATCGTTGTATTCTATCTAATTAACGATATTGTGGAAAGAGAAATGAAGATGCATGAAAATAAGGTTTTTCAAATTCAGGCGAAAAATCAGTTGGAAATGTACAGGTCTATCTCTGAAAATTTTGATAATCAAAAAAGAAAGACACACGAATATAAAAATCAGATTTCATGTATAGAATCTTTGCTGGATAAAAAGCAATATTCCAAATTAGAAGAATATGTAAAAAAAATTTATGGCTCGCTGAATAATGAACCGGATGCCATTAACACCAATAATGTAATCGTAAATGCCATACTCAATACAAAGTATCTGGAAGCGGAAGCAAAGGGAATTGTTTTTGTATTCAGGGTAAATGATCTTTCAGAGCTGAAAATAGAAGATGAGGATGTGGTTACTATCCTTGCGAACCTTCTGAACAATGCCATTGAAGCGTGTGAGACATGTGAGGATAAAAAGGCAATTAAGTTCAAGTTCGTTAAAGAAGATGATATGATAATTATTGCGGTTAAAAATTCATTTAATTATGATGTTGTATATGAGAATGGAGAGATAAAATCTACGAAAACATCAAGTGTGGATGAACATGGTGTAGGAATCAAGAATGTGTTAAAAATTATTGAGAAATATGGTGGTGCATATGTCATTGAAGATAAGAATAAAGAGTTCTTCTTTTCAATTATTATTCCTACGTGAATGTAATGTTAAAATAAGTGGATCTAAAACTATTTAGTGCCGTTTTCTGCAATAAATAGTCCATTTTCTGCAAACTGTCTTGATTTTTTTTACGTATGCTTCATACTGAATAACTAAGGAGGCATGTTTATGATAGAGAAGATGGCATTAAAGATAGTCAATCAAATGGAGAAGCAGAAAATAATAAGCAAATCAAATTGCGAATATTACGAATACGCCTTAATAGCTATGGTTGAAAATGCTATAACGGTGGGAACCATGTTGCTTTTAGGGATGCTTTTTGGAAAAATTCTGCAAACGATTTGTTTTCTGCTGTTCTTTCTTTCATTACGGAAACGTACAGGGGGATTTCATGCGGATAAGTTTTGGCAGTGTTATTTAGGTACGGTCATAACGTTTATTGTGGTTATACAGGCTACGCCTAGGTTGTGTGGAACTCCGGCTGTCATGTATGGAATGCTGTTCCTTGCAATAATTTTAATCTATATAATGGGAACAATAAACCATCCCAATATGGATATGGATAAGAGCGAGTTGCAAGAGTCTAAGAAAGCAGCAAGACTGGTGGTTTTAATGGAAGTAATGATAATTGCTGTCTTAGTTTATATGAAAGCAGATATTTTGTATATTGGCTATATGTCAGTGGCTGTCATATTATGTGCAATCTTGATGTGTCTGGCAAGAATAATAAAACAGGAGGTAAGGGTAAAATGAATGGAAAGGAAAAAATCAGCGTTAAGGCGTTAAGGGTAGTGGAGAGAATTGCCCGTAATGAGGTTGAAAAGGTTAGGTGTGGATGGCCCCCAATTTGCTCTGGAATCGGTCATCAACCGAAAAGACCGAAGCGGAAAGAAAATTAAGATTTGATAAATTAAAAATTGCGTTGAACAAGAAAATTAAGTATAAGAAAAAGCCTTTCAGAAGTGTATGGTGTGTCTGAAAGGCTTTTTTAGTGCCATTTTCTGCAAAAACAGTCCACTTTCTGCAAGGGTAATTGACCTTTAACTATGTTTTGCTATTATGAAACTAGGAAAATTATAATTGTCAATGATATGGTGGAAATGGATTTCAAATTATTTTATCAGGAGGAATAATGTTATGCAGGTAACTAGAGATAATTATTCACAATATGCTCAAATGGTTCAGCAGATGATTGGGAAAAAAGTAAGTTCAAATGATCCGTTAGCACAATGTGATTATGGCAATTTTTCATTAAGGTTTAAGCCTGTGGATATTAACTTTACCAAACCGAACTGGGATACTATCATGACAAAGCGAGATAAACCTGCGATGTCAGAGGAAGAATTTGAAGAAGCAATAAAGGAGCTTGCAAGAAAAGAATTTGCTACTGGAAAAAGGGATGATGATGCTTACCGAAAGTTGTGTATGCAGCATGGAGAAATAGTATCCCCTGATAGAAAAGCTATATATGAAGCAAGCATGAAAAAAACTGGTGGTAAAATGAATGCTGCATGTATGTTTTGGGATTCAAAGGGTAATAAAACGCTTTCTTATAATCCAGAGTCAAGAAACTGGAAAGCTATAAGTACAGATGAAGAATTTGCGAGAGCAAGAGTATTTACGTCAATTTATAATGATGAGTTGGCTCGTTTGAAAGAAGAGTATGGAGAAAAAGCGAAAGGAAATGTTACTTATAGTAAAATAAAGGCAGATATATCCGCAGAGTTCTCAAAAGGAATGAGTAATAATGAAGGGAATACAATAGATTATTCTATATAAAAAGCTAAAATGTTGAAGATACGAATAGGAGGATGCATATGCGTAAGTTAAAAAGAGTTTTGTCATTTATGTTAGCTGCCATAATGATGATTTCTATGAGTGGAATGAATGTTATGGCGGCAGAACAGCAGGAAACAAGAGAAGGGTATGTTGAAATTGCGCTTGATAATGCAGCAAGCACCTATGCTACAAATTATTATTCAAAAGGGCTTGTTGTATTGAATATTGCAACGGCTGGAGTATCGAACGAATGCAGGATTACTTCAGGAAGTGTTCCTGATGGTGCTACAATCACGAAAGTGGAGTTAAAAGGCACAAAAAGTACAGGCTCAGGAACTGTGTATTGGTATGTGGAACACGAAGCATCTGGCAGAGTTGCAAGTAAAAGATTCGCAAGTCCGGCAACATTTACAGAGTTTAATGGATTGACGGCAGACAGCGCATGGGTTGTGTGGCTTGAAGGTGATCCTTGGTCAACAGTAAGGAATGGCAGCATTAAAGTATACTATAATTACTAATCTGATATTGGCTTTTATATGGAAATTATATTGTATTTAAAGGGTGAGATGTTTTAACATAGCACCCTTTAAAATATATTTTATTATAAATGTCTATTAAGAGGAATTTGCACAAAAAAATTCTATCATTTTTGCGTATAATCTTTTGTATAATGCTTGCGGTGTTAGCATTAGTAGCAGAAGTGGTGTTAAAGGGAAATATTATGAATAAAGAAGAAATCAATACAATATCAAACTCAAGTCCCACTATAGCAAAGCATTGTCGATATTAAGTCGTCAAATGGTACTGCATTAAGAATCGTAACTATCACATTAGATTTCGCTACTTCGCTACTCTCTATATTGTTATGCGTATTTTTTGTATAGATTTTTTCGTTAGTTTCCTGCGGTTTTGTAACAGAGCAATTTGTATTCGATGATATATTTGCAATATGGATTTGTATTTAGTAAATAAGTGATTAAGTAAAAGAAAAAGCCTTTCAGAATGGTATGGTGTCTGAAAGGCTTTTGCCTTTTTCTGCAATACAAAGCCATTTTCTGCAAAGGAAATGATATTGATATGCTTTTCTGCTATGATTAATATGTATGTAAATAATTTTATGTATATAGGTTTACGCATCGGTTAAATTGTTTGTATAAATTAAGTAAGGGTTAAAAACTTACATGAATGAAAAATGTGGCTTGCACACATTTCTGCATTAGACCAAGGAGAGTGAGAAATGGATAAGTATAAAGAACTGATAAGCCTTTTTTCGGATGTCCTCGAAAAATCGAAGGATTACCATATTGCATATATCTATCAGGTGGGCTATGTGTCTTTGGTTGGCTTGCTGAGCAAAGAGGAAGGACAGAACCGGTCAATGATAGTTGATGAAATATTTTCCTCCCCGGAAGAAATGGCAGAAAGTCTACTGCGTAACTGGCGTTGGCAGTGGTTTTATGAAAATAGGGAATTATTGCCACGAAAAGATTATGATGATATTTGCAGACTCGATGACGAGCTGCCGGACAGTCTGCGGGATCGATATAAGCAGGATATTCTAAGTTGGCAGGACAAAATACAGGCTGTCTTACAAAAAGAATGTTAGGTCTGTTTGTATATTAGGCGTCCGATGAGGGAAGTAGCAGATATAAAAACAAATACGATTGCCTGAAGGAGCATATACCTTGTGTTTTGGGTAAAAATGAAAAATAAAGCAAGAAAAAAGCTGATAAGCATCGTAAAATAAGTCCTCTTAATGAATGTGCGGTTTTCCTGTGCATCAACTTCCCGATTTGGATGATCAACTGGACCGATGACCAGTATCAGTACGGCGGCAAACAGATACAGTGCAAAAGAGATCGGAATAGATATTGTTAAATATTTTACTGCCAACAGGGAAAATGTGAGTATAAAGCAGGAACCTATAAAACAGGCAAAATATGTTTTCATATGCAAGCCGCCGCCGTAGGAGCGCATAGGAATAAAGAGCAGGAAAAAGAAAAGGCATTCAGGCAGCATACCGAGAAAAAGCGCTATTATAATGCTGCATATGGTACTCACAGACAACTCTAAAAAGCATTGAAAACCGTACTGATAGATTTCAATTAATTCTTCAGTAATTATCTTTTTTTTATATATGTAATTGGTTAATTTCTTCGCTAAATATTCCATGACAGCTCCTTTTTAAAATTCAAAATCAATCTATGCTACTTGGTGTTCTCTGAATATGATCCATACATGACAATGATAACCTGAAATATATTGTAATTGTCCGTTATATCCATTTGACCGTGATAATTTTCGATGGCATGGTTTATGGATGAAAGTCCAAGACCGTGATATATGTTATCGCCCTTTGTAGTTATGTAATGACCAATAATATCTTTTTTGCGCTTTGCCTGATAGTTGTTTCTTATGCATAGCTGAAAGATGTCTTTGGCATAGGAAATATCAAGGCTTATAAATCCTTTTTCGCCTGGAATATTTCGGCAGGCTTCCAGTGCGTTTTCCAGTAAGTTTCCTAAAACTATAGCTAAATGTCCGCTTTCAAATGGAAGGGAAGCGGGTACAAGAACATTGACATTAAACTGGACATTATCCTTTTGTGCTGCAGCATATGCATGATTGATTAGGGAATCAATGACTATGTTACCGCTGTGGGAAATTTCCTCTGGACGATCTCCAGCACCGACATCTAACATTTGCATTATGTATTTCTCTGCCTCACTGGTCTGGCCTGTCTGAACCATTCCGAGAAGACTGGATAGATGATTTTTCAAATCATGCCGCAATCTGCGGATTTCAAGGTAGAGACTCTCACGTTCTTCCGCCTGTTGGCTGCAAAGTTCCAGTTGTTGCGCATACAGACGGTTTTGCCCACGCAGTTCAGCGTTCCGGCTGATCCAGTCGTAGATCTCAAAGATAACATAGTTTACAATCAACAGCAAGAAACTCGCTGTGACGGAGAATATCATATATTCGCTATGAACAGCCGCAATAAGAAATATGTGGTGCATCATATAGATACTGCTGACTGGTATCAGTAAAATGCTCAAAAAGTAAAGCAGGGGAATTTCAGAATAGTGGTTATCCTTGATGCAGTGGCTTATGATTACTGATAACAGCAGCATACACATCTTGGATATGAAACTTCCGGCATCCTGAAGTGTTCTGGAATCAAAACCAATAGACATTAGTATCATCATGACAATAACTTCCACTAACATCCATACTGCACATATCAATAAGGAAAATATACAACGCTGTTTGATATTCCTCTTGCGAGTAGTTGAGCTGATCATATATATCAGCAGGACATTTCCGAACAATAGCAGATGTGGCGGGAATATGGAATTGATATTGTTTATGATCAGAAAGACATAATATATGCCCCATTCTATGTAGCTTTTTAAATTTTCATTTGCCGGTCCCCAAAATACTTTCATGTATTTTCGTATAATGAGAAGGTGGAGCAGCGATAGGAGCAGTTCGGGGATTATCGTTAAATATTCCGTCATTCTTCTATGACCGCCTTTCCACCTGCAATTTTACAAAGTTGTTGGCGCACGTCCTTCTGCCGATCCTCGCTGATTTTCAATTCTATTTCTTTCCCCATGAAACTGATAGTAATATTAGAAAAATTCATTTTCTTAACATAGTCGTAATTTACTAAAAAAGACTGGTGTATACGCAGAAAATATTGCCTGCTTGCCACCAGTTCCTTTTCCACATTATTGAGCTTTCCATAAAAATGTTCATCGGAACCGTCCTTAAGGTGGATATAAACGATTCTGTTATTGCTTTCAAAATAAACAATGTCTCTTACAGGCACTTTCCGAATTTCCTTGTTGAATGTAAACTGATAGAATACTTCTGTCTCATTGATGCGTTTATAAGATTCCTTAAAATAACGAGCAAACTGGACATGGTCTAAAGGCTTAGAGAGAAAGCGGAATGGCTCTACTTCAAACAGTTCCTTTAAATAG
>ULOC01018617.1_pt1 | contig 29376 bp, 29 predicted proteins | sample 1952181 | NCBI WGS metagenome assembly ULOC01 (sample SAMEA4835592, study PRJEB28245) | human gut metagenome | biome: gut microbiome; material: fecal sample | place: Denmark | collected 2008
TCTCACCAAGTTGTAACCATTTCTTTTTAAATTCTCTTTTTCCAGTCACAAAATTAAATTCTGGGAGAAGTACTTTTTCACCATCTAATAATTTTAATAAATGTTTATTAAAAAGTTCTAAATCAATAGCACGAATGCTTTCAAAATCCGGATTTCCTTCTGCATCTAACGGTGTTTTATCTCTATTTAAATAATAATCATCAATAGAAATTTGATGAGTTTTAATTCCTTTACTTTGCAAATAAATTTGTAATTTTTTACTTGTTGTTGTTTTTCCACTAGAAGAAGGGCCTGCTAATAAAACCATTCGTATTTGATTTTTTCGACGATAAATTTCTTCAGCTACATTAGATAACTGTCCATCATAATGTGTTTCAGCTACACGAATTAAATCACCATATAATCCCGTCGATACCCTTTCGTTTAAATCTGCTGCATTATTAATTCCCAATGTTCTACCCCACACTGTATAATCCAAAAAAGCATCAAATAATTTAGCATGATGTTTATAGTCTAATGTACACTCCGGATTATAAACATCTGGATAACTTAACACGAATCCATTTCCTTTAATATAAGTTAATTTAAATTCATCTAATACTTTGGTACTATAAGCTAAATCTCCATAAAAATAATCATATAGATCATCTAATCGATACAAATTAATATAAGTATTACTAATATATTTTAAAACATGAACTTTATCCATTTTCTTTTTCATTTTAAAATACTTAATAGCATCAATACGAGAAACACTAACTTTTGTAAAAATTAAATTTTCTTCTACAATTTTTTTCATTTCATCAGCTAATTTTTTTACAATTGGTTTATCAATAGAAACACCATGTATTTCACAATAAACACCTTTGTCAATGGAATGTTCAACTACAATATCTGCATCTTTTCCAAGAACTCTTTTTACAGCTAAAATTAACACGAATTGAATACTACGGCCATATATCTCATTGCCAACATCACTTGAACGATCATAAAAGTCAATATCACATTTCTTAGTTACTTTTTCTGCTAATGGTGTAATATCATTGTCTACTTTAGCAACTAAAATAGGATAATTATAGTACTTCTTAAAACTATCACTCATTTCTAAAAGCGTTGTATCTTCTAAAAATTCTTTGGTTTCTTTGTCTCTATAATTTACTTTTATCATTCTCATAATCTTTCCCTCTTATTCTATACATAATCATTTTATCAAAAAACATTCATTTTGTCACATCATTTCATGTATATCTCTATTTATTTTGTACTATATATAAATGAAAGGGTGATACATTTGTTAATACCAACAGTAATTGAAAAAAGTAGTAATGGTGAAAGAGCATATGATATTTATTCTAGATTATTAAAAGATCGTATTATTATTTTAAGTGGTGAAATTACCGATGCAAGTGCAAATGTAGTAGTTGGAGAATTGCTTTATTTAGATAGTTTAAACCATGACGATATCAGTTTATATATTAATTCTCCAGGTGGTAGTATTACTGCTGGAATGGCGATTTTCGATACAATGAACTTTATTAAAAGTGATGTTTCTACTATATGTATTGGAATGGCTGCTAGCATGGGTGCTTTCTTATTATCATGTGGTACAAAAGGAAAAAGATGTTGTTTACCAAATAGTGAAGTCATGATTCATCAACCACTAGGTGGTGCAGAAGGACAGGCCACTGAAATAAAAATTGTTGCTGAAAGAATATTAAAATTAAAAGATAAATTAAATCACTTTCTAGCAAAAAATACTGGCCAAAAAATAGAAAAAATAGAAAAAGATACAGAACGCGATCATTTTTTAAGTGCCAAAGAAGCATTGGATTATGGAATTGTCGATAAAATTTTGTAATTTTTCATTTCTGTGTTATATTTATCCTATAGGAGTGATAAAATATGCCAAGAAAAGTTTCAGCTAAAGTACCTGTTTTGTTTGTAACTATCATTGTGATATTGTTTATTTACGCAGTTTGGTTTCCAAAAGGTGCTGTTAGAAGAAAAATATTATTCTCTCATCCAAAAGAAGCACTATTATCAAAAGTAAAAGATTTAGGTGGAGGAAGATATAAATTAGAACCTGCACCAAATTGTCCTGATAATACTTGTACATATTATCTATGTACAAAAGAAGAATATTTAAAATTTGTAAAATGTAGCGTTGATCCAAATCCAATTGATCTTACAAACTAAAAGAAGAGTTACCTCTTCTTTTTATTTTGTTCTATTTGATTATAATAAAAATTTCCTTGTTGATATTCTTTTTCTATTGTTTCTTTCATATTCTTACTCCTTAAAAAAGTACACCAGAAGGTGTACTTTTTATTTCATTATTTTCCTTGGTAAGTAGATGTACTTCCTAGGTGTTGTTCACCCATTTGTACTAATCTCTTAGTGATTTCTCCACCAACTGTACCATTAGCACGTGAAGTAGCATCTGGACCTAAATTAACACCAAATTCATTAGCAATTTCGTATTTCATTTGTTCAATTGCTTGTTTAGCTCCAGGAACAACTAATTTATTTGTTGTACTGTTTTTCATATCAGTTTCACCTCCTGTACACTAATAGAATGTGTACATTTTTAGCTTTCATACAAAAAACAGTATGGTAATTTTTGGTTATAATAAATCGTTAGTTTCTTCTTCAAAATTAGAAATTGTTTCTACATTTTTAATACATTCATAAATAAGACTTTCATAATCAAAAGTCTGTTCCATTTCTTTTGCTTTTTTCAAATCTGGATGAATGACAGGATGTTTTGGAACAAAAATTGTACAACAATCTTCATATGGTAAAATACTTGTTTCATATGTTCCTATTTTTTCACTTAAACGAATAATTTCTAATTTATCCATACAAGCTACAGGACGAATTACTGGCATATTTGTTACTTCATTAATGACACTCATACTGCTTAGTGTTTGACTAGCAACTTGTCCAATACTTTCTCCATTAATAATAATTTTACAATTTCTTTTTTTTGCTAATCTCTCACTAATACGATACATCATACGACGCATAATGGTTATCATATAAGTAGGATCACAATTTTTAAAAATTGCCTCTTGTAATTTTGTAAAAGGAACAATATGAACCTTAATATGTCCTGAATATTCATTTAAAATAGAAGCTAATTTTAATACTTTATTTTTCGCCTCTAAACTTGTATGTGGTGGTGAATCAAAATAAATACATTCAATTTGTACACCACGTTTTAACGCTAAATATAAAGCAACAGGGCTATCAATTCCTCCACTTAACATCAACATACCTTTGCCTTGAATTCCTACCGGATAACCACCAATACCTTCTATTTCTTTCGTATAAAAATAAGTTCCATCTGGTCTGATTTCTATATGAAGAGTCATTTCAGGATGATGAATATCAACTTTTTTATTTTCTAAATATTTTAATAAGTAGCCACCTACTTGACGACTTACTTCCATACTATTAATTGGATAAGTTTTATCTGCTCTATCAGTTACAACTTTAAAAGTATGGAATACTTCTTTTTTTAATAATTCTAAAGATATTTTTTTTATTTCTTCTATTTCTTTAGTATTTACTTTTTCACATATAACTATACTATGTAATCCAAAAACCTTTTGTAATTTTAAAACTACTTCATCAAATTTTCCGTCTAATACTTCAATAAACATACGTACTCGATTTTTTACAATATGTACATTATATTCACGCAACATTTCTTCTATATTTTTTGTTAAAATTTTTATAAACATGTTACGATTTCCTTTTTTGGTAGTAAGTTCTCCATATTTAATTAATATCATTTTTTCCATACGTCTTCCTCCGTGCTATATTATAGCAAATTAAACAATAAAAAAACAAGGTTTTACCTTGTTTATTTTGAGTTCTCTTCCTCATATAGACTACACTTATTCTGAAAATTATCATAATCAGTCTCATCAATAAAACGACCTAAATAATCTTTACTTTCCAAATTTTCTAATGTTTCTTCCAATAATTTATATTCAGGTGTTTCAATATCATTTAATATATCTCTATCCTCTGCTTGATCAATCATATCTTGATATTCGTTCATATGTTACCCTCTCTATTCTTTTAAAAAAAGTAGTAAGTTACTACTTTTCATTACCATACAATTTCAATAATTTATCATATATACCTGGTTCAATACGATTTAGACAATTAATAGTCAGTTCTAATGACTTATGATATTCCCCTTTATAAAATAATACTTCAGAATATGTTAGTTTTTTATCTAAACCTTCTACTGAACTACGATAGCGATTACCATAAACAATGGCCATTTCAGCAAACATTGCTGTTTTCAGCATTTCCTTAGTTGTCATATATAGCTTTAATACTAAATCACGTGCTGTATCAACTCTGGTATTTAATGTTGTAATTGTAATTGGTTTTTTATCTAATTCTTTTACAATTTCGCGAATAGCTGCTCCTGCTTCTTTTAATTCCACAAAATATGTGTTTGGAATAACAGGTAAATTATAATCACGAATTTTTAGTTTTGATTCCTTCAAAATATGTTTTACTTCATCTAATTGTTCACGTGCTCTAATTTCATCTGCTTTCATTCCACCAATTACTTCTAAGGTTTCATCCAATCGTTCTTGTAAAGATACCAAACGACTAGTAAGTAATTCAATTTCATGAGTTAATTTAGAATAAGCAAATGTATGATTTCCAGTATGCTCTTGAAATACTTCAAAATCATGGTTTAATACACCTAATTTTTCTTTCACTTCATTCAATATGACAATATCTTCATCAGATAAGTGATAAGTATTCTTTATATTATCAAATTTCAAAAAGATATCTTCTACTAAACGATTCATACTATTTAACTTTGTTTGGAATGTTCTACTTGCATTTTCGTAAATACTACGTTCTTGTTTTTCTTTTTCAAAATCTTGATATAATTGTTCAAAATATTCTAATAAAATTTTTAATTCAAACAAACTATCTTCTAAGTTTAATTGTTGTACTCGTTTACGAATATCAGTTATTTTTTTATTTGCTTCTTCAATATTATATTCAACATTTAAATAATCTAATGGATATCCAACACTGACCATTTGTTTATAGATTTCCATAGATTCTGTCATTTTCTTAGGAAGAATACTTGTTGCTAAAAGTTCAATACTTGGTACTTCTTCAATTACAATTTCCATGTGTTTTAAAGAATCATCAATTACTTTCATAATTTGTGTTACTTCTGTATATTGATTTTTATCCATCACTAATTCAAATTTTTCAAACATTTTAGCAATTGTTGCAAATTGATTTTGAACAGCATTTTCAGCTTCACCAAATTCAGTACGTGTTGCAACAAATTTTTCATATAATTCACGATATTTCGTTTTTAACTTAGTAATAATTCCACGATTTTTTTCATCACTCGTTGTAATAGAACGAATTTCACTTAATAAAAATTGAGAATTAGCTTTTACTTTATACAATTCCATTTCCAATTTAGCAATTTTATATAAAGTACTTTTGTAATCCATCTTAGAAAGAGAATATTCCGCTTCTAATAACATATCTGTCACTTTAGGAATTTGATGATTTTTAATGTCATCTAATCTTTCTTTCCATTTTTCATACATTGCTTCGACACTTTCATTTTTTAAAAAAGTTTTTACTTTAGATAATTCAGGTGCGATAGGAGTAGAATCAATTTCATTTTTTTCTATTTCTAATTCATCTAAATGATGTTTTAACTTTTTATTTTTTTTACCTTGAATCAAATTCAGTACGAAGACAACAAGTATAATAGTGATTACATAAATTGTTAAAATTAATAAAGTAAGACTATTCACTTGTACCACCTCTGCTAGTATAACTATATCACACTCATGTCTTTTTTTGCAATATTTTGTCTAATTTTTATAAATATTGTAAACCTAGAATAACTTTATGTTGACTTTTCAAGGCTTTTATCATATAATTATGTATGCGTATGAACAAAAAGAGCAGCTTTGATAATTTATCATTTAATGTGTTTATTACCAAATGGGTTATAGTAACTTTGCTGCTAAGCGAAATAATTTAAATAAACACCCTATTTTATAAATTATCACCTCTTTTAAAATGCGTAGAAGGAGGAAAATTTATGGCAAGATACACAGGATCTGAGTACAGAAGAGCTCGTCGTGTTGGTTTCTCTACAACTGAAACTGGTAAAGAATTAGCAAAGAAACCATATGGACCTGGTGCTCACGGACAAAATCGTAGAAAAAAATTATCTAACTATGGTGAACAACTTCAAGAAAAACAAAAAGTTAGATATATGTATGGGTTAACTGAAAAACAATTCAGAAAAACATTCGACATGGCTGGAAAATTAAAAGGAGTTCATGGTGAAGATTTATTAAAATTATTAGAAAGTCGTTTAGATAACTTAGTTTATCGTATTGGATTTGCTACTACAAGAAGAGGAGCAAGACAATTAGTAAACCACGGACACATTACTGTAAATGGAAAAAAAGTAGATATTCCATCATACCAAGTAAAACCTGGTGATGTAATTGCAGTAAAAGAAAACTCAAAAGAACATCCAGTAATTAAAGCTAGTTTAGAAGCTATCAATAAACGTGTTGAATTTATTACATATGATGAAAAAAATATGAGTGCTACATATGTAAGATATCCTGAAAGAAGCGAATTAAACCCAGAAATTAATGAAGCATTAATCGTTGAATTCTACAACCGTTAATAAAAAAGGAAGCAACGCTTCCTTTTATTTTTGTTTCATAAATGAATCATAATGTTTTAACAATGAATCAATGGAATGATAATGATTTAATAATAACTCTCTAATTTGTTCTTTTTGCTCATCTGATAATTTTTTTGTTTTATCTATATAATAAATATCTTCTAATGAAACTTGATATAAAAGTGATATCGCAAATATATTAAAAATACTACGTTGATGTTGTAATGACATCTTTTTTTGTTCTAATGTTAATGTATTAGTTATAAGACAATCATCAAAGTCTATCCATTTCATTTCTCCATTGTTATATAAAATATTATCAACATCAATATCAGTATAAATATATGCATGATTGTGTGATAAAAGTTCTTGTTCCACACAATATAATAATTCAACTATTTGATGATAATTCAAAAGTTTCAATTGTGTTGAAAGTGGTTGATAATTTTTTTCATATCTCATTTCATAACCTAAGAATCCTTCATTAGATAACCATACTTTTTCAGGTACAATATCTTTATCATTAGGATGATTTAAAAAATATTGTACCATCATAGTAATTTGTGATTTCTTACTTTCTGAAATATGACTCTTGTATATTTTAACTAGTCGTTCAGAATCTATTTGATAAATGATATTATCCATATTTTCATGAAAAATAGGAAAATGAAAATCTAAATTATCAATCCATTTTATTTTTTCATTCATGCCATGTGCCTACATAATACTTTTTCTTTCCGCGACGAACAATCGTTAAGGTTTGTTCTAGTGCATCTTCTTTCGTTACAATAAATTCTAAATCTGTTATTTTATCACCATTTACTGTAATACTACCTGCTTGAATCCATTCACGAGCTTCTCTTTTACTACTTGCAATTTTATTTGTTACTAAAAAATCTACTAAATTCATTTTTTCTGTAATAGAAAAATGTGGAACATCTTTTAAACCTATTTGTAAATCACAAACTGCTAATCCTTTAATATTTCCTTTAAACAATAATTGGCTCATTTCTTCAGCCTTTTCAAATTCTTCTTTACCATGTAAATCTGTAATCATTTCACGAGCCAAAGTTTTTTGAGCAATACGAGTTTCAGGATGTGCTAATTGTTCTTTTTCAATTGCTTCTATTTCCTCTTTAGATAAGAATGTAAATACTTTTAAATAGTGAATTACCATTTCATCGTCAGTATTAATTAAATATTGATACAATTCATATGAAGAAGTTTTATTTTTATCTAACCACAAAGCATTTCCTTCGCTTTTACCAAATTTATTACCATATTTATCTAAGATTAATGGCATAGTAAATCCATAAGCAGTTTTATTTAATTTCTTTTTAATTAAATCAATACCTGTTGTGATATTTCCCCATTGATCAGAACCTTCTACTTGCATAATACAATTTTTTTCTTGAAATAAGTGTAAAAAATCATTTCCTTGAATTAAAGTATAAGAAAATTCTGCATATGTAATTCCTGTATCTAAACGACGATTAATAATATCTTTATTTAACATATAATTGACATTAATATATTTACCAACATCTCTTAAAAAATCTAAGAAGCTAATATCTTTTGTCCATTCATAATTATTTACGACTTCTGCTTTTCCTTCAAAAATTCTTTGTACTTGATTTCTAATACCATCCAAATTTTTTTCTACTGTTTCTTTAGAAATTAATTCTCTTTCAGCAGTTGGTCTAGGATCTCCAATTAATCCAGTTGCTCCCCCTACTAACAAAATCGGATGATGTCCTGCTTTTGCTAAACGTTTTGCAGTCACAAGTGATGAATAGTGACCTAAATGCAAACTATCTGCTGTTGGATCAGTTCCCCAATAAAAAGTTACTTTCTCTTCATCCAATTTTTTTTGTAAATCTTCTCCAGCAACGTCCTTAATTAATCCTCGCCACATTAAATCTTCATATAAAGTCATATTATCCCTCCTAAAATAAAAAAGTATTCTATGTTTTAAGGACGGAATTACCGCGGTACCACCTTAATTCATAAAATACTTTATGCACTCTTCTCTTAACGCGAGATACGATTTTACTCCTGATTTGTATTTCAAAAAAATATCTTGACTTATTTTCACCAACCATAAGTTCTCTTTTTACTAATATTTTTTTTACTATGAATCATTCACTGCAAAATAAATACGTTTTCATCATATCATATGTATTTTATTTCGTCAATTGTCTTCCCAATGCTTCTTGTTTTTTTAAATAATTTTCAGGTATTTCATCATTTAAAATCCATTCTTTTAATTCCATAATTTTGTTAGAACACTCAATCATACGATTAGACACTGTATTCAAAATAGAAACAGAATTATCTGTTTTTTTACAAAATGCCATAATCACTGCTATTTTATGAGGACCAACGTAAGTAAACAACAGTCTTGTTTGATAATCTTTTAATTCATACACATTAAAATATTTTGTAATTCTTTGATTATTGCTAAATTTTCTAAAATGTTTCTCATCTCTAGGAAATGTATCTTGTTGTAATTGAAGTAAAAGTTTTTTTACTGCAGTTAATCTTTCTTTGTTAAAAGCATTACTTTCTAAATCCGAAAGTAAATACGGTGTTCCAGATTTTTTTTCAACAAAAAATAATTGATTTTTTTCAAATGATAATTCATGATTTACCTGCTCTAAATCATCATATTGATGATAATATTGAACAAAATGATTTTTTAATATTTCAAACATATTAGACAAGAAAGAAATTTGATTATCAATTACTTCTTTTTCTTCCTCTAATTCTGAATCAACCAACAAAAGATAGTCATCCATTTCTTCTTTGACTTTTTTTAACAAGTATTTCATTATATCACGATAATTAGAATAATCATATTTTGGTAAATATTGTTCTAATTGTGATAAATGTTCAATCGTTTTAATTGAATTCCAATAATTTTCTTCTTCTATATGGCATTTATAATCTTTTGTCTTTATTTCTACTGGTGTTTCTATTTCTAATTTTTCTAACAACTGATCATTTTTATCGTTTTCTTTTTTTATATTTACTTCTTTTTTCTTTTTTAAAGTTACAATTTTAGATTGTACATTTAAATATTCTTTTTCTTGTTGTTCTTTTTGATATTTTTGTTCTGCTAAATAAAATAAATAATCACTTGCTTTTAATAATTCTTCCCCATCTTCATAAGTATTTAATACTTGTCGTATCATTTCTTGTTGTTTTTTAGAAAAACGATATAACTCATTATTTTTTAAATGTTGAGAAATCGCAGTTATTTGTGAAATATTACAATAATCACTTCTCACAATCTGTTGTAAAGCATCTTGTTTAATATTAATTTTTTGAAGTAAAATATTTAACTGTTTTGCCATGTCAATTGCAAACTGTACTTCAGACTGACTAGAGTTACATCTTAATGAAGTTGTAGGACATATCACATGTTGAATCATATTTAAATCACTCGCTGAAATCGCACCACTAACCCACATTCTTTGTTTTTCATTCATTTTTGATAAACGTAGTAAAATAGAAGATGGTTTTTTTAATATTTGTTGAATAAATTGCATCTTACGTTTATTTTCTTGTATTTCTTCACTTAATTGCTGGTAACGATTCAAATGATCTTCCAAATATTCATAGATTGTTTTTTCTATTTTTTCACTACTCATATTACTAGAAAAAACAAAATGATCTGTAGTTGTATGATCATTTATCCAAGACTCTAATAAACCTAAAATATTCATTTTTTCATCCCCTTTTGTAGTGTGTCATATTCTAACAAAAGAGAGTAAATTTGTCAAATAAAAAGGACTAATTGTCCTTTTCTTCTTCATGTAATTCATCAATAATTGATTCTATTTTTTGACCGTAAGCAATAGAATCATCATATACAAATTGTAATTCTGGAACATATCTCAGTTCAACACGGTTCATTAACTCTTTTCGAATAAAGCCTTTTGCTTCTTTTAAAGCTTTTAATGTTTCCTCTTTTTTATCATCTTTTAATACTGTTACATATACTTTAGCATAACTTAAATCATTAGTAGTGTTTACTTTTGTAACAGTTACAAAACGAATATCTGGATCTTTTACTTCCATCATTAAAATAGTACTGATTTCTTTTTCTAATAAACTATTTACACGTTCTATTTTTACTTGGTTCATAATTTCACCTCATCAATATTATATCATGTATCTATTCATACATAAAGAAAAAAAATTTTCAATATATTTTGTTTTGACATATTTCTCCCACAATTTGGTGCTATATTAAAATTGGAGGTGGAAGATATGGATTTAATTCCTAGAAATCATTTTTTTGATGATGCATTTGATTTATTTGACACAAAAGGATGGAAAGATACAAATGTGATGAAAACAGATATTTATGAAAAAGATGGCAAATACCACCTAGAAGCTGATTTACCAGGCTTCGATAAAAATAATATTCATGTCGATTATAAAGATGGTTATTTAACAATTCAAGCTTCTAAAGAAGATAATTTTGAAGAAAATAACAAATATATTCGTCGTGAACGTCACTATGGAGAAGTATCTCGTTCCTTCTATGTTGGTGATATTGATGAAAAAGAAATCAAAGCAAAATTTAAAGATGGAAGTTTAAAAATTACCTTTCCAAAAGAAAATGAAGAAAGAAAACAAACGACATCTATCTTTATTGACTAAAAGAGAGAAATCTCTTTTTTTTATATTTTTAAAAGATTACAAATTGCAATATAATAAATTTCTATTTGCTTCCACAATTCTTCCTTTAATAATACTTCATTGGCTTGATGGATATGATTGAAGGTATCAGGAAAAGCACAACCAAAAGCAACACAATGATCTATACTTTTCGCATATGTTCCTCCACCTGTTGTAATAGGAAGTGTATTTTCATCGCCTGTCACTTTTATATATGCTTGTTGTAAAGAATGAACAAGAGGATGATCAATAGGATAAAAAAGAGAAGGACTAACATCTAAAATTTGAAAAGTCCAATTTGGTATTTTCAAAGTTTGTAACTGTTTTAATATTTGTTCTACGGGATAAGTAACAGGAACACGAATATCTATTGTTCCTATCATTTTATCATTTTCTTTTTTTAACATTCCTTGATTACAAGTTAAGCTTCCATATTCATCAGAACATTTTATATTTAAATTTTTCCCATCGAAAGAAGTTCCGATATATTTTACATAATTTTTAATAAATTCATCTTCATATCCAGCATGATATAATGCCATAATTGCATAAGAAATTGCATTTTTTCCTTTTTCTGGCGTTGAAGCATGCGATGCTTTTCCATATACTTCAATCACATGATTATGACTGTTTTGAGTAATTTTATAATGTAAATTGTTTATTTTTAAATCGTTTTCTAATTGTTTTTTTTGATAAGAATTATTATTTATTTTAAATTTAACATAATCGGGAACAGCATTATCACTTTGCCCTCCAATCATATCAATTATTTTGGTATTTGAAGTTGAAAAGGATAATAAAATTCTACCTTTTTCACCATGAATTACCGGAAAAGAACCATCAGGTGTAAACCCCATAGAAATATTTCCTTCTTTTTTTATATAATATTCTATATCATGAGAACCACATTCTTCATTACATCCTAATATCAATCTCACTCTTTTGTTTAATTTACGCTGAAATTTTTTTAATAGATTCATTACAAATAACATTGCTACTACTGCACCTTTATCATCACTAACTCCTCTTCCATACATTTTGTTATCTTTTATTGTTAACTGAAAAGGTTCTGTATTCCATCCATTCCCTGCTGGTACTACATCTAAATGTGCTAAAACACCAATTATCTCACTACCTTCTCCAATCTCTACATATCCACAGTAATCATCTAAATTGACTGTTTTTAATCCATAACTATCAGCAATTTTAAGTGCTTCTTCTAAGCATTTCTTATTTTGTATACCAAAGGGAGTATCATCTTTTTGATAAATACTTGGATAAGATATTAATTTTGATAAATGAGATATAATTTCTTGTTCATGATTATAAATTTCTTCTTTTATGTTCATAAAAGACCTCCTATCCATAGTATAAGAAAATAATTTTAATTTAAACAAAAAAAAAGAGGATATTTCCTCTTATCTTGCAATTTCTACCATTTCGTATGATTCAATTGTATCTCCTACTTTAATATCATTAAAGTTTTCAACAGTAATTCCACATTCTAATCCTTTTTTAACTTCTTTGACTGTATCTTTACCACGTTGTACAGAATTGATATTGCCATCATAAATTACAATACCATCACGAATTACACGAGCTTTACTTGAACGTTTTATCATACCATCAGTAACATAACTACCAGCAATAGTTCCCACTTTAGAAAATTTAAATAATTGTCTAACTTCTGCAGTACCTAATGTTTTTTCTTCATAAACTGGTTCTAGCATACCCTTCATAGCAGCTTCCATTTCTTCAACAACTTTATAAATAATATCATAAAGTCTAATTTCAACGCCTGCTTCTTTTGCTCTATCTTTAATCATATTATTTGGTCTTACATTAAATCCAATAATAATCGCATCTGATGCTTTTGCTAAAACAACATCACTTTCTGTAATTGCTCCTACACTAGATCTAATAACATGAACACGTACATCTTCAACAACCAATTTTTCTAAAGAATTTTTTACTGCTTCGCTACTACCATTTACATCAGCTTTAATAATTACATTAATTTCTTTTGTTCCACTTTGAATACGAGCAAATAAATCATCTAAAGAAGCAGCTTTATGACTAGCTCTTTCTTTTGTTTTTGCTTGTTCTTTTCTGTCTTCTCCAATACTTCTAGCTTGTTTTTCTGTTTCAAAAGCCATAAATTTATCTCCAGCTACTGGAGTTTCATTTAATCCTGTAATAGATACAGGAGTTGATGGAAGTGCTTCTGTAATTTCTTCATCACGATCGTTTTTCATAGTACGTACTTTTCCATAAGCAGTTCCTACAACAATTGGATCTCCTAAACGAAGTGTTCCATTTTGAATTAATAATGTAACACTTGCTCCAACATGTGGATCTAATTTGGATTCAACAACAGTACCACTCGCATAACGATTTGGATTTGCTTTATAATTTTCCATATCGGCAATTAATAAAATATTTTCTAATAAATCATCAATTCCATCGCCAGTTGTTGCAATAATTCGATTGTATAAAGTGTCTCCACCCCATTCTTCAGGAGTTAAACCATATTCCGTTAATTGTTGCATAATACGATCTGGGTTAGCTCCAGGCTTATCCATCTTATTAATTGCTACAATAATTGGAACCCCTGCTGCTTTTGCATGATCAATTGCTTCTTCGGTTTGAGGCATCACTCCATCATCAGCAGCTACAATAATGATAATAATATCAGTAATACTAGCTCCTCTTGCACGCATCTCTGTAAAAGCCGCATGACCTGGGGTATCAATAAATGTAATTTGTTTATTGTGAAATTTTACTTGATAAGCATTAATTGCTTGTGTAATACCACCAGCTTCTCCTTCAGCTACACTAGTTTTACGAATTGTATCTAATAATGTTGTTTTTCCATGATCAACATGTCCCATAATTGTCACAACAGGTGCACGTGACACTAAATCTTCTTCATTATCATGAATTTCAAAATTTTCAAAATTAGTTACATCAACAGCTTCTTCATTCTTTAATTCCTTACCATATTCAAGCGCTAAAATAGAAGCATTATCAAAACTCAAACTTTGATTTACAGTACACATAATTCCTAAAGTAAATAATTTTTTTACTAAATCGGCACTTTTTACTCCTAATGCATTCGCTAATTCAGCAACAGTCATCCCTTCTTTATATACAACTGTTTTCTCGTCTGTAACTGGCGTATTAGAAACTAATTTTTCTTTATTTTTATACATTTCTTTTTTCTTAGCTTTAAAATTATCTTTCTTTTGTTGTTTTGATTGAACTTTTTTCTTTTTATTTAACTTTTCTTTTTTAACTGTATTATCTACTTCAATATTAGATTCATCTAGCATTTCCTCTACGCGATCTTCTATCGCTTCTTCTAATGCTTTTTCATCTTCTGAAATCGTATCATTATCTAATAAAGTAATTGCTTCATCATCTAGCATGTCATCCTCTGAACTTACTACAATTCCTAATCTTTTACACGCTGCCATAATTTCTTCTACTGATTTATTCACATCTTGAGCATATTCTAACACACTCATCATAAGTATCACCTCTTTCTAAATTTTACGATTCACTTATCATATTTAATAATTCTTCATAAATTTTATCTGGTACAACTGTTTCTAAATAACGATTTAACGCTTTTGTCTTTTGAGCTTTCAAAATAACTTCACGTTCTAATTTTAAATAAGCTCCATGTCCATTCACACGACCATTAGTATCAACTTCAACAGTTCCATCTGGTGTTCTAACAATTCTGATTAATTCTTTTTTGGGGTATTTTTCTTTTGTGATAACACAAGTACGCATTGGTATTTTCTTTTGTTTCATAAATATCACTACCCTTCTATTATATTGATACCTTCTTCTCTAGCTTGTTCATATGTTTTTACATCTATCTTATAATGTGTTAAACGAGATGCTAAACGAACATTTAGTCCCTTTTTACCAATTGCCAATGAAAGATTTTCATTATCTACAATTACCATTGCCATCTTTTTCTTTTCATCAGTAATACAAACATGTAAATTACGAGCTGGACTTAAAGCATTTTCAATAAATTTCATATCATCATTATCATATGGAATAATATCTATTTTTTCTCCATTTAACTCATCAATAATACGCCCAATACGACTACCATGTTCTCCAATACAAGCTCCAACAGGATCTACATTCATAACTTGTGACATTACCGCTACTTTGCTTCTAACACCTGCTTCACGAGCAACACTATAAATTAAAATTGTTCCATCATTTATTTCAGGAATTTCTAATTCAAATAAACGTTTTACAAATCCATAATGACTACGAGAAAGTAAAATTAAAGGTCCTTTAGAATTATTTTCTACTCTACTAATATAAACTTTTAAACTAGACCCCATTTTAATTGTTTCTCCAGGAATAATTTCTGATTTAGGAAGAATTCCTTGTGTTCTACCAAAACTAATATAATAATTTCTAATATCTTCCATTTCTACAATTCCTGATACCATTTCGCCTTCTTTATCAGCAAATTCTTCAATAATATTATTTCTTTCTGCTTCTCTAATCTTTTGAACAACTACTTGTTTTGCTGTTGCAGCTGCAACACGGCCAAAATCCTTTGGCGTAACTTCTTCTTCTATTGTTTCACCAATTTCTATTCCTGGTACTAATTTTCTAGCTTCTTCTACTGTTAAATGAATACGAGGATCATATTTAATTGGTTTTACTTCTTCTTCTAAAGATTCATCTTCTTCCTCATCATCCATATGAGCTTGATAATATGCATCCACTTCATCAGCATTAATACAACCAAATTCATCTGGATCATGTACTACTGTTTTAAAAGAAAATACTTTAATATCTCCAGTTTCACGGTTAATATCTACACGTACATTAGAAAGAGAGTGATAATTTTTTTTATATGCAGAAGTAAGTGCTAATTCCAATGCATCATAAATAACGTCTTCTTTAATTCCTTTTTCTTTTTCTAATACATCTAGTGCTTTTTTAAATTCTTTTACATCCATGTTATTCACAACCTTTCTCTTTAGAACATACGTCTAAAATATAATTTTCTTCAATTGGATCTTCTTCATCTAAAATGGGATTAATTAATTTACTTACTTTTACACAATCATCTACATCAATGATTCCTTCTTTATCAATGACTACTCTTAAAAAATTCATACCATCTTCTTTTACATATAATACCTCATCTAAAATATAACCGTTTTCTTCAATAATATTTTCAAATAATTTGCGAATTTCTCCTATTTCCATAATACCTCCATTAAATCGAAAGAGTGGGAAATGCCCACTCTTCGCTGTAATCACTGAAAACATTATATCATAAATTTATGAAATTTCATAATTTTTTATGATTTTATAAATAATATTTTGTTATAATAGTAATAGAAAGCAGGTATTTTCATGAAAAGAATAAATAAAACTTACTTAAAACAAGCAGGATTAGGACTACTTACCATATTTTGCTATTTCTTTTTTTCTTATATAGAAACCTTACCATTCCTACTTCTTGGAATTGATATTGATAAGTTATCTATTACCATAAAAACAATATATTTAATTTTATATCAAACACTTTTATTAGCATTGATTATTTATATTTTAAAAACTAGTTTTAAAAAAGATATCGAAGATATAAAAAAGAATCATCAAATTTATTTCAAAAAATATTTTCCTTACTGGTTTTTAATGTTAGGACTCATGATGTTTTCAAATTCTATGATACTAGGAATTATGCAACTATTTGGTAATAGTACCTCTTTATCAGAAAATGAGCAACTAATACGTTCTACATTTCAAACAGCACCATTTTATATTTATTTTTCTTCTGTAATTATTGCACCAATTATGGAAGAACTTGTATTCCGAAGAGGAATTAGAAATATCATTAAAAATGATGTCTTATTTATTATTGTTTCTGGTTTTGTGTTTGGCGGATTACATGTTTTTTTAAACCCAATGCAATCACCTTTAGAATTATTATATATTATTCCATATAGTATTCCTGGTCTTATTTTCGCATATATCTTAACAAAAACTGATAATGTTTTAGTAACTGCCGGTATTCATACCTTCCATAATGGTATTTTAATGAGTATTCAATTTTTAACAATGATTTTTATGTAAAAAAGAAAAGTGTAAAGTACCTTTTCTTTTTTGATTTCAATCTTTATAAAATATGATAAAATAAATATGGTGATAATTATGCGTTCTAGCCATAAAAAGAAAAAATCCATGATTAAAAATTTCATTATTTTTTTTCTAGTTCTAATTCTTTTAGGAGCTGGAACTGTTTTATATAGTCGTTTTATTGCAACAAAGGGATTACAGATTCATGAATATAAAATACAAAACAAATTGTTTGAAAAAAATTTTCATGGTTTTAAGATCATTCATGTAACTGATATTCATTATCTAACCACTGTAGATCAAAATGATTTAAAAAATTTAGTAAAAAAAATCAATCAATTAAAACCTGATGTAGTTGTATTAACGGGTGATTTGTTAGATGAAGATATTGAATATGATAATCAAGAATTAGAAATTTTAGAAACAGAATTATCTAAAATAGAAGTAACAACCAATAAATATGCAATTTCTGGAGACGAAGATGATAAAAAAACGGAATGGGAAACTGTGATTAAAAACAGTAATTTTATTAATTTAAATAACTCTTCTGATTTCATATATAACGGTTATGGTAGTCCTATCATGATTAGTGGATTAAGTAGTAATATAAAAGAAAAAGACATGATTACAACTAAAATTAAACCAATTGAAGATAAAATTGATGCAACACTACCTACTGTAGATCAAAATGGTAATCGTTTATACGGTATTAATAATCCTATCTATCAAGTTTTATTAATACATGAACCAGATTATATTGATGAGATCAATTATCACAAATTTCAACTCATCTTAGCTGGGCACTCTATGAACGGACAAATTCAACTTCCTGGTATTGGTGGTATTATGAAGAAAAAAGGTGCTACTAAATATACAGAGCCTTCATACGACTTAGAGGGTACAAAACTCATGATTTCAAATGGTTTAGGAACCTCTAATATTCCATATCGTTTTTTAAATAAGCCATCTATCAATTTATATCGACTTACAAAATAACGACGCTTTTGCGCCGTTATTTTTATATACTTTGTTCTAAAAATTTTTCATGTACTTTTGTATAAAAATGATGATTCGGTAATTTCAGCCTTGTAATTCTCCTAGAAGAAACAGTAGTTTTTAACTGTTTTACATGATGATACTTTTTTACAATACCATCTACTACAATCATTAAATTAGAATTTTTATCTTGAATATCACCACTCGGAATAATTGTAATGGTTTTATGTTCTGGTAATATTAATGAATTTAATAAATTACGATAAGCACGATTATTTAATGGTGATAATGGAGTCAACTGTAATGTATGAATAGAAGCATCAACAATTGCACCATTTACACTTAAATTATATGCAGTAGAACCTACTGTTGTAGAAATCAGGACACCATCCCCTACAAATTGTTCTAAAAACCGACGATTAATATAAATATTTAATCGAGATGTTTTTAAATCCATTTGTCTAATTACAATTTCATTTAAAGAATATAATTCAATCGTTCTAACTCCTTCAACTACCGTTTTCTGAATACTTATCTTTTCTTCTAATAATTCGTTTTTCTCTAATTTATTTAAGAATAAATCTATTTCTTTTGGATTAATTTCTTGAAGAAATCCTAAAGTTCCAGTATGAATTCCTGCATAATAAATATTAGGATTAAATTTTGTATCATGAACCATTTTTAAAAAAGTTCCATCTCCGCCTACTGCAATGCCTAAATCAAAATGTTTTTTATCAATTTGAAAGCCATGTTCATGTAGCTTTTTCTTTAATATTGATACAACTTTTTGACTTTCTCCTTTATAATTAGAATATATATTTACTTTTCTTATTTTTTGATTCATAATACCACCTTATTTTTCCTTTAAATAACTACTTAATTTCATAGTCAATAAACGTAATATTAATTTTTTATTCTCTTCTCTATCTAAAGATGATACACTCAATGTTTGTTCTACATAAATATTTTTATTTTTATCATAAATTGCAAAATAAACCATATTCATTTTGTCAGTAGGATTATTAGGATCTTGTCTATTTAACGTTCCAGTAATTCCAACTCCATAATCACTTTCGCCATTGACAGTAGCAAGCCTAGCCATTTCTTTGGCAACTTCCATACTATATACAGTATACGTTTCAATCAATTTTGAATCAATTCCATATTTTTCTTTCATATGATTAGAGTAACTAACGATTCCTAACTGAAATACTTCACTTGCACCTGGAATATTCGTAATTTCGTTCGCAACCATTCCACCTGTACATGATTCCATTACAGAAATAGTCTGTTTTTTATTTATTAAAATATCAATAATTTCTTTCATAATACCTCCTTATATATTTTCATTCATTTGAACACATATATATGATTTGGTTTGTGATTGAAATTGTAACTTACTTATATCATTATCATTCATAGTGATGATTGCTGAAATATCATCATTGCCATCTTTCATTGATATACGCCAAATTTCTTGTTTAGTTTGATTATTAAAATGCGAATTATGTTGATTTACAAAATAATTACTTGATAAATTATTGTTATCATTTTCATAAAATTTTAAAGTTTTAGAATCGATTCTTAATACAGCTTGACCTTGATTACAATTCCATGTTCCAATAAATTTTTTTGATGTATTTTCTAATATTGAAAATATAGAATAAATGATTGCACCAACAAAAATAAAAATAAAAAACACATAACCAATCACAATCCATTTTGTATATTTTTTTCTTTTTTGAAAATATAAATCTTTTTCTTCTTTTGTATCCCATTTCTTTTCCACAAGTATCCACTCCTTACTATTTAAGTATAACATAAAAAAGAACTAGTAACCTAATTCTCTTGTAAAATTTGATTTAACTTTTCAATTGCTTCATTTTTCATAGCAGGAACTCCTTCCAATCTATATGGAATTCCTAATTTTTTATATTTTTCAACACCATATAAATGATATGGAAGTAATTCTACACGTTCTACATTTTTTATTGTTTTTATAAATTTTTTTAACTGTAAAATATAATCTTCTGTATCATTAATTCCTGGTACAATTACTTGTCTTAACCATAATTTTTTATTCATTTTTTGACATAAATCTAAAAATTTTAAATATGATTTGATTGGTTGTCCTACCATTTTGACATATGAATCATTATTTAATGCTTTAATGTCTAAAATCACTAAATCTGTATATCTTAATATTTCTTGATGAAGATCTTCCTTAATTCCTACACCAGATGTATCAAGACAAGTATGAATATTTTCTTGTTTACAAAGCTTTAAACATTCTAATAAAAACTCTGGCTGACAAAGAGGATCACCTCCTGAAAAAGTGACACCACCTTCATCTCCAAAATAGTTTTTATATTTTTTTATTGTTGCTACTAATTCTTCTGGCGTTGTTAAATTTTTATCTTCCATATTCCAAGTCTCTGGATTATGACAAAATAAACAACGTAATTTACACCCTTGCATAAATACAACATAACGAATTCCTGGGCCATCTACTAAGCCCATTGTTTCAACTGAATCAATACTACCTTTTACCATTATTATATAGTCTCATGGAATGTTCTATTGATTACTTCTAATTGTTGTTCTTTACTAAGGCGATTGAAATGAACTGCATACCCACTAACACGAATTGTAAGAGTAGGATATTCATCTGGATGATCCATTGCATCAATTAACGTATCTCTATTAAATACATTTACGTTTAAATGATGAGCACCTTGTTTAAAATAACCATCTAAAAGTGCTACCAATTTCTTAATACGTTCTTTTTCATCTTTACCAAGTGCATTTGGAACAATAGAGAACGTATTAGAAATTCCATCTTGACATACATCTCTATATTCTATTTTAGCAACTGAGTTTAAAGATGCTAAAGCACCACTTGAATCTCTTCCATGCATTGGATTAGCTCCTGGTGCAAAGGCAACTCCAGCTTTTCTTCCATCAGGTGTAGCACCTGTTTTTTTACCATATACTACATTAGAAGTAATAGTAAGTACAGATAATGTATGATGAGCATTTCTATATAATTCATGTTTCTTTAATTCTGAAATAAATTTTTCAGTTAAGTCAACAGCAATACAATCTACTCTATCATCATCATTTCCATATTTTGGATAATCTCCTTCGATTTCAAAATCTGTTGTAATTCCATCTTCATCACGAATTGGTTTTACTTTAGCATATTTAATTGCTGATAAGCTATCTACTGCAACACTAAGTCCAGCAACACCAAAAGCCATAAGTCTTTCTACATTTGTATCATGTAAAGCCATTTGTGATTTTTCATATGCATATTTATCATGCATGTAATGAATTGTATTCATTGCATCTACATAAATTTTAGCTACTTTTTCTAATACTTTATAATATGCAGTTTTTACTTCATCATAGTCTAAAACTTCGCTTGTGATTTTTGGAACATCTTTTAAAACTAGTGTTTTTTTCATTTCATCAACACCACCATTAATTGCATATAATAGTGATTTTGCTAAATTACAACGTGCTCCAAAATATTGCATTTGTTTTCCTACCTTCATAGCAGATACACAACAAGCAATGGCATAATCATCACCATAAATTGGTCTCATTAAATCATCACTTTCATATTGTAATGCATCTGTTTCAATTGACATTTTTGCACAATAATCTTTCCATGCTTCTGGAAGTTCTCTACTCCATAAAACTGTCATATTTGGTTCTGGAGCAGGTCCTAGATTAGTAAGTGTATGTAAATATCTAAAAGACGTTTTAGTAACAAGTGTTCTTCCATCTTCAGCCATTCCACCTAATGATTCTGTAACCCATGTTGGATCTCCAGCAAATAAGTCATTATATTCTGGTGTTCTTAAGTGACGTGCAATACGAAGTTTAATAATAAACTGATCAATAATTTCTTGAGCAGATATTTCATCTAATGTTCCTTCTTGTAAATCTCTTTCAATATAAATATCTAAGAATGTAGAAGTACGTCCTAAACTCATAGCCGCACCATTATTTTCTTTAATAGCAGCTAAATATCCAAAATATAACCATTGAGCAGCTTCTTTCGCATTAGTAGCAGGTTTTGATATATCAAAACCATATTTACTTGCCATTGATTTAATTTCTTCTAAGGCATTAATTTGCTCTGTTAATTCTTCTCTCATACGAATTACAGAAGAAGTTTTTTCTACATCATCAAGTTGACTTTGATCATATTTTTTGCCCTCTATTAAACGATCAATTCCATAAAGAGCAATACGTCGATAATCACCAATAATTCTACCTCTTCCATATGCATCTGGAAGACCTGTTAATAATCCAGCATGACGAGCTGCACGAATATCAGGTGTATAAGCGTCGAATACTCCTTGATTATGCGTTTTACGATATTTTGTAAAAATTTCTTTCATTTGTGGATCAATTTCATATCCATAAGCATTTAAAGAACTTTCTACCATACGAATTCCACCCCATGGATTGCAAATTCTTTTTAATGCTTCATCTGTTTGAAGTCCAACAATCACTTCATCATCTTTTGAAATATATCCAGGATTATATGCATCAATACCTGATATTGTTTTTGTATCAACATCATATATTCCTTTATCAAGTTCTATTTTCATTTTTTCTTCTAGTATATTCCATACTTTTTTTGTCTTTTCAGTACTACTAGCTAAAAATGATTCATCACCAGTATATGAAGTAACGTTACTCATAATAAAGTCACGTACATCAATAGTATTTTTCCATTTTTCTCCTTTAAAATTTCTCCATGCTTCCATAATTCTAACCTCCTTTAGTATCCTTTTATAGTATAACACAAAATATAAAATCATGCATATTTATTCAAATATTATGTCATTTCATTGACAACATATTATGATTGAATCATGTCGATAAATTCTTGTTCTGATAAAATTGGAACATTTAATTCTAATGCTTTTTGATATTTACTTCCAGGATTTTCTCCAACAATCACAGCTCCCGTTTTTTTACTGACACTACTAGACCATGTTCCTCCTAAACTTTCAATCTTTTCTTGCGCCTCATCTCTTGTCATAGTTTCTAAACTACCTGTTAATACAAAACTTTTACCTGCTAATGGTAAATTAGTCGAAATCGCTCCTAAATATTTCATATTTAATCCTAATTCTTTCAAATTGGTTAATAAATTTTGATTTGTTTCATTTTTAAAATATTTTATAATACTTTTTGCTATTGTACTTCCAATATCTTTAATTTCAATTAATTCTTCTAATGTTGCACTTTGTAATTTTTCCATCGTTATATAATGAGTTGCTAAAATTTTAGCAGTCTTTGCTCCTACATGACGGATTCCTAAAGCAAAAAGTAAACGTTCTAAAGAGTTTTTCTTGCTGTTTTCTATACTAGTCAGTAAATTATTGATACTTTTTTCACCAAAGCCTTCTAATTCCATAAGTTCTTGTTTCTTTTCATATAAATGATAAAAATCATCAAAAGTATTCAAATACCCCATATTATAAAAATCTTCGACAATATTATCACCAAATCCCTCGATATTCATTGCATTACGTGATACAAAATGAATTAAACTTTCAATTCTTTTTGCATCACAATGTGGATTTACACAATAATATGCAGATTCTTCTTCTTTTCGGACAAGAGGTTCATGACAAATTGGACATTCTTTGGCCATAACAAATGGAATTTCAGTACCATCACGCCTCATAACTTCTGGTCCTATTACTTCTGGTATCACATCTCCTGCTTTTTTTATCTTTACTGTATCTCCTATTCGAATATCTTTTCCAATTACATAATCTTCATTATGTAATGTTGTTTTAGAAATTACGGAACCCATTAATAAAACTGGCTCTAAAATAGCGTTAGGTACTACTTGACCAGTACGTCCTACTGTGAACTTAATATCTTTTAATTTGGTAAGAACAATCATCGCTGGAAATTTATAGGCAGTTGCCCATTTTGGATATTTTACTGTATATCCACATTTTTCTTGATCATCTAATCCATTTACCTTAATAACAATTCCATCTATTTCATATGTTAAGCTTTCTCTTTTTTCCGTCCATTTTTCAATATAATCTAAAAGTTCATGTAAATTTGACACTAACTGAATATTAGGATTTACAGTAAACCCTAATTTTTCTAAAAACTTTAATGAGTCATAATGTGTATTCAACCCATAATCTTTAGCATTTGGAATATGATACATAAAACTTGATAAATTTCTACTCGCCGCAATACTACTATCCAATTGTCTTACACTTCCTGCTGCAGCATTACGTGGATTTGCAAATGGTTCTTGATGATTCTTTTTACGTGTTTCATTTAACGCTTCAAATGATTTTTTAGGCATATAAATTTCACCACGTACTTCAATATCAATCTTTTCTTTTAATCGAAGAGGAATATTACGAATTGTTTTTACATTATGCGTAATATCTTCTCCAACTACTCCATCTCCTCTTGTTGCACCACGTACCAGCTCACCATTTTTATAAATTAAAGAAACAGATAATCCATCTATTTTTAATTCACAAACATAACTAGGATTTGGTACAAATTTTTTCACTTTTTCATCAAAATGAACAATTTCGCTTTCATTAAACACATTGCTAAGTGACAGCATTGGAATTTCATGACGTACTTTTTGAAAATCATCAATCACTTCTCCACCTACACGTGCAGTTGGAGAATCACTACGTACCAATTCTGGATACTTTTCTTCTAAACTAACTAGTTCATGTAAATAATTATCATATTCTTGATCAGTAATGGTTGGTTTATCTAAAGTATGATATTCATAACTTGCTTTATTTAATAATTCTACTAATTCATCTATATGTTTTTTCACATCTTGATTCATGACTATCACCATATTTATTATATCATGTATCTATTATATTATAAAAAAATAGTTAAATAAATTTAACTATTTTTCCCATAAATGATTTGGATAACTTCCTTCTTGAACTAATTTTTGAATAGATTGTTTCACTGCTTCTGTATCTTCCTTATAAGTAACTCCATACCATTTTGCAAAAGTAGGTATTGCTTTTACAAAAGCATATTTATCACGAATCATATCCATTACAGAATCAGGAATTAGATATTCACAAGTCAATAATTGTTCTTGATTTTTTTGATAAAAATCATAAAAATGATTCTCTAAATATTCAAAAACATCAGGTTGAAATACAAACATATTCATAGAAACCGGAGTATCTTCATGCAATGTCATCACATCACTTCCATCTAATGGAGTTGCAATAATGTTACTATTCTTTCTTTCAATAGAACTTTCAATGATTTGTACAAGACCTTCATCTTCTACTTTACAAACTCCACGCTTCACTGATCCATTTTCTGTTAATGTATTAGCAACATGATAAGTAATTACTGCATATTCATTTGGTTTTTGTCTATTCATAAAACTAGATGCCTGTAAATATGCGTCACTACCATAAAAATCATCTGCGTTGATTGTAATAAATGGTTCATGTATAACATGACGTGCTGCTAAAATTGCATGTGTAGTTCCTAATGGTTTTACACGTTCACTTGGAAAAACAATGTTATTAGGAACATCATTGATGTCTTGGAAAACATATTCAACAGGAATTTTATCTTCTACTCTTTTTCCAATTGTTTCTTTAAAAATTTCAAAATTTTCTTTTTTAATTACAAATACTACTTTAGTAAACCCTGCTTTAATTGCATCATAAATAGAGTAATCAATCATAAATTCTCCATTTGGTCCAACAGGTTCAATTTGTTTTAATCCTCCAAAGCGACTTCCCATTCCTGCCGCTAAAATTAATAAAGTTTTATCTTTCATTTTTATTTCTCCTTTTGTAATGATGAATAAGTCCAAAAAAAGACTAATGCTCCAATTCCAAAAATTGCAAACCAAACAAGAGGGTTATCTCCATGCTCTTGCATAAAATTTTGTACTGGTTTCATTAAATTATTTAATCCTTCTTCAATATTTATAATATACATATCTCTATACTCCCTTCTTTTGTATACTTTTATGTCCTTTTAATAATTTTTTAATACCATGTGGATGAGGAAAAGCAATGGTTAAAATTGATTTATCTACACCTACTACTACACCTTCACCAAATTGATTATGAATAATGTGATCACCAATTTGATATTCAGCATTTTTATCCACTAGAGTTTCTTTTTTTGGGAAGAAACGGAATAATTCTTTCTTTTCTTCTATGTCTTTATCAAGATAACTAGCATCTATTTCATCAATAAATCGACTTGGTGGATTTTGACTTTCCATACCATATATTGTTCGACGTCTTGCATTCACCAACCATAAACTTTTTTTAGCTCTGGTAATGGCCACATAACAAAGTCTTCTTTCTTCTTCTAAATCTTCCGGGTTCATAAATGAATTATTATGTGGAAATATTCCTTCCTCCATACCGATTAAAAATACATAATCAAACTCTAGTCCTTTAGCTGAATGAACGGTCATCAAAGTTACAACATGATTATTATTTTTATGTTCTTCAACATCTGAAACTAAACTGATTTCCATTAAGAATTCTTCTAACGAAACAATCCCATTATTTTCTTCAAAACTCTTTGTAATTGTTTTAAATTCTTCGAGGTTTTCTAATCGAATATCTGCTTCCATTGACTTTTCGTTCACTAATTCTTGCTTCATGCCAGATTTAATCAATATTTCTTCTACCAACTCTGTTAATGATAAATTTTGTTCACGAATAATCAAATCCTCAATCATATGTTTGAAAGCTAATTCCTTTCCAGAATCAATCACCTCAAAAATAGATTTTCCTTGTTCATTTGCTTTTTCTGTTAAATTTTCAATTGTTTTTGCACCAATTCCTCTTTTTGGAGAATTAATAATACGAAGTAAGCTAACATCATCATGTTGATTATAAATTAATTTCATATATGAAATTAAATCTTTAATTTCTTTTCTATTATAGAAGTAAAAGCTTCCTACTACTTTATATGGAATATTTTCTCTTAGCAATACATCTTCCATATTTCTAGATTGAGCATTCGTTCGATATAAAATTGCAATATCTTCTGGTTTAATATGATTTTCAATCAGATGTACAATTTCTTTCATTACATAATTGGCTTCATCTTTTTCATCTAATGCACGATGATAGCGAATTTTTACTCCATCTTCGTTATTGGTCCATAAATTTTTATCTTTTCTTTGCTTATTATTTTGAATTACATCATTAGCGGCATTTAAAATTGTTTTTGTAGAACGATAATTTTCTTCTAGCATAATAACTTTAGGATTTTTATAATCTTTTTCAAAATTTAATATATTACGATAATTTGCTCCACGAAATGAATAAATACTTTGATCATTATCTCCTACTACACAAATATTTCGATATTTTGCACTAATCATTTTAATTAAAATATATTGTGCCTCATTTGTATCTTGATACTCATCAACTAATATATATTGAAATCTTTCTTGATATGATTTTAAAATTTCTGGAAATTTTTGAAATAATTGAATTGGTAACATCAATAAATCATCAAAATCTACAGAATCATTCTGTTTTAATTTCTGTTCATACTTCTCATATATTTTTACTACTTTTTCTTCAAAATCAGTCTGTGCGAATCGTTCATATTCCATAGGTGATAATAATTCGTTCTTCGCTCCACTAATTCTATTTTTTATTGCTCTAGGATTATACTCTTTAGGATCCAATCCCATATCTTTCATAATTTTTTTGATAACTGTTAATGTATCATCACTATCTAAAATTGTAAAGTTTTTTGCATAATTTAATTTTTCATAGTTTTCCCTTAATATAAGTAGACCGAATGAATGAAATGTTGAAATTTGAATTTGATATCCAATTGGACCTAACATTTGAATAATTCTTTCTTTCATTTCTTTCGCTGCTTTATTTGTAAAAGTAATTGCTAATATTTGTTCAGGAGCAATTCCTACTTCTTCTAATAAATAAGCAACACGTGTTGTTAATACTCTTGTTTTTCCACTACCAGCACCTGCTAACACAAGAAGTGGTCCATTAACTGTAGTTACAGCCTCTTTTTGTTGTTCATTTAATGTATCTAAATTCATATCCCACCTCTATCATATCCAAATTAATCATATCATAAATTTAGCATTTTGATAAGAGCATATACACTTGCTTGATACATTTAACGATATTTTTTCATAATTTCTTCTTCTGAATATCCATTTATTAAATCTAAAGTATCTTCAAAATCTTGATTTGCCATTTCCTTCCACTTTACCAAATTTCTAATTTGTTCAAATAATTTTTCCTTATTATGTTTTAATTCATAATAAAGTTGATTTTCTGATTCAGTTTGATCATCTTCTAAAGTTTTCAATATTTTTTTGAAAAATATATAAAATAATACAATTCCTAATAAAATTTCTGCAATGGTAAATAAATAATTTCCTAAATATAAACAACCTACCAACAACAACAATAACAATAACAATAATAGCGCTTTTATTTTTTTCATTTTCTCCACCTCACTATCATCATAACAATAAATATGAAAAAGAACAGTCGAAAAAAAAAGAGTATGAAACTCTTTTTATTCATGTTTTTTATTCTTACGTTTTTTCTTTCGCCATTCATAATACTTTTTATACCATCTGAATGTCCTTTGATAATTTAATTCATTCATCTCTTGTTCATATACATATAATCGAGCAATTTCTTTATCCATAGAAACAATTGTATCATATAACTCTTTTTCACGTTCTTGTGCTTGTTCTTTTAACGTTTGAATTTCATTTTTTAAATGATGAATTTGTTCTACAAATAAAT
>ULOC01041507.1_pt1 | contig 28919 bp, 22 predicted proteins | sample 1952181 | NCBI WGS metagenome assembly ULOC01 (sample SAMEA4835592, study PRJEB28245) | human gut metagenome | biome: gut microbiome; material: fecal sample | place: Denmark | collected 2008
GTAGTGAAATACTCGCATGTCTGGCATCCTAGCGCAGGGTGTCAGATTTCATTTATAGGGTACGCCCTAAAACTATGCGCTTACCCTGGATCTGCTTTAACGCCAGATATGCGAGAGAACTTTTTTGCCTGTCCTTTGGCAAAGCCTTAACTGCTTCGTCAAATCGGCGTCTTGCATGTGTCTTATTCCAGAAGTATTGTTATTCTAGGAGAACTGCCAACATCAGCGTAAATCGGCAGTTCTCCGCTTTAAATCCCGAATAACAATAACTACTTTTCACCTTAAGAATTGCGGTATGTTACTTTTGCCATTAGTGTTCTTAAAATGAGAATTATCCTTGAGAAACCATTTGTCATTCCACGATTTAAGCTGTTTGTTCATGGTATCCTGCGTTATCTCTGTATATATCTGAGTAGTCTGCAAGGATACATGCCCAAGAAAGTTCTTAACCACAATAAGCGGAACCCCTGCTTCAAGCATATGGGTGGCAGTAGTGTGCCTCATGGAATGTGGCGTGTAATTATGTTTGAACATTTCAGGATACTCTCGTTTGGCCTTGTCAATGTACTTGGAGTATATTTCCTCAATACAGGAAACTGACATCTTCTCATGTGTCTGACTTGAGAACACATGCCGCTCTCTATCATTGATTATTTTACGATGTTCAATATATTTCTTCAACATATTTGAAGCATCACATGGAATACCTATACGGCGCACCTTTTGACCTTTACCATGTATGTTGATACCGGCTCTATCAGGATAGAACTGTATGTCCCCAACTGTCAAATCACATACCTCCTGTGCTCTCGTCCCGCTAGCATACATAAAACACAGCAAAGTCTTGTCTCTTAATCCGATTTCATTACTTGAATTGGGTAATTCGAATAGAGTTTTGACTTCATCCCTTGTGAATGAGCTTCTGCCTTTGCGAGGCACTTTCTTCTTTGGAACTTTTAGTACACAGTTTCTGAAAGTAACTGCTGAACCAAAATCTCTATTCTGTGCATATATCGAGAATGCTGCAATAGCAGAGAGCCTCTGGTTTCTGGTGCTGACACTGCAGCTACGCTCTGTTTCTATCCAGCTTAAGAACTCCATGATCAACTTATCATCAAGGGTACTGAACTCCACTTTATCAGAGGGAATACCTTTTACTGTATATAAGAATTCCATAAGTATACGAAATGTTGCCTTATACGAAGCTATCGTTGATTGTGATAAGCCCTTTACAGTTGGTAAATATATATTGAAATAACACTCAAGATGACCCAAGAAGGAAATTTTTTTATTCTTCATAGTTCACCTCCGGAAGCAGGTCGCTCATAAATCTGCCAAAGGAATCGATGGACTCCGGAAACAGCTCATTACTGAATTTAAGGTACTTGGCAGTTTCATTAATGCCGGCATGTCCAAGATAAACAGACAAGAATGGGACAGCGTCATCAAAGTGCCTTCCTTCCCGTTCGGCCTTTGCAAACGATTTAAACGCAAACACATGGCGCATACAATGCAGGCATGGACCACGCTCGTGTTTCTTTCGGTTACAGACTTGAATACCGTTATTACGAAGAATGTACTCAAATCTGTGTTTTACTGATCTGTCGGATATATGACCCTCATTTTTAGAGGATGGGAAAAGCCATATGTTGTTCCTGCCGATAAGGTTCATTGCCAAGCAGTACTTGTATAGGATATCTGTCATGGGCGCTGACATCGGGACTAAACGTTGCTTATTGCCTTTTGTGTTTATAAGACGAAGTATGCCACCATCCAGATCTACATCATTCATACTTATTTTGACCGTTTCACCGATTCGAAGGCCACAACTGTATAAAAGTCTGAGAATCACCGGAAACTCTATCACCAGATAAGGGTCAGCCTTTGGATCCTTTTGAACGATGTTATCAGCAGACTCGAAAATACAATTCAACTCCGTATCACTAAAGATATATGGGACATAGTCATCATGAACTCTGGGTATGGATGGCATGGCAACACTTTCTCCGGTATGCTTGAGGAATTCCAGAAACTGTCGTATTACAATGATTTTATTCTCAACAGAACTGCTTTTTCCTGAAAGGGAACCAGCCCATTCGTTGATGAAATCTTCCGTGATGTGTCCGGGAGAATCCAACCGTTCGGAAACATACGAATCAAAGCGACACAGATAGCATAATTCGTGTTTTTCTGCGCTTTCACTCAATGTTTCCCGACGCAGACCGTAATACTGTGATAACTGATCTGAGTAAATACTATCAAACATGAGTGATCACCTCCCTGCCAGAAAGATAATCACGGAAAATCCCTGTGGGAATCGGAGGATCTATAGAACACATCCGCAGATTTTCAATATCCACTTTAGCGTAATGCTTGATAACATCAGGATTTGAATGTCCCAGTATCCTTCTAACTACCTCATAAGGTGCATTATCGTTTACCATTGAACTTGCAAGGGATGACCGAAATGCATGTGGACCATGCTTTTTCCCTGCTGTATTGACATTTGCTGCAGTAAAGCATTCATTTAAAACGTGTCGTATTATGCTTGTAGTAATACATCCATACGGAGCCGTCAGGCTATGAAATACATACCCGTCTTCTAAAGAGTGTTTATCATTGTCAAGGTGCATTGAAATGGCATTAACAACTTCACGAGGCATTTGCAGTGTGAGAGGTATCCCTGTCTTTTCTTGGATTATACTAATATATCCCGTACTAAAGTTGATTTCCGATAGTTTAAGCTTTGCAATGTCGCCTGCACGGAGTCCCATTCGTGATGCCAGTCGGATGATAGCAATGTTTCTCTTTCCAATAGTAGTATTGGTATCAACAGAAGCTTCGACCCTGCTGATTTCATCTGGCGTATATGTCGTAGGAAGCACCGCACCCCTCTTATAGTGCGGAACAATCCTGGAAAGATCCATTTCTATGATGCTTTTTTCAGCAAGGTAATTCAGAAACAGACGGATACGTGCATAGGCATCCTTGTTGGAGAATGTAAGCAAGGCTTGCGATACAATGCCAGTGTTTAAGTGCGAAAGGTCAGAACAACCTGCATTTTCCACAAAGCTTAAAAAAGATATACAGGTTCTTTCTTTTGAGCAGATCGTAGCCGGTTTATTGCCATTATCTATGCATTCTTGAAGATACCCAGTCAAAGTGTCCGCAAACACCAAAGGAACCTGCTCGTTATAATCACCATGATGGCACCTGTAAGGCTTTCCATCAATATAGTCATTCAGTCTTCGTACTGCACAGGCATAAGCTACGAGGGTGGGCTTGCTAACATTTGAATCAGCAAGAAATGCTTTGCCTAATTCATGAGTGTATACGTCCGTACCATAATGATTCAGAAAAATGTGGATGCGATTGTAGGTTCGTCGATATACGGTCAACGTTGAATCCATGTATTTCTGAGATTTTAATTGCTCCAGAACTGCTTTCATCAGTTCATCGAATGGTAAGATTGTATTTCCCATATGAGACCTCCTTTATAATGAGATGAATTAGTTACGTCTTCATTGTAAAAGAGCACTATCGTTATTCAAGAAATATGCTGTAAAAAGCAACATTTATGCCACATAGAGACTTGCTTCTGGAATAACAATACTTCTGGGATAATGGGTCCAGCAGCCAGCAATCCGTAGGTCTTCACGTTCTTTTTCAATGGTGTGATAGACCTGATATCCATCCGTTACGCAGACCCCTTTGAAATCTTTTAGAAATGCCCTTGGATGGCTTGCATTACGGGATGGTTGATACTCGTACAAAACGATCTGTTTATCCGGATACATCTTGCCGGTTCGATACACCCACATGTAATGCTTACTTCCCTTAGTTCGGTTCTCTTTTGAGACCAGAACCGGAGTTTCATCTGCCTGGAGCACATGATAGTTATATATTTTTTCATGCAGATAATCATAAAAGACGGAAAGATATCTTTCGGCACAAAGTATGGTCCAGTGCGCCATATCGGCACGGTCAATGTTCAGCCCCATTCGCCGGAATTCCTGTTCCTGACGATAAAGCGGCTCAGCATTTACATACTTGGCATTCCAGATGCCTGCAAGAAGCGTCGGTGATACCAGGCTGTTTCTCAACAAATAAGTCGGATGGTTTGCTTTTTTGAAGTGGTTATCTTTCTTAGATTTGTAAACGCCTACATGGTGCTCCTCAATTTCTACTTTCATAGGAGTGAATCGATAGCGATTGTAGATTTCATCTTCAAGCTGATACCAGCCGTCTTCGCCGAATTCAGAGATAAGTTCTTCTTCTGTCATCTTATGTTCTACAGGAATAACCGGAAGCCCCTGGATATCGGTAGCCCGCTTTCCTTTGGCTTTCCTGCCTCTTGGTTTTGTCGTTTCATTGTCTTCATACTCTGCAAGGCTGTCAATAGCCTCTGCTTCGTTGAAATAAATAATGTTACCATCCACTTCTAAGAAACTGATCTGATTTTCAGTTCCCAGTTTCTCGGAAGATTTGCCAAAACGGTTGTTGTTCAAAACAGCGGCCTGTTCCAACAATAACTGAAGTTTCTGATCAATGTCACGAAGTTGCGACTGCTGTACAAGAAACATCTGAACAAGCGTAGTCTTATCGAAATTATTCAGTTGTTCTTCTGTGTATTCCATCGCCATAATGAACCTCTTTTCTATGAGGTTCATTATAGCGCATATGGTCTTAAATAGCGAATACCTCTCATTTCAGAGTTCGGCATAATGCCTAATGGTTGTCTGCTTCCACAAGGGGCTTATGCCCGACATAACACTGGTGCCTTTTGAAATGATAGATATAAATTGCAACTACATAAAACCGCAATAACTCGCTTACAATACAGGTTTTTGGTCTTACAGATGGTGGAAAACACCGTGATTATACGGTCGTTTTTCATGGCAAAAAATTCTACCTTTTGCACAATCAATCATCATGACATATGTTCTGGAGGCTTGACTTCCTGAACTGCTTTCTTTGGAGTAATGGTTAAGCCCTCCATTAGCCAGCGGAATTGTTGACTGGTTATAGCCCGGACTTCTGCTTCGTTTCTGGGCCATACAAATTTTCCCTGCTCAAGGCGTTTGTATAAGAGGAGAAAACCATCCTTCTCCCAGACAAGACCTTTGATGCGGTCTGCCTTGCGACCGCAGAAGAGATAGAGTGTGTCCGGAACAAATGGACTGTTATCTGTCTTTGCATCAATGATTGATGCCAGAGTATCTATACCAGATCTTAGATCCGTATATCCGCAAACGATATAAACCTGTTTGAAGCACGTAGCATCATTCAACATGGGCAAGCACCCCAAGTACCTTGGCCAGTAGCGTCTCTGAAGTTGCTTCCGTTACGCGAAGTGTCACTCCATGGGCATATAACTCAAGATAAGAAGTATTATTCGACGATACAGTTGAAACACTTGTTGATTCTTCCATTAGTTCTAACGGAACAGGAACCACTGCATGTTCCGATTCCTCTGATGGTAATGCATCAAGGCAGGCGATTCTGACTTGTTTCATGCGATAATAGTAGTTGGCCTTTGTGATAGAATTAAGCTCGCACCATTCATCAACGGACATGCCCGCAGGGCGGTTCTTACAATCGTGAACCATTCTGGCCCACTCGTTAAGACGACACTTGCGTGCAACCAATGCTGTTTGAGATTTCATAGACTTCCTCCATCTGTCGCGAAAGTTTAGCCTAAACTTTTAAGACTACACTTTTTTGACCGTCTTAATATTTTAGTCTATTTTCTCAAATTTGCTGTTGGTATTCTATGTATGGACTATGGAGCGTTTACGATCGAGACCTCAAACGGAGCCCGTGCCAGTGCAATGATCTATAGTATTGTTGAGACTGCGAAAGCCAACTACCTGAATGTTTATCAATACTTCGAATTACTGCTCACCGAGATTCCAAAGCACATGAATGACACAAATCTAAAATTCATCGATGAACTTCTTCCATGGGCACCACGTGTCCAGGAGACTTGTCCAAGTCGTTTTAAGAAATCTTAATTTTTCAATGTACAAACATATATCAAAATCAGCTTAGCCCTGCAGTAATGCAGGGTTTTGCTTTGTTGTGGTACTCACAATTGATGACTTACTCAATTTCTCTTATGCTTGTACGTTTAGAAAGTGATTGTACAGAGTCAAAAAACATTAATTTTTTATCCTGCTCACATGCACCGATTAAACATATCTGAAAATAGGGAGTAATCCTATTTCTATATAAATATAGAGGTACATATGACTGCAGATTAATTAGCGTTAAAATAATGTCTTTAAAATTAATCTTTACTGTTTCTTCCTCATCTTTTGATATTTTTCTTCTATATTCAATACGTGGCTGACTATTATTAATCTGGCCAAACAGATTTAAAAAAGTAAGGTATCTTTCTCCAAAAGTTCAGAGGCATATACTTCAATATGCAGAAAAGCAAAACTGCTTTTAGTAAAAAGAATTCTCCACTTTCCAATACGAAATTCAATATCTTTTTTACCTTTTAAATTATATTTTGTGTTTTCATTCTTATGTAATCCTGTAAGAGATCTTACTACTGAATCCATCTCTATTCTGCTAATGCAATAATTATTGTCATTAAGAAGCGGAGAATTGATCATTTGATAATTAGCTTCCAGTGGTTTATTTCTAAAACAATAATGGAACCATTCAGATGAATCATATAATCTGGAAGCTTTTAACGAATTAATTTGTTCTTTTGAAAGCTGTAAATTTGGTTCTATTGTTTTTGGATAATCACTTTTCTCATATTGCAATGGAATCAATATATTTAATTTAACTGTTTTGATCATTATCAACGCCTCCTTAGTAAGCTCGTATTAATGAGTTACTTTATAAGACTAAAGACCTATTTAATTATAGGCTTGAAAATGTGAATCTGTCTATATTTCTACATCTTCTTTCTTCCCTCATTAATGTATGCACTGCTATTTGAAATAGCATTTCCAAAATATTCTATTTCCACTATATCAAGCTGTATTCACAACAGTCCTGAAAATCAATATAACGTAACACATTATAGTTATTGCTCACCATATCGAGCTGTATTCACAAATACAATTTTTTTAGCAACCTCTAGTCCATTCGCTAACAAAGACGTTATTGCTCACTATATCGAGCTGTATTCACATGACAACAAAAACTGTACTTTTATTGTATGTTGCTGTTATTGCTCACTATATCGAGCTGTATTCACACATAAACGGAAGAGAACGGGAACTATACAAGGAAGTTATTGCTCACTATATCGAGCTGTATTCACAACAGTATATATAATACTTTCTATATCAAATTATCATCTTTTTTCGTATAAATCAACCTATTACTATTAAAAAGTGGGTCAACCGTTTATATTGCTATTCACCAAAGGCTTATAAATACTGTCTTTCTTTATTTTATTCAATATAAGCCTAGGTTGACCCACTTTTTATGTGTACTTGAACGGCTTATACTTTTCATTATCCTGAACAAATTTTACAATCTTATAAACCTCAGCTTGTTATACGTCAGTTTTTGACCATCTATTGATATTTTTGATGATAATTCAAGGCAAATTTTAATTTGGTAATTTAAAATTAAGGTTTGCAAAAGGGTTATATGATAAACGTTCATTATTATTTTTTCCAGCATCGCTTTTTGTTTCTTCGTTTTTCTTCCCTTTATTGTCCTTATTTTTCTTTTCTTTTTGCTTATTTTGATCGTCAGACTCTTTATTTTTTTCATACTTGTCCGCATTGGTTACAATAGCTGGCTTTTTCGCATTACTATCTTCATCATCCGCATAATACAATATCTTTCGTATTGTCTCTAAATACCGCTCATCTTTTGCGTCAGTTACTAAAGTGCCACCTTTTACCTTATATTCAAAAGTATCAGATTTTATACTCTTGATTGATAGTTTTGCGCACGGTTTGGTTTGGTCACCTATTGTTTTAACTCCTGATTCAAATACGGGTTCCACGATAACATTATGCCTGAGCAAAATATTTTGCAGAAGATATAATACATTCTTCTGATACTTCATATCATAAGTAAAGAACCGGTCAAATACCTCGCTATATATAGATAGCATACTTCTATACTTTCCAAGATAATATTTAAAATGGTTAATACTGTTTCTCAGATTTATAACATCTTCATGTTCTTCAATTATTTCAAATATCTCAAGACCTGCATTATAAAGTGTCTCTTTATGTAATCCAAGATGCTCAGAATATCTTTTGAATGCATCAACCTTTACACCGATTCCACCTTTAACACATTGTTCTTTTAATTTATCACCGCCTTTCTCCGGAGCATATACAGCAACACCATTAACATACATTCCAATTATCTGATATAGAATTGCACCTTTGATAGAATTCTCATCTATTTCAATTTTTTCATATTCCTCAGGTTTTTTTGAATCATTTCTAAGACAGTTATAGTGAAATCCCATCTGAAAGTAAAGCAAATCTCTTTCCCGCATGAAAGACCAGTTTATAAGCTGTCCCAATAACTCATTGATTATTTCGCCATATTCTACAATATCACGAAGCTCTACCCTGTTTTTAAGTTTCTGGTATTTAAGTACAGCCTTCTGCTCTTCTGCTGTAATGTCTTTCCCTTTTATTTTACAGTAGACTATCTCAGCCTTTTGATCATAAAATTCTTCTATATCGCCCTTTGATACCGGTTCAACAATATCTCTAAGAATATGATCTGCCGCGAACAGCTTTGAATGAACAATATTCCGGTTTACTTTTGGATTTTTTGGATCAACATATAGATCTCTCTGTTCCTCATTGCTAAAATCTACTAACGCGCTATACTCAGAAGGCATATCAGCATTTGAAAAATCTACATATGATTTTAAATATCTGGCATAGTCATCCTTATCATTAAAATAATCCTCAAACTGATTTGATGTTCTAAAAGCTAATAATGAGCACACTTCTATAACCTGAACCCATTTTTCAACTTTCTCTACATCCTGTACACTGACATGCAGCTCATTTCCTATACTGGCAGCTCTTCTTTTTATATCTGTTACATATTGTATGTATGATCTCATCGAGCCAGCCAAGAGATTTAATGACCTTGCATTCAGGAATTTACCTACAATATACCACTTTTGAAGCTCCTGACTTCCACTTACTTCTATACATAACGATTCGTATTTTGTTGATGTCCAACCCGGCAAAAACTGTTCCTTGTCAATTTCTCTGATCTCATTTGCTTTAAATGGTTTTCCGATAAAACCAAATAAATTCTTATTATATTTCAGGTAAGCAGCAAATGCATTTGCTATTGCCTTTTTTAATAAAACTTTATAATGTTGATAAATAGGTTTGTCAAATATAGAATCATTTGAACTTCTTACCTTTTTAATCTGATTATTCTGCTGGTTGTATTCTGTCATATATATCTGGCAAACCTGAGCCAAAGATGTACATGCACTTTTTATATCAGAAAAATGGTTTTTGAAATTATCAACCGCTCTTTTCTGTTCTTCATCATCCCAACTGAGTGTTTTTACAGATTTCTCAAATAATTGTAATGCTTTATCTGACTGTAAAAAAGAATTATAATAAATTTCTTTTAATAAATAATAGCATGCACTATACCATTTACCTAAAGTATCTGCATCATAACCCGGCTTTTGATATCCAAACACATTGGTTATATCTTCAGGAAAGTTTTTTCTGACAAATACACTGTTATATGAAGGAACCTGAGCCGCCCGTGATACACTTCTGCTATATAGATGATCCAGCATATTCCTTAATTCACTAACCGGATAGAACATATACAGATTGTTAGAATAAAATCTATCCTTTTCTACGTTAAGGCAAAACTCTGTTTCCCTTTCAAAAATCTTTCCAAAAAGTTCTGTATTCCACTTCTCATTATTAACTAATGCTGTCTTAAAATGAAAATTTTCATTTCTAGCACAATAAATTGCCTTACGCAGATCATCTATAAATCGAACTTCATAATTGTATTTATTCTTACCTTTGTATGCCTCCTTGAATATATTAATGTCCCAGGAGGATTTTCCTCCAAAGAACTGCAATACCGCTGAAACTGATGCCATATCGTCCTTATTCTTTAGTTTGTCCGCTATATCATTTCTTTTCCACAATAAAAAATCTGACTCTTTATCACCCAGATTACTCATATCACATACTGCTCTCGACAGATTATTAACAGAAAATGCTATATCGACAGACAGTTCTCTTTGTAAGTTTTCGTGGGCTTTTATCATTTCATAATCGAACGACGTTATTCCATTCCGGATTCTTTCATCAACAATGCCAAGCTCCTTATCCTTTTTATCTTTCCAGATATCATCCAGTGCAAAATTATATACAGCTTTACCAAGTGCAATATATTTTATACTAATAAGATTAATTGCATCCTTCCACACTTTTTCTGCCAGATATCCCTTACGAAGCTTAAATAGCTTTCCGGCTTTGCAATTCTTAAGAATACGTTCAACAGCATTTTCAATATGATGTATCCAATACTGATTGATAGCATCATTTTCAAAAAAGAGCGGCTCATTAGAATTATGTTTTTCTACAACAGCCCGTGTATATCGGTAACATATAATATTTTGTCTTCGCACTCTGTCAGCCAATACCTTGCGCTCTCTTTTTTCTACAACAGCATCCAGCTTTATGTTCTCGGCTTCTGCTTCCATCAATACATCCGGTATATCGACAAAAAAACCGGTTACTTTTTTTCCGCACTCATATTTTTTCCAAACATTAAATTTCTCCTTATCTATATTATCAGATAATGTAATATCCATATCCTTTTCATAATGGTTCGGGGCACTGAAATAAACGTCTAATATTCTACGAAGTTTTCTAAGAATTTCCGCTCTCTTCTCATCATCCAGATTTGCATAATTAAGCAGAAACTCATTCAGTCCTTCCTTTTCCACATTTTTATTGGTTACAGTTTTTTTCTCTTTATCAGATACCTGTGGAAATAAAAATCTGTCTCCCTGTGGCTGTACTATCATATTCTGATTTCTAACCGAACGGACTATATTGGTACCTTGAGAATCTTTAACATTCGGATCTAATTTTGAGAAATCTTTCCTAATCAGTTCTAAAAGCTTATAAACAATTTCTTTTTCGTGATCTGATATATTACTTTTACCAATACACTCAAGAAATACTACCATTGCAGCTACTGAATCAAACTCCTGAGTACTGTTTTTTGATACTACCAAACTATTTCTGAGCGTATACGCTACAAAATCTTCTAATTTTCCACCGGAAAACTTCGGTAATTTTGTTACTTCCTGCATTTTTATCAAAATATCTTCATTTTTTCTCATATTTCTTATCTTCTTATCGGCTTCCATATAAGAATAAAAAAGGACGTCGTTTATTGTTTCCTGAGAATTTTTGACATATTCTGAGCAGGCTTCTCTCCATTTATAGTTCTTCATTTTAATATTTTTCTGTTGTGCTCTGCGCTCATTTTCTTCTGGAGATAACTTTTCATCATTCTTCCATTTTTTAGGTTTATCACCTACCTGTATCTGGTTAAAAACATTATACAATTGTTTTACATCTCTATCTCTAATAAGCATTTGATCCTTTAAATCAATTGTGTCTGTACCAGGAACATGATAAAGAACTCCCCCTATATTTTGCTCTTCATTTGCTACTGCTGATCTGATGTGCTTTTCTTTTGATAATTTCATATTCTACCTTCTCTTTTAAATTGTATATGACTTAACTATATTGCTGCATAATACTAAAGGTTCGCTTAATTATAGGCTTGAAAATACAATGCTGTCAATATTTCTGCATCTTCTCTTCTTCCCATACATCCACCACCAGCTACCGTTCACACCACAGTGTCAAGTTTACGTGTAAAACGTAATTACTGCTCAGATAAAAATGAGGATTACGAATGAAATATATAACATTCATAATCCTCAATCTAGCTTCTGATTAATATTCGCTATTCACTTTTACTTCTTTTAATATATGCCCTCATTGATGCAAGGCTTATCTATTTAAGATAACACTTTCAAAATATTCTATTTTTCTATATCGGGCTACTTTCACATAAAATTATTGGATATACACTAAAAGGAAGTTCAACAATAGTTATTGCCCTCTATATCAGGCTACTTTCGCTTACAGGAAAAGAGCTTTATTACAAATTGTTTAACGTTATTGCCCTCTATATCAGGCTACTTTCACTACACTGATTATAACACTTGTTTTATTGCATTACCATCTTTTTGTGCCAAAAATCAATAATCAATAATCCTAAAATAAAATTTTAAATTGCTAATTGCGTAAGAAAAATTTTTATACTTCTTTTATCCATTTTTCTTTCTATCCATCCGATATTGTACTTTTTGTTTTATGGTCTGAAATATAAATGTTCCTAAAAAAATAAATGTTATAACCGTAAAAATTAAAACTACTATGTGACACACCGATTCCGAAATATGATTTTTATCCCATAAACATTTTATATCTATCAATTTTGAAAATCCGTCTATATCGTTCCATACCGATATAAGAGCTAATGCAGAAACGATAGACAAACCTTTTTCCAAAAAAGAATTTTTTCTGTCTTCTTTCTCTTTTTCTAACGTTTTCTCTAATTTTCCTAATGAATCAATTCCTATAGATAGCCTTGAAATATTTTCTTCTATACGTAATTGTTTTATTATGTATTTGTAAAAATCATTATGATGTTGTATATAGCTGACTACCGAATATGTATTCCTGGCTAAAAAGATATTTAATTTAACAGTAATCGTATTTATTTCATCCATTAATATTGGAGAATAGTCTAAATAGTTCTCTGCTTTTACAGGAAGTCTTTTTTCTATCTCTTCCGAAAAACTTAATAATGTATAAAACTGATACAAAGCCAAAACATATATCATAAAGTAGTCATCAATAATTTTATTTGAATCCTGTAAAAAGGCACTATTATTTTTTTCAGGAAATGCATAATACCCACACCCCTCTCCTGCTGCATAACAACATACATTTTCAAACGGATAAAATATTTTTATTTTATCTTCCTTAGAGATTCCATAATTTTTTCTATACCCTCTTGTTAAATAAAAAGCATAGTCCTCCCATTCTATTTTATTTTCATAAAATATTCCATGATGAAATAAAATGGCCTTATCTGGTATTCTTTTTTTATCTTGCCCATATAGTCGATATGGATAATAACTTAATTTACAATTGAATGTACTTAATATTTCGTTTATCCACACTCCCATAGAAAACTTAATTGTTTTTTGATATTTTTTTCTTCCCGGCAAAATATCGCTCTCCTGAATTCGCATCCCTTCTCTATAATCATACAAATCTTGTTTATATACACAATTATTTTCTTCTCTTCTTGCCAACTCTTTAAATTCACATACAAATTCTGCCGCATCTTCTATACTTTCAAACTCACATGTGCCAGACTTTCCTCCACGCATTTCAGGTGCATACCACAATAATCCTATTCCATTTTGGAAAAGAATCATTTGCACTTCCCTAATATAAAAATTAAAGCTTGTCTCTTTCTTTTTATACAATAATTTAAAGTTTTGTTTAAGATTTTGATATTTATATACACATGCAATCGCATTATTTTTATCCTGCGATTCACATTGGTCTTTTCTTATAAAAGAGTCACTGATATAATCATAAATATCCTTTTCCCTATTATTTTTTTCTACTACTTTCCAGGCTCCTGTTTCTTGTTCCACCTCATCATATTTTATTTTACAATTGTCATATGTAAACGGAATCAAATATCTTGAAGTTAATCTTATCGCAATTTCTTTTTTCATATGTACTTTTCTCCTATACGCTTTTACGTCGGAACTTTAATATATATATTCTGGTTTTTCCCATACATTTGAATAAATTCATCTTCCATTCCTCATCTACTCTTTCTGCTAAATAGCTCAACTTTTTATAAATAATTTAATTAATTTAGTACTTTATCCTCATATTTTGATCATATACCCATGTACTTTTACAGTCAATATATTTTTTCCTATCAAAAGAAAGAAGTGATGATGTATTGTTTTTTCTTATATATCATCACTTCTTTTCACTTTCCTATGTTCTTTTTATATGTTCCTTATAATAGCACCGGAACTTTTACTTTTCCATCCAGTATTGCATTGATCTCATCGAGATCCTTACCTGTGATGGATGCAATGTTTTCCGGGGACATTCCGCTATGGTTCATTTTAAGAATGATTTTTGCTTCTCCACGTACTTCCCCTTCCGATTCTCCTAACTTTCTGGCAGCACTCACTTCACGTTCGATATCATCCTTCATCAATTCTCTCAACGCATCACACATATTCGCATCCCTCCTTATTTCACGATACAACTCATCATTTGCCTTGACACTTACCTGTAACACAGCCTCAACATTCTGTCGATCACGCGGCATATTCATTTCTTCTGCTTTTTTCAAGAATTCTTCCACATCTTCTTTTTTAGCATGATTTGACAAAATTCTCAAACTCCGGTGCTCTCCCGGCTCTAATTCGTGTGTCACAATAATCTGCGCTGGAAAAGGTAAATGTTCTGTCACATAATAAATTCCCGGATATTTTTCTTCTATTGTATGTCCCTGCTTCTGCAATGTCAAAAACATTTTCTCCGGTCGGGTTTCCCTGAAAATAGATATTGTCAGTTCATTGATTGGAACTGCATCTACATATTCTCCATAGCCTTTGTACAGACACGCATACCCAACTGTCTTATAAAAATCATCAATGGTCAACGCATCTTCCGGGCTCTTATACTCGATCACATTATAGGTTCTCATAATGTGACCGATTTCATTCTTAATTTGATCGCATTCCCTATCTTTTATAATAAGAAGATCAATGCGGATTGGTTCTTTGCTCAAATTATACTCCGGCTTTAACTCCAGCCGTTCAATGTCTTCGTGGAATTCAAGCCCCGCAGCAGCGCAAAACGCCGGATGCCACTGGAGCTTATCTGGTGCATTTTTCAAATTGCTTCCTCCTGTTTGTGTGAATCACGATCCCGCAACATCGCAATTTGTTTTCTGTGCACGAATGCTTAGTTTTCACCTCTTTTCCTTTCTATTTTTCCCCTTACAATCTTTTCCTACTGTTATGATAACCGATCTGAATTTCTCCATCAAGTATTTTTCAATTCCATTTTTCCCGAGACAAACTGGACGATCCAGAATAATTATCTCCAGACGTATTCCAATCCCAATGATATTCTAAAACATCTTGCGCTTCATTATAAACATAAGAAGCCTTATAATTTTTATACTTCACTTTAATCAAATATCCCTCTGAAGTTTTCTTACATCCTTTTACTTTCCATGTGGCTAAACATTTTCCCGTTGTACGATTATATCGTTTGAAACCTGTTTTGACAATTTTATAATCATATCCTCCCGATGAATTTTCGGTCCACCACCCCTTAATCTTTTTATAAAGTGCATTTGGTAATTGTGCATTTGCTTTGTTTATTTTATTCTTTATAGTATTTTCCGTAATTGGTGTATATTTTACACTATGAACATCTGAAAAGTATTCATTTTCTTCTTCCTCTGTAATATAAATTCGTGTATCATCAATATCCTTAAAATTTTTGATTTCATTAAAATCGCTGCCTACTTCCCATCCGGTGATCATAAAATTTACCAATTTATAATCTTTTAAATTACACCATATATCTGCGCCTGAAGATATGGATATTCTAAAATCAGAAAAAACTACTGCCTTATATTTTTTTGAATAATTAAAGCCATGAAAATTGTGATACATATCAATGTATTTCACTTTATTTTTATAGTATCCCAAAATAGCTGTATAATTCCACTCTTCATCCAATTTATCTGTAGCATTAATTAATAGTTCCTGAATTCCATCCTGGTCAATATCCAGATATGCATACTCAAAATTTTTTGCCACCTGCTTATCAAAAAACCTTTTATATGTTCCATCTTTCATATATTTTTTATATGCTTTTATTGCAAGATCATTTTTTCCCTTATTATTCTTATTTGTAGTTTCTGTACCCGCTTTCTTATAAGTACATTTATCCCCTTCCGTTCTCTTCCCATCTTCATAATGCCACGTTCCATGCAATGGATTTGCGGCATTATTATCCAAAATCACCTTCGTAAGCGTAATCTTAGTATGATTTTTCAACCACTTTCCAATTCCAAAGTCTGTATTCATGCCAATTGAAGCATAACCATACAAATCCAGATTCGTACACAGCTTTGGTTCCGTATCATGAACTGTTGCGGTTGCCTTCAGTTTAGGTCCAATATCTGCCTGCACACCGACAATATCGATCGATCCATACAATTTTTCATCAAACCAATATCCAAAAAATCTAAGATTCAACTGTGGTTCCCCTAAAAGCTGTCCATTGACTTCTGCTTTTGTCCCTTCCCAGCTTCCGTTACTATCTTCACTTATTCGAAAATCACCATTTATATAAGAAGCAGTTAGTGTATTCGCAAGTTTATATTGGATCGTTGCTTTTCCATCTGCGGAAACGTTGAGATAACACACCACATCTGCATACAATCCATCTCCAAGATATGTCGACACATGACCAACATAAATTTTTTCTGAACCTACTCCTTTACTCGAGAATTTCAATTCTGCTTTTGCTGTAATATCCTCATTCAACGAAACTGAAACCGCATGATATACCGGATGCAACCGCTTTGAGAAATCGGCATCTACAATAGCTGTAACCTTTGGCGCTGAAAGCTCCACACTTCCCGAAAAAGTCCCGACGGTTCCTATTTTCTGTTCTTTCAGTTCGACTATTTTCCCGCTCTCAGCCGATACCGTTGCCTGTATGCTTGCACCTTTTAATCCACTATTTAAATTGCTTACGGAAGCGACCACATCTTCATTTGGAACAAACATGGACATATCCGCTTGTTTTCTTTCTGTATGTCCACCTTTTGATAGACTTCTGAAATATCAGGTGTCTCACCAATGATTTGCAGCATTCCATTTCCTGTATCTGTAACGCCTTTCACCTTCAGTGCAAGTTGATTATCTGTTCCGTTTTTCTTTGGTAATATAATCACTTTTCCACTTTTTATTTGTTGCATATTTTCATTCTTAGGGATAGAGACCAGCAACATATCCCCTTGTGGGATAACCGTATAGGATGATTCCGTATCAGTTAATATCTGTTCCACATCTTTTTGATATGTCACAACATTTTTATGTTCTGGATCGACTTTTCCTGTATTGTTTAGCTTTTTAACGACACATAGTGCTTTCTTCTTTTCTGCCTTGGTTATTGCTTTTTGGGGAAGAAACTGTTTTTTCTTAAGGGATATGATCTTCTGATTTAATGCCACCTTATCTTCCGCTGGATATTTTAACTTCTTTTTATCCTTGCACTTTGGCGAAACTGCTTTATTTGCCTGAAATCCCAGCGCTCGTACAGTCGTGACTGCCATAAACTCACGGGTTGCAGCTTTTTTCGGGTAAAATTTTTTACTGTTCTTTTTTACCGGAAGAATCCCTCGGGAATATGCTGTCTCGATAACTTTTTTCTTACTGCTCTTCTTGGTATCTGAAAAATGATATTTGGAAACTTTTCCTGTTTTTATATGTGCTTACTTTAATAATGCACAAATCCACTCTTCCCTCGTTACTGCAACTTTTTTACCTGTCGTTTTTGCATTAATTTGCTGTGGTGAAATACAAGTCACTATCATAACAAAAATGAGTAAAAAGGCAAAAAACTTCTTTCTGTTCTTCATAACTACATGCTCCTTTTCTCTTTATGTATTTTCTATATCATTTCTAAATGCTTTTATTAATTTAGTACTTTATTCCCATATTTTGATCATATACCCATGTACTTCTACAGTCAACTTGATTTTTCCCATCAAAATAAAGAAGTAATGATGTATTGTTTTTTCTTATACATCATCACTTCTTTGTACTTTCTTATATTGTTTTTATATGCTACTTATAATATCACTGGAACCTTTCCTTCCAATATTGCATTGATCTCATCCAGATCCTTGCCTGTGATGGATGCAATGTTTTCCGGCGACATTCCGCTGTGGTTCATTTTAAGAATGATTTTTGCTTCTCCTACAACTTCTCCCATGACTTTACCTCTTGCTTCTCCACGTACTTCCCCTTCCGATTCTCCCAGTTTTCTGGCATCTTCCAGATCATCCTTCATCAATTCTCTCAACGCATCACACATATTCGCATCCCTAATCTTATTTCCATCAACAGAATATACGCCCTTTAATACATATACAACTTCCGCAATAACCTCAATTGGAACCATTGTAACTTCTGTTTTTATAATACTTTCAGCTTCTCTTGCCATTGCCTCATTATCATTCAGAAGATATCTTAAAATTACGTTTGCATCAAGCACTACCATGCTTTTCTGTCACCGCCTTTTCCCAAACGTATTGTTCTTTCTCTCGTAAGCTGGGATCTGCATATTGAGCCAATATCCCTCTCGCTGATTTTTTTTCATCTTTTGAATCTGATTCATCCATAAATTCGTCCAAAACTGTTATAATCAATTTTTGATTTTTCTTTGCATGAATTTTTTCTAAAGTTCGAACCATGTTTCCGTCATAGTATCCCTGCAAAGCCAACATACCAGTCACCTCCCCTTCTTAATTCCATACCTCTGCACGTTCAAGTATAAATTTCTTCTTTTAATTTACCCCAACACCGGAACTTTTCCTTCCAGTATTGCATGGATCTCATCCAGATCCTTACCTGTGATGGATGCAATGTTTTCCGGGGACATTCCGCTGTGATTCATTTTGAGGATGATTTTTGCTTCTCCCATGATCTTTCCTTCGGTTCTTCCTTCGGCTTTTCCTTTGGCCTCTCCCATTTTTCTGGCATCCTCCAGGTCATCCTTCATCAATTCTCTCAACGCATCACACATATTCGCATCCCTCCTTATTTCACGATATAACTCATCATTTGCCTTGACACTTACCTGTAATACTGCTTCAACATTCTGCCGGTCACGTGGGGTATTCATTTTTTCTACTTCTTTCAAGAATTCTTCCACATCTTCTTTCTTTGCATGATTGGACAAAATCCTCAAACTCCTGTGCTCACGCGGCTCTAATTCCTGTGTCACAATAATCTGCACTGGAAACGGCAACCGTTCTGTCACATAATAAATTCCCGAATATTTTTCTTTTATTTTATGTCCATACTTCTGCAATGTCAAAAACATTTTCTCTGGTCGCTTTGCTCTGAAAATAGATACTGTCAGTTCGTTGATTGGAACTGCATCTACACGTTCTCCATAACCTTTGTACAGACATGCATATCCAACTGTCTTATAAAAATCATCAATAGTCAGTGCATCTTCCGGGCTCTTATACTCAATCACATTATATTTTTTCATGATATGACCAATTTCATTCTTAATTCGTCTGTCACTTTCTTCTTTTATAATAAGAAGATCAATGCGGATTGGTTCTTTGCTCAAATTATACTCCGGTTTTAACTCCAGCCGTTCAATGTCTTCGTGGAATTCCAGCCCCGCAGCGGCACAGAATGCCGGATGCCACTGGAGCTTGTCTGGTGCATTTTTCAAATTGCTTCCTCCTGTTTGTGTGAATCACGATTCCGCAACATCGCAATTTGTTTTCGTGCACAAATGCTTAGTTTTCACCTCTTTCCTTTTCGATTTTCCCTCCGCAATCTTTTCTTGTCTTTATGATAACCTATTTATTTTTCTCCATCAAGCAGTTTCTTGTATCCCGAACACCCGAAATAATCTCATCGTTACTGTTCGCATCAAATTGTTAACGGAATCAATTATTAAAAAAGTGATGATATATTGTTTTTTCTTATACATCATCACTTCTTTTTACTTTCTTATGTTGTTTTTAGATGCCGCTTATAATAGCGCTGAAACTTTTTCCGGTTCCATTTTTCTATTTTTTCTCCAGCCCAGGCCACTCCTGGTCTTTCTCCGAAAGTGTCAGCGGCGTTCCATCTGCCATACAATATCCTTCCGCCGACGGCGTTCCGTGATACTCACCTGTCACATCCGGCCACCGGATGCCGATTGCCGGATCATTCCATGCCAGACCTCCCTCGTCGTTCGGATGCCAGAAGTCATTGACTTTGTAACAGAACTCTGCCTCGTCGGACAGGACCAGAAAGCCATGCGCAAAGCCTTCCGGAATCAGAAACTGCTTTTTGTTTTCCTCGGAAAGTTCCACTCCGTACCATTTTCCGTAGGTTGCGGAACCTTCCCGCAAATCCACCGCCACATCAAATACGCTGCCGCGCACGGCACGGACAAGTTTGCACTGCGGATAGTTGATCTGGAAATGCAGTCCGCGCAGTACACCTTTGACGGACATGGACTGGTTATCCTGTACAAACTGGATATCGAATCCGGCTTCTTTCATTTCCCTCTCATTGTATGTCTCCATGAAATATCCGCGGGCATCCCCGTGTACGGCCGGTGTAATCACACACAGCCCTTCGATGCCACCGACATTTTTTTCAACTGTTATCTGTCCCACTGTTTTTTCCTCTTTCATGCTGATTTGTAACTATTCAGAACCCCCTCATAATAGTTACGCTGATTTTAATATTTCACTCTGCCCTCTGCGACTGCTTTCAAATGCTCTCCATACGGGCTCTTTCCGTAGCGCATCGCAGAATCAAGTAATTTTTCCCTGTCAATCCAATGATTGATATATGCAATTTCTTCCGGTGCGGAAATGGTCACGCCCTGCCGGTGCTCGATCATCTGCACAAATGCCGCCGCATCCAGCAGGCTATCCATCGTTCCGGTGTCAAGCCACGCAAAACCACGTCCGAGCAGCTGCACATTTAAGTTTTTCTGCTGCAGATACATGTCATTTAACGTGGTAATCTCCAGTTCGCCGCGGGCGGATGGCTGCACCTGTTTTGCCATTTTGCTCACGCCTGCCGGATAGAAATACAGTCCGGTCACGGCATAGTTGCTCTTTGGCTGTGCCGGTTTTTCCTCGATGGATACGGCTTTTCCATTCGCATCGAAATCCACGACGCCGAAACGCTCCGGATCGTTGACATAATAGCCGAAAACCGTTGCCTGTCCTTCCTGTGCATCCTTTGCGGCATTTCGCAAAATTTTTCCGAATCCGTTTCCGTAGAAAATGTTGTCACCGAGCACCATGGCACAGGCATCCTCTCCGATAAATTCCTCTCCAAGTAAAAATGCCTGTGCAAGTCCGTCCGGGGACGGCTGCACTTTGTAGGACAGATGAAGCCCGAACTGATTTCCATCCCCCAAAAGTGCTTCAAATCTCGGGGTATCTTCCGGCGTGGAAATAACTAAAATATCACGGATGCCTGCCAGCATCAGTGTAGACAGCGGATAATAAATCATCGGTTTGTCATATACCGGAAGCAATTGTTTACTGGTTACCATCGTCAGCGGATACAGCCGTGTCCCTGCGCCGCCTGCCAATATAATTCCCTTCATCTTAAAGTTCCCCCTGTCGCTTTAATTCCTGCAGATACCGTCCCAGCGCGTCCTGCCAGGTCGGAAGCGGTGTAAATCCATTTTCTTTCAGTTTCTTTTTTTCCAGTCTGCTGTTAAACGGACGCGCAGCCCTTGACAGACCGTATTCCGCGGTTGTCACGGGCTGCACTTCGGTAGAAAGCCCTGCCTGCCGATAAATTTCTTTTGTGAAATCATACCAGGAGATGTAACCACCCTCGTTTGTTACGTGGTAATAACCATATTTTTCGGTTTCCATCATGTCAACAAGCAGTCTTGCCAGATCGTAAGTATAGGTTGGTGTGCCGATCTGGTCATTTACCACGCGCACCTGCGGGTGATTTTTTGCCACTTTTAACATGGTCTTAATAAAATTTTTTCCGTTTAATCCAAATACCCAGGCGATACGAACGATAAAATACTTTTCCAGTGTCTGTGCTACTGCCAGTTCCCCTCCAAGTTTCGTCTGTCCGTATACGTTAAGCGGTGCGTATGCTTTGCAGTCCGGCTCCCACGGTGTTTCGCCCTGTCCGTCAAATACATAGTCGGTACTGATATAGATCATTTTGGCATCTGCTTTTTTCGCTGCGTCCGCAATATGTTTCGTTCCATCTACGTTGATGGCTCTGACTTTTGCCTGATTTTCTTCGTCCTCTGCTGCATCCACAGCGGTCCATGCCGCACAGTGCACGATGGCATCCGGCTGTACTTGCATGATTATCTGTTCCACTGCTGCCGCATCGGTGATGTCCAGCGGCACATACGATGCACAGGATTCCAGTGTCGGTGCAATATCCGAACCGACTGCCTGATGTCCGCGCTTTGTCAGTTCGTTTACCACGTCATGTCCCAGCTGTCCGGCAACGCCTGTCACGAATACTTTCATATTTATAAGCCTTTCTTTCCGTACATTTCTTTGTAATAATTCTGGTATTCCCCATTTACGATGTTCTCCCACCATTCCTTATGATCCAGATACCACTGGATGGTCAGGCGGATACCATCTTTAAACATCGTCTCCGGCAGCCAGCCCAGCTCGTTGTGAATCTTGGTCGGATCGATGGCATAGCGCATATCGTGTCCTTTTCTGTCCTGCACATGCTCGATCAGACTCTCCGGCTTGCCGAGATATTCACAGATGAGTTTCACGATATCGATATTTTTCATCTCATTGTGTCCGCCGATGTTGTAGACTTCTCCGACGGTTCCGTTGCGCAGGATCAGATCAATCGCCTTACAGTGATCCTCGACATACAGCCAGTCGCGCACATTGAGTCCCTCTCCGTATACCGGAAGCGGCTTATCTGCCAGCGCATTTGCGATCATAAGCGGAATGAGTTTTTCCGGGAACTGATACGGGCCGTAGTTGTTGGAACAGCGGCTGATCGTCACCGGCAGGCCGTACGTTCTGTGATATGCCATAACAAGCAGATCCGCAGATGCCTTGGAAGTGCTGTACGGACTGGAGGTGTGGATCGGTGTATCCTCATGGAAGAACAGATCCGGGCGGTCCAGCGGCAGATCTCCGTATACCTCGTCTGTGGATACCTGATGATACCGTGAAATACCATACTTCCTGCATGCGTCCATCAGCACGGAAGTACCGATAATATTGGTCCGCAAAAAGACTTCCGGATTCTCAATGGAGCGGTCCACATGGGACTCCGCTGCAAAATTGACGATCACATCCGGTTTTTCTTCCTCAAAAAGGGTATATACTCCCGTACGGTCGCAGATATCGAGTTTTACGAAACGAAAATTCGGCTGATCCATCACCGGTGCAAGCGTGGACAAATTGCCAGCATAGGTCAGGGAATCCAGACAAACAATGCGATCCTGCGGATGTTCCTTTAACATATAGAAAATAAAGTTGCTGCCGATGAAACCGGCACCGCCTGTTACAATAATGGTCATGAGTGTTTCCTCCTGTGTGCGTTTACGATTCCTGTATTTGTTTCCATTATAAAAGGTGACGCTAGGTCACCTTCAAGTCTTTTTTATAGATTTTTTTAACTATTTTCTGCACAGGAAGATCCCGGCCTCTTTTGTGATATGAAATCCATCTGCCACGCGGGCAGAAACAAATTCCCGGAACTCTTTGTACTGGTTCAAAAGCAGCTGGTTCTGATTTCCGTGACAGGAAAGAATATAGGAAATCAACGGTTCTGCTTCCGCTATTTCAATCGCATCCTCGTATCTTCGCATCTGAATTTCCGGAAAATACGGTGCTAACAGATTTTCTCCGTTTTCAAGCCCGAACCGCTCATACAGCACCTCCGCTGATAAAACGATTTCTTTATGAAACTTCTGCACCAGATCGGTAATTTCCCACATATGCTGCTTTCCATAAGTACTGCACAAAAAACATCCCTCATCTTTTAAGACTCTCCTGCATTCTGCAAGCACCTGTGGGATATTTTCACAGTAAAACAGCACATGATCTGCGATCACAACATCAAACATTCCCTCCTCATAAGGAATTTCTTCGCAGTCAAATTTTTTATAGGAAAAGCGGCTGTCCTCTCCCAGTGCACGCTGTGCATCCTTTAGCATTCCTTCCGATTTGTCCGAGAGAACGACCCAAAGATCCGCAGGCAGTTGTTCCCTGTTTTCGGTCCAGAGTGCTCCATTTCCACAACCGAGCTCCAGAATCCGCATCCCCGGCTGCAGATTACACTGCTGCATAATCCACGGAAACCACCCCTGCGGATTGACGGAATACTCCCTGTGCAGGCGAATCCGGGCGGAAATATTTGCCGCATTCTGGTACTGGTTTTTCAGGCTTCGTTCCACTGCCGTCAGATGGATCAGATCCAGCATACTGTTCCAGTCAATCGCCTGTTCCGTCTGGATGACCTCTATGGTGCGGTCAATCGCCTCATCCATTGCCTGCATTTCGTCCATTTTCTGCCGCAGCAGCTTCTTCTGTATCCGCATGGATTCAAGAAGATACTGCTGGTCTGCCGCAGCTAGTGTCATCTCCCGGATATCTTCCAGCGAAAATCCCAGATATTTTAATAAAAGGATCTGCTGGAGTTTTGCCAGATCTGCATCCGTATACAGCCGCGCTCCTGCGGCAGTCCGTGCACTTGGCTTTAAAATATTCTGTTTATCATAATACCGGATCGCGCGAAGTGTCACATGTGCTTTTTTTGCAAATTGTCCGGATGTGTAATACGCATCCTTTTTCATCTACAGTTCTTTCACCTCATCCCGCATTTCTTCTGTCATATTCTGTACATAGGTCGTCTGGGAAGAAATTTCTTCCGTATTTGCGGCAATCGTTGACACTTTCTGCGTCATGGTATTCATGCTTTCTACCAGATCTTTGATCGAATCCATGCTCTGTGTAATCTTTGGGAGAATTGCCTCGGCTTTCTGGTCGTTCTGTGTCAGAAGATCCTTCGTGGAATCAGACAGTGTACGGATTTCCTCCGCTACCACTGCAAAGCCTCTTCCGTTCTCACCGGCACGCGCCGCCTCAATGGAGGCATTGAGCGAAAGCAGATTTGTCTGTCCTGCAATGGCAGAAATATCTTCATTGCTCTTTTTATATACACTGATGAAATCCGACATAATGCGGATGGATTCATTCAGTTCATCGCACAGACGGGAAATATCCTGAATATACTGCGCAAGATTAGTCGCTTCATTTGCAGACTCCTCATTTGCCGTATTCAATTCTGCAATGTTATCACTCAGGGTAATAAACCGGTCTGTGATATCTGTAATCTTCTGCTGGCGGATTTCCTGTTCCGTCCGCTCCTGATCGCGAAGTTCTGCAATCTTTTTTGCCTCTTCCTCTGCCATGCCCCGCACATAGTGCACACAGTTTTCTTTTATGTTGACTCCATTGTGGATGGCACGTACCATGTTGGTGCAGCTTGAATATCCACAGGATTCGCAGTCCCTGTGCTGTTCCTCATAGGTATCTTTTTTCATTTCTGCAAACAGGCGGTTCTTCTCCTGTTCGGACGGTTCCTCAATATGTACTGCGCGATTGGTGTAGCTGCGCATAAAATCGTTGATGTCCAGCTTTCCAAAAGCGTCCATGAAGTTTTTCAAACGTTCCTCCGGTGTCAGTGTATCTGCCCACGGACTCCTGCTTTTGCTCTTCCTGCCAAAGTGTGCCTTCTCCTGTTTTGCACTGGTTTTGCTGTTCCGCAGTTTTGCGATTGTCAGCATAACATCATCCGTTCCCCGTTTCGAATCTGTGGCAGTTCCGTAGAGACAGCCCTTCGCACAATTTAAGATATCTACCATAAACGGAAGTTCTTTATTCTGCTGAATACGTTTTGCATAGGAACGCAGATATTCATATGCCTCATGCTCGCCCTCTACCTGACGCACTACCTGTTCTTTTCCAAGAAAATGTTCTACATTCTCCCGCAGTCCACCAGGCATCGGATACAAAGAACCCAGTCCGTATTCCAGTTCATCGGTATATGGTTCACACCCTTCATAATCGTTTCCGATATACTTCATCATCTTTTCAAAAGTTACATTATAAGAAACATATCCGCCGCAATTGGGATCGGTAATCTCTAATTTTTTGGCAATACACGGGCTGATGAAAGCAATTTCATCTGTGACCTGCATGTACTTTTTCATATAAATAGCAGTACACATCATCGGGCTGTGTACCGGCATCAGCCGCGGAATCAGCTCCGGTATATATTTTTCCACATAGGTGACTACTGCCGGACACGGCTGGGAAATGCCCCCGAAAAATTTGTGTTCCGTAATGTATTTCAGATATCCCCAGGTTGTGATATCCGCACCGAACGATACACTGCAGATATGGCTGACTCCCTTACTCTTTAAATATCCCAGCACACGCTGGTATTCTTTGGGATAATTCGCCAGAAATGCCGGTGCCAGTATCACGGAAATTTTCTTTCCCGATGCAAGGTCTTCAAAGAAACGGTCCGTATCATCATAATAGTCTCTCGCTTCATGTGGGCAGACATCAAAACATTCCCCGCATACAATACATTTGTCCGGGTCTACCGTTACATAACCTTCCTGTGTTGCAATATTTGCCGTAAGTACAGGACAGCTGCGCACGCATTTGTTGCATCCGGTGCATAAATCATTTGTGTAAATCAGTTCCATAAACGCACTCCTTATTATGATTTTCGTATAAACCCTACCCTATATGCTTATAATTTTATTACTTTTTACCATATTTGTCCAGTAGAACCTTGCTTTTTCCGTTATTTTCATCAAAACGCAAATGGTTGTACATGATTTTTTGCAGACTGGATTTATATTTTTTTCCCATTTTGGATATATACACACCGATAGATCGCACTATACTAAGATACAAAGAACTATTTTCACCAATTCGGAGGTTTTCCATGAAAAAAGCAGCTGTTATCCATGATCTGTCCGGTTTCGGAAAGTGTTCGCTCACGGCAGCGATTCCGGTATTATCCGCGCTGGGCGTGCAGTGTTGTCCGGTTGCAACAGCCGTACTGACCGGCCAGACCGGTTATCCCTGTTATCACTGTACCGATCTGACCGCCATGTTACCGGACTATATCGATGCCTGGGGGAAAAATAACGCGCATTTTGATGCCATCTACAGCGGATTTCTGACCGGGGCGGAACAGATTTCGCAGGTGCTTGATTTCATCCACCATTTTCGGGAAGAACATACGCTTCTTCTGGTTGACCCTGTTATGGGGGATGACGGAAATGCTTATCCGTTTTTTACTCCGGGGCTGTTAAATGGAATGAAAGAACTGACGCTTGAAGCAGACGTGATCACGCCGAATCTGACGGAAGCCTGTCTGCTGGCAGACATCCCGGAAGATGCCTTACTCCACTGCCGGACGAACACGGATCTGCTGAAGCTGGCAGAAGATGTGGCACTGCGGCTGCAAAAAAAAGCCTCACACCCACAGGATGTCGTGATCACCGGTGTCAAATGCCGTGATGAAAAACATCCCGTCATTTATAATATTGCTGCCACTGCAAATGGAATTTACCGGCACGAATCGCCGTTTTTTGACCGGAGTTTTTCCGGAACCGGGGATCTGTTTGCCTCTGTATTGTGTGGCTGCCGCACAAAGGGCATATGCACGGAAGATGCGATTCTGCTTGCCGGGAAATTTTTATCCCACAGTATCGGGGATACCATGAAAGAAAATACGCCGGGACGCGATGGCGTTAATTTCGAGAAATTTCTTATTGACCTGATTGCAGATTCAAACGTGTAAAAACGAAAAACCCGGAAAAGAATCTCTCAATTGATTAATCCATATGATAGAAAGAAGGAATTGTTATGGCAAAAATTTTATATGTGTACAATGATCAGGTATATGCAAATATCACAAATAAATGTGACTGCAACTGTACGTTCTGTATCCGTAAACAGTTTGATGGTGTGGGTGATGCGGATACCCTCTGGCACAAAGCAGAGCCTTCTTTAAGTGAAATTATTGCCGCAATTGATGCCTTTGATTTCACCGGTTACAAAGAATTTGTTTTCTGTGGCTATGGGGAACCGACCTGCGCACTGGAGAATCTGATCGCCAGTGCCAGATATGTCAAAGAAAAAACAGGTCTCCCGATCCGTGTCAATTCCAATGGTCTGGGAAACCTGTATTATAAACGTGACATTGTGCCGGAATTAGCAGAGGTCGTAGACAGCATCTCCATCAGCTTGAATGAGGCAACTGCAGAAAAGTACGAAAAAGTAACCCGCCCATCCTTCCCCCATGCTTATGAGGCAATGCTTGATTTTGCAGAGGAATGTGGAAAACTCATCCCACACACGCAGCTGTCGATCGTGGATATTCTTCCGGAAGAAGACATTAAGGCGTGTCAGCGCATCGCCGACAGCCGCGGTGTCCATCTGAAAGTACGTCCATGGGAGCACAGTGCATAAAGAAGTTACCGTTCTCATGCTTACCTGTGAGCACCAGCGGCATTACAGTCCCAGCACATCCAGAAGGATCTGTTCATCTTTCTTTTGTTTCTGTGGATGCTGTAATTCCGCATCTGCCAGGCGGGTACGGATATTCTGCATCCGCTGGTCCAGATCTGCACTGATCCGTGCACATTCGCTCAGTTCCTGTGCCAGACGCTCGGTTTCATCTGCCGGAATATTCTTTTTGTACCGCACTTTGTGCTCCAGACTCGCCCAGAAATCCATGGCAATGGTGCGAAGCTGTACTTCAACTTTCATTTCCCGTTTCTCATTCTTCAGAAAAATCGGCACTGCAACGATCAGATGCAGGCTGCGGTATCCGTTTTCCTTCGGATGCTTGATATAATCTTTCTGTTCGATCAGACGGATATCATCCTGCTGAAGCAGGCAGTCTGCCAGCAGATAGATATCTTCCGGGAAAGAGCACA
>ULOC01051905.1_pt1 | contig 28679 bp, 24 predicted proteins | sample 1952181 | NCBI WGS metagenome assembly ULOC01 (sample SAMEA4835592, study PRJEB28245) | human gut metagenome | biome: gut microbiome; material: fecal sample | place: Denmark | collected 2008
ATCTTTTTATTGTCTACTTTTTGTTGACAAGTTCACTCTTATAATATCAGTTATCTCTTCAATTCTAATAAAGCCAATTTTTTTAAACCATAAAAAATCAGGTTGCATTTCTTCTTGCGATATCCACTTTTCACTCATAACAACCGATGCAGCTCTAACAAAATATTCATAAAGAATAGTCTTATTCATCCCACTATAATCTCCTGGCAAGCCATTAGCCTTAGCTTCTTTAAACAAGTAATCATAATCAGAAACCTTATCATAATACTTATCAACAATTGGATTAATAAAATGATGAGCAAATTCATGATTAATTGAAATAAAATTATATCTTCTATTCACAAAAAATTCACCATCTTTATACTTAATTCCTCTAGTACAATAAACATGATTTCCAATAGTTGAAGAAAATCCCCCATTCATAAAAATAGAGCAACTAATACTTAAATCAATATCATCAAGACTTCCAAAGAAACCTAAAACATAAGCCTTATTATAATCATCAGGTAATTTTCCTAAACCCTCTTGCTGGAGTTTTAACTCCCCTTTATTATCTTCCAAAATTTTATTCATATCAAAAGATAAATATATCCTTCTAAGAAGCTCTAAATATTCCTTTAGACTCTCATTTTTAAAAGGATTTTGCACCTTATCAATATCTTGATATTTAATAGAAAAGTCATCATTAAATAAATAAACTATATAATTATAATAACCTTCATCTTTAATATCTAACAGATATTTTTCTAATTCAGGAAACTTATCAAATCTAATTTTACTTACTAAATCATTAAAATACTTTGTATTTGGAAATTCTACCCAATCAAATTCGTCTTTATTTTTATAGCCATTTTTTATCACGTAACTACAAATAATTGCATAAATAAAATCTAGTCTTTTATCTACTTTATATGGAATATCACACATAATTTTTTTCTCCTTCTTAATAAGATTATTATATCAAACTTTATTTCTTGCTTCATTAATTTTTCCTACTTTTTCTACCTCTTACTAGTCTTATGCCATTATTTTCCATATCTTGGAAAGCAATCTTACTACATTTTTCTCTATTATGTAAAGTGCTATCAAACGTTTTAACAGCACCTTTATATACAACTACTTCTACATCATAATTAATTTTATCAAAGAAATTTCTCTATGCCATAGCAAAAATGTTTATGATAACAATTATATAATGAACTGAGAAACATCTAAAGTTTCAAATCAAATGTATTTTTTTATTTAAGAACCTTCGTTCTTTCAGGTAATATGGCATAATTCAAATTTTTTGCAACTATTATTTAGAAATACATTAATAATACATACTAATATTTATACTATAGCTTGATAAAAAATAATAATTCTAATTTCACATCCATATTTATTTTAACTAAAAAGATTAGTACCCAAACAATACTAATCTTATTTTAACTATTTTCTATTAACTCTAAATCTTTCATTAGGATCTAAAATTTTCTTACGAAGTCTAATAATAGCAGGAGTAACCTCTACATATTCATCTTCTTCGATAAATTCTAAAGCTTCTTCTAAGCTAAATGTCTTAGGAGTAACTAAAGCAATTGCATCATCTGCTGATTTACTTCTGGTATTAGACATTTCTTTGTTTTTACATGGATTAACATTTAAATCATTATCTCTATTATGAATACCCACAATCATACCAACATAAATATCAGCACCAGGACCAACAATCATTTGGCCTCTATCTTGTAAGTTATATAAAGAATAACCTAAAGCCTTACCAGTTTCCATAGAGACAAGAACACCATTCTTACGTCCTCTAATCTCACCAGCATATGGTTTATATTCATCAAATGAACGAACCATAATACCTTCACCCTTAGTATTAGTTATAAACGCACTTCTATAACCAATTAAACCACGAGTAGGTGCACTAAATTCTAAATGAGTATAACCTTCTTCACCATTTGACATCACAAGTAAAGTAGCTTTTCTTTCTTGTAAGTCAGAAATAATTGTTGAAGCATAATCACTTGGTGTATTAACAATTACAGTCTCATAAGGTTCACATTTGCGTCCATCTATTTCTTCAAATAAAACTTCTGGTTTTGAAACACATAATTCATAACCTTCACGACGCATTTCTTCAAGTAATACTGATAAGTGTAATTCACCACGACCAGATACCTTAAATCCATCAGTACCAGGTAATTCTTCAACTTCTAAACCAACATTAGTTTCTAATTCTTTTTCTAATCTTTCTTTAATATGACGAGAAGTTAAGAATTTACCACTTTGTCCTGCAAATGGTGATGAGTTAACCATAAAGTTCATTGACAAAGTTGGTCTTTCAATAATAATTGGAGGAAGAGGATCAACAACACCTTGAGGACACAAAGTATCGCCAATGGAAATATCTTTACAACCAGCAACTGTTACAATATCACCATAGTAAGCCTCAGTTACTTCTTTTCTTTTAATACCTTCATTTACAAATAATTTAGAAATTCTAAATGATTCAACAGCACCTGTATTACGACATAAAGTAACCATTTCACCAGTCTTTACAACACCTTTAGTAACACGTCCAATACCTAAACGTCCAATAAATGAATCATAATCTAATTGAGAAACTTGAAGTTGTAAGCTATCATCAACACTACCTTCATAAGGTTTAACTTGTTTTAAAACAGTATCAAGTAATGGTGAAATATCATCTTCTAAATGATTTAAATCAAGTGTTGCCTTACCGTCTCTAGCAACACCATAAACAATAGGAAAATCTAATTGTTCATCAGTAGCATTCAATTCCATAAATAAATCAAATGTCATATTAACTACTTCTTCAGGTCTTGCATCTTTCTTATCAATTTTATTTATGAAAAGAATAGGTCTTAAATTTTGTTCCAAAGCCTTCTTAAGAACAAATCTAGTTTGAGGCATAGGTCCTTCTTTTGCATCAACAATCAAAATAACTGTATCAACTGTACGCATAATTCTTTCAACTTCACTAGAAAAATCAGCATGACCAGGAGTATCAACAATATTAATTTTATAATCCTTATATCTAATCGCACAGTTCTTAGAATAAATAGTAATACCTCTTTCTCTTTCTAAGTCATTACTATCCATTACTTGTTCATGAACAACTTCATTTTCTCTAAAAACACCATTTTGTTGTAATAAAGCATCTACTAAAGTACTTTTACCAGCATCTACATGTGCTACAACTGCAATATTTATAATTTTATCCATAAATAAAACCCACTTCCATTTAATACTTTTAAGATATTACTACATTTTTTTCTAAATTACAAGTAGTAAATAACTTATTTTTTTGTTTCCTTAACTATATCATTAATCTTATAAATATGCTACTTATTTATACCAAAATTCATTTTCAAATAAGCTTTAAATTTCATAAACACTTACTTAACCGTATAATTAATCGAAACATTTTTGAAAGCAATTACCCCTTCTAGTATTTCCACACTAGTATTTTCTGCGTAACTTTTTTCTTTAATATTACGATACTTTAAAAAGGCAATAGCTTTTAATTTAGGAAATCTTTGTAAAACCTTTTTTATAATTTCTTGATTACTATATAAATCATCTTGAAATTCATTATCACCAATCATATTACCAAAATAACAACCTAATTCATAATTAATTTCACTATTATTATAATCTAAGTATATACTATCAATTGCCTCTGTACTAACACCATATATTTTACTTAATACCAGAAAATAATTATTCTTTAATACCTGATACTCCTCTAAAAAATCACTATAATAACTATAAACATTATCATCGCAATTAATAGAATTATCCACCAAATTACTAACAACTAAATAATATAAAAAGACATTTTCTTCTAAACTTAAATCATTTTTATTTTTCAAATTATAATTAATTAAAGATTTTAAACTATATTTCATAATAGTTATATTATATAAATACTTGATTTTATCAAGCATCAAACTAGTATCTTTAGAATCATAATCACTATCTTTACCTGTTAATTCTTCTAGATAACTAGTATTACCAGTAATACTATTCATAGCATATATTACTCTAATAAGTTCTTCTTTTTCTGTATTTGAAGAAGCTCCTAAAAACTCTAATAAACCATTATTATCATGACTTCTAATTGCTTTATAATAATCACTTAATTTTTTATCATTATCAAACATTGAGCATAAAAATAATTGACTTTCTAACTTTCGGTAGTTTTCATAAGAATAAAATATATCACTTTTTAAGTATTCTAAATCGTTTATTACTCCTAAATTTACTAAACTACTTTCTGCACTTGCCTCATCTAAAAAATTATAATAATTATTATCAACACATAAAGTTGAGGAAGTAATACCATTTTCTTTTTCATCAACACATGGTTCTTGTTCAACATGGCGAAACTCATGACTAATTACCTGTTCTAAACGAATTAAAATATCTTCTAAGTTACCAGAATCATTTAAAATAAGTGGCATATTAATTTTAATAATATTATTTTGCATTTCATAAGTAGCATAAGCACTACTGCTCATTTTACTTCCTAAAATACCACCAGCTAAAACTAACTTTAAATCTTTATAATTATGAATATCTGAATTATTACCATTTTGTAATATAAAATCAATATTATTTTTTACTATTTCCTCTATTTCAGCTTTTATTTTTAACATGCTTTTGTCATCAATTTTCAAATCATACTGATTATTAAACTCATGATTAGTATAGTATTTATCGGTAAATGGATTAGCATAAGTACTATTTAAAGAAACATAGTCCATTGTATTCTTTTCTATTAAGGCATATATTTCTGCAGCTGAAAGATTATTTTCTTCCTTACACGTATCAACGGGACTACTAAGTAATTCCTCATACGTAGAAAGATCTAATCCCATATCATCTTGTAAGCCTAGATTTTCTGTTGCTTGAAAATAATTACATAAATTATCAGTTAATATTTTAGTTTCACTATCGATCTTTAAATCTTTATCATTATTTAAACTACCAAAACTACTTTTTGGTATATTAAGCACTAATGAATTAATAACTAAAGATAAACAAATAATTAAACTAGCACCTCTTCTATTCATAAAACCCCTCTTAATTGCCAATTATCTTAAACTAAAATTTACTAAAAGTCAAGTATTTCTTGATTCAAGTTAATAATTAATATATTTCTATCTATTTTATATAATCTTAATGGGATAAAACAAGCTTTAAAAAATCCACTAGATTGCTAGTGAATTATTTGGTTAGTATCTAAACTAAAATTTATCTTCTTTTTATTTTTTCTTTCTTCTTTATTAATATAAACTGTCTCATAAGAATCACAAACTATTATAAAAGCCTTATCATCAATAAGTAATATTACTTCTTTAATCTCTAAATAAAATTTACTTTTAATTGACACTACTAAAATATCATTACTTTTATTACTGAAGCCTCCTTTTCCTTTTAATATTGTAATTCCATAATTATAAGTTTCACTTAAAAATTTTCTTATTTCCTTATTTTTTCTAGAATTTATATAAAGTATTTTATCTTCTTTAATTCCTAGCATAAACTGATTAGAATATATACTTTGAAAAATTAATATTACAAAAGCATAGATTAAATGTTCAAGTCCAAAAACTAAACCTGTTAAAGCTACTACAATACCATCTATCATAATGATAGCTTTATCCATTGAAACTTTTAAATATTTACACACAATGGCTTCAATTATATCCGTACCGCCAGTAGTATAACCCGTCTTAAATACCATACCTAGACCATACCCATTAATAATACCACCCATTACTGCTTTAACCAATAAATCAACACTACTTAAATCTATTAAAGAAGTAATATAACTGGTTAATTTTAACATAACAGGATAAATAAGAGCACCAAAAATAGTCTTATAAGTATCCTCTTTTCCTAAAAAAATAAAAGATAATATAATTAAAGAGATATTAATAATTCCAACAAATAAAGAAGTATCAATGGTAATAAAATTATTAACTACTATCGAAAATCCTCCAACCCCAGTAGATGCCAAATTATCAGGAACACAAAATAAATTAAAAGAAAATGCTACCAAGGTTACTCCGACTATAAATTTTAACCATTTTTTCATCAATATCAATCCTTTATTATTTACTATCTAGATTGTATCAAATATATACTATTTTTTCAAAAGTATTTACCAAATCTTAATCTTTAACCAGTATTCTTCCTTTAGAAACCTCATTATATAAATCTAAATAATCTTCTTTTAAAACATCAGTATAATAAAAAGAATTACCTATTATTTCTTTTATTTTAGGAAATTTACTAACTAATTTATTCATTTGTAAATAACTATCATATTTTTTATCATTTACAAAATATATAACTCTATTACCATGAGACCAATTAAGATACTCATTAACTACAGAACCACTATTATATTTATTATACATTTCCAAAATTTCATCAGTAGATACACTATATATTGTACTTAAAGTTTGAAAAAAGTTATCTTGAATCACTTGATATTGATCTACAAATTCATCATATAAATAATATACTTTCTTGCCATCACTTATAGATTCAACCTTAAAAGCTCTCTCGGAAATTAACATTGTTATCATTTTGTATAATAAAATATTATCTTCTAAAGTTAAATCGTTATTATTAATATTATAATCAATTAAATTATTAATAGTTATTTTAAAAATAGTAATATATTCTAAATTTTTAATATCAAGAGCAACCGCATCATAGTCTTCTTCATCATAACTAGTTTTTAAACCAACTAAACTTCTAACATAAGAATTACGTTTACTAACAGCATCCATAGCATAAATAACTCTAAAAATTTCTCTTTTTTCTTCAATACTATCTGCACTAAAAAAGTTAAAAAAAGCATCCATATCCTGATTATATATTGCATTATAATAATCATCCATCTTGGAATCATTAAACAAAGAGCATAAAAACAATACATTCTCTGCCATACGATATTCAGGATATACATAAGAAGTTTTAAAAAAGTGTGAAAATAATTCTAAATTATAAAGTCCAGACTCCGCACTTGCCTCAGCAAACAAAGACAAATAATTATTCGAACTAAATTGAGTTAGAATGTTATATTTATCTGTATCTTCACATCCATATTGACGCATATGATTTAGCTCATGTTTTAATACATCATTAAGCTTAGCTGATACATCAGTTGTCGATGTACTGTTTCCAATAATATTAGGTAAACATATTTTAATTAAATTATTATCTTTACTATATCTGCCCAAAATCACCCCTGGCTCATCTCTATTTATTTTTGCCACAAATATAATTTTTAACTCCATTAAATTATGAATATCCCCATTATTACCATTTTCTAATACATAACTAATATAATCTCTTAAAGAATCATAAGCACTTTCGCCAATTTTTTTCATAACTCCAGTAGAAAAAACAACGTTATCACGAGTTCTATATTCATCTTTTGTAAAGTATTCTTCATCAAAAAAAGAAGTTCCTAATAAAGCGAAATCATCCAAAACAAATTTTTCTGTATTTTCTTTAATTTGTTCAAATACTTCTTGCATAGTAACATCGTATACATTTTCACAACTTTTTACTCTATCATTGGAAATCAAATAGTCTATAGTATCATTATCTAATCCAAAAGTATCACTAAGTCCTAAAGAGCTAATTGCATTCTTATTTTCTTTTAATTTTTCATTTAACATAGTAGCTCTTCTATTATCATCAGCATGACTTATCATATCTACTTTCTTAGTATTATAAACTGCCATACAATTAATAACTATAGATAAACATACTATTAAACTTGCTAATCTTCTATTTCTATTTTTCATATATCCCCACAAAATATGTCTTCATATTATAACTTAAAAATTAAAAAAGTAAAGCTCATTTTTTATAAATTGCTCTACTTATATTATCTATTACTAATTATACAATTTGAAATTATTTTAAAATAAATTTAAAATCACTATCATTTTTTTTAGCATCAAAAGCAACAATAACTAAATTATTATAATTAAAATCACTTAAAAAAGTACCACCATTTACTATGTTTCTAATTTTAGGAAACTTATTTACTAAATTAGCTATTTCACTAACATCTTCACCACTTACTTTAGATTCTTTAACATAACTACTTATATTGCTTAACCAAATTTCTTTATCTTTATTATCATAATAATCTTTTATATCTTCATAACTAAGATTATATATAGAACTTAAATAATTAAAATATATCTCTTCAATCAACTCATAATTATGTAAAAATTCTTTATAAAATGTATAACTAACTTCATGAGTAGTATAATTATAATTACCAAAACTAACGCTATCTAATACATTTACTAAGATAAAATGATATAATATTAAATTATCATCTAAATTTAATACTTCTTTTTGCCTATTATAAAGCATTAACTGGAGAACACTATTTTTTAATATATAACTTTCAATAATACCATCAGTACTATCCGTTAAAAATTCATTTATATTAACAGCATTTAATTTACTAAAATCGTTACTCTTAATTAATCTACTCCAATAACTATTTCTTGCTAGTCTTCCATCAATTAACCATAGCACACTCAATAAATCTTCTATTTCTTTATCACTATAAGCATTAAAATAGTTACAAAATTTTAAAATATCGCCTTTAAATAAGGTCTCATAATATTCATCAATAGACTTATCATTATCTAAAAAACTTAATAAAAGCAACTTGCTTTCATACTTTCTTTCTTCTAAATTATTATAACTATAATTAAAGTTCTTATTAATTGGTTGATAATTATTTTTTAAAATATTATAGTTATAGGAAGTTGCAACAGCCTCATTTAAAAAAGATACTCCTACTTCTCCTTTTAATTTATAATGACATTTATTATCATCGCAAGGTACTACAAACATATGATTAAACTCATGATTAATTGTATCAAATAAATTCATGTATAAATCATCCAAATTATTAGCATTCTTTAATATATTATTTAAAGATATAACTATCAAATTATCTTTTTCAAAATATTCTCCCAGTTGCTCTTGGTCTTCAAAATCACCCATTAATATTTTTAAAGATAATAACTTATGAACATCATCTTTTCTTCTCTTATCTAAAAGTACTCTATTAATAATATCTAATATAGTATTTTCTATATATTTTCTTATTTCATCATCGGCTATATCACTAATTAATGAATAATTTTCTTCATCTTGAATATATATTTTACTATTTAAATTTATAATGTTATATAAATTTGTTTTATTACCCGTAAAGTTATAATCACAAGAAACATTACTAATTTTACCTATTTTTATTAAGTCTTGTAATTCTTCATCGCTTAATAAAGTCTTAGCATTTAAAGGCATGGTAATATCATTTACTTGATTTATAAAATCAATATTACTCTTAGTATCATCTATAGTCTCTGCTTTAGCCTTAATTAAATGATTTTCTATTCCATTTATAAAAGAAACTATAGTTATGGAAAGGCAAAGTCCTAATATCGCTCCCATCTTGCCTAGTTTTTTTATTGTCATGTAAATATTACTCTCTTTTCTTTCTTAATTATTTAACTTCTTTTTTAACTCATTATTTTTTCTATATTCTTTGTATTTTTGCATAAATTCAATTTCTTGCCTACTTATCGGTAAATTTGTTTTGGTATATTCTATTTTATTATTTTCATAATATGGTTTTAATACTTCCTTATACATTTTACTAACCAGATCATAAGATAATAAATAATTGTCTTTTATCAATACTACCCCTGGAGGCAAAATTTTTTCAGGATTTAATAAAAGAGTCATTATAAAAGCATCGGGAGTAGTATAATCTAACCCTTTAAAAGAAATTAATTCATCGTGATGTAATTCTAACATCATTTGTCCTACCATAATATCTCTTATTTCTAACATATTATAGGGTATTTCAGAATCTTTTGATGCAATATTAATAATAGGAAATATAATATTTTTTTCTATTATTAAAAGCATCATTTTATAAGTTATAGTCTTTTCAAAATCATCACTAGGATTTTCCAAAATCAAGTTAAACATTCTTTGCAAATCCTCAGCCATTATTTTTCTGCTTACTTCATCATAAGGATACTCTGTCATCTTTTTAATTTTAATACTGATTCCATAATAGCCAGTATATCTCCATCTAGAACTTTGAAGGCTTGACTAGTTTCATATCCACTTCTTAAGTCTTTTACCAAAGTATAAGGTTCTAAAACATAATTTCTAATTTGACTGCCAAAATTAATACTATCACTAATTCCCTTTTCTTTATTTAACTCGGCTTCTTTTTTTTCTACTTCTAACTGATACAATTTAGATTTTAGCATTTCCATGGCTCTTTCTTTATTGCGTAGCTGACTTCTTTCTACTTGACAAGATACCACTATTTTGGTTGGTAAATGGGTAATTCTAACTGCCGAATCACTAGTATTTACTGATTGACCGCCAGCCCCACTCGAATGAAATACATCTATTTTTAAATCCTCATCTTTAATTTCAATATCACTTACTTTATCAAATTCTGGCACTACTGTAACAGAAGCAAAGGAAGTATGACGTCTTTTATTAGAATCAAATGGTGATATTCTAACTAGTCTATGAACCCCTTTTTCACCTTTAAAATATCCATAGCTCATATTCCCACTAATTCTTAAAGTAACCGATTTTACACCAGCTTCTTCACCTTTTAAAAAGTCTACTACTTCATACTTATATCCATTTGCCTCACAAAATCTCTCATACATTCTAAGTAACATTGAAGCCCAATCCATAGCCTCGGTTCCACCAGCACCGGGATGAATTTCTAAAAAACAATTTAAGTTATCATAAGGTCCATTAAGCAAAGTCGCTATCTCTAATTCTTCTACTAACTTTTCGGCATTTAAAAACTCAGCTTCTAAATCATCTTTTAAGCTATCATCTAAACTAACTAACTCCATTAAATCTTTTAAACCCGAAACAATACTATTAGCTTTCTTTAAATCACTAAGTTCTTTTTTTAAATTAATAAGTTCACTATTAACTTTACTGGCATAAACATTATCATTCCAGATATTAGGTTGATTTAAAATATCTTCTAATTCTTTTATTCTTTTGTCTTTAGCACCAACATCAAAGTGACCTCCCAATATCATTTAATTTATTTACTAACACATTATATCTTTCATTAATATCCATTATTTATTCTCCTTAAAACCATATCTATATCTAAAAGAGTAGTATTATCATCTACCTTTAAAGACTTTTGTAAACTAAAATAAAACTCCTCTAAACTCTCAGTAACACTAATTATACCACATCCTAAAGCCCCTCGGTTAAAATCTATTAATCGGAAGTGATTTAAAACTTCATAAAGACTATAATCCCCTAAATATTTAAAAATACTTCTTAAAATTATTTGCCAAATTTTATAAGCCATATCAATATATAATTTATCGCTATCATAATTTTTATCAATATTAGATAAATCAAAATCTAATAAATATAAATCACCATTTTTATAAAGCATATTACCAGAAAGAATATCAACTAAGTTAATATTATTATTAGCCAATAGTCTAATACTCTCTAATAACTTTTGATAAGCCTCCAATAACTCTTTTATCTTCGTTTCTCTATTTATAAAATTAACATTAGAAGCGTTTATAAACTTCGTATTATATCCCAAGATAGCCTTATCAGTCATATATATATCTTGGGGTAATATTAACTGACTTTCACCATCTAACTTTCTTAATTTAACTAATAAATTAAATATATCTTTTCCAATTTTTTGGTCTAAACTACGATAACAATCTAAAAATATTTTTACGATATAATCATTTTCTTGAAAATACAATTTATTTGTACTTTCTACTTTAAACTCCTTTAATTTTGGTATATCTTTAACACTTTTCACTTTAATTATTGCCATAACTTCTCATTCCTTAAACATCTTCTCATATCACCAACGGTTTCTATTTTTTCTTGACTCTTTCTTGCTATTTTTAATCTTAGTAAGTTTATAAAAGCAATATAATCCGTACTTTCTAAGTTATCAATTCTTTCTTTTATATAATTAATATCTATATCATTTAACCAATTTAAATCATAGGAATCAAGCATTCTATCAATTATTAAATTAAATAAAGACATTCCCATTATTTTATAAGCCAGATCTATATCATCAAAATAAATACAGTTATCAAAATCAATTAAATATAAATTATTTTTATCAAATAAAACATTTCCGCCCCAAATATCAGGATTTAAAATACCAATTGCACTTATTTTTTGAATATCTTCTAAAAGCCCCATTACCATTTTAATAACCTTATTAATAGATATATCTTCAGTTAAGTAATCCAAAGGCTTTCCTAAACAAATAGGCATACTATAGCCTAAGAATTCTTTATCAGTTATATATAAATTTTGAGGTAACTCTAAATATTTAATCCCCTTTAATTCTGATAGCTTTTCTAATACTTGCAATCTATTATAATTAGTCCCATCACTTAATAATCTATCACAAATATTTAAGATTTTTAAATACTTACCATTTTTATAATAGATTTTACTTCTACTCCATATCATTAATTCTTTATCCGGAAGTCCTAAATCTTCAATACTTTTTACCTTTACTATTGCCACATTTATCCTCTTTTAGTTAAACTTAAACACATTCTTAAATCCCCTACTGTTTTTATTCTTTTCCTAGTATAAGTTTCTAATTTCCATCTTAATAGTTCAAAATATAAATCATAATTAGTACTTCGAAAAGATTTAAACTCTTGTTCTAATTTTTCTAAATCTCTTTCCATTAATAAGGGTGATCCAAAACCATCTTTTACTAAGCATAAATATATTGTTTCAAATATATTATGTAAAGTTCTTAAATATACTCTATCATTACAATAAATACTGTTATCAAAATCAATTAAATACATTCTTCCATCATATAAAATATTATCAGAAGTAGTATCATAATTAAATATATCTTTATCTGCAAGTATTCTTATATCTTTTCTAAGTAATTTAAAAGACTTTATTACATCTTCATATTTACTACTTAAACTAATATTCCTTATTGTCTTAGCCTCTTTAATCTTAGAAGTATATCCAAGTAAAGTATCATCAGTTATATAAATGTTTTGCGGTAATATTAGATACTTAGTTCCTTGCAAATTCATAACTTTAGTTAAAATTTCTAATCTTTCTTGATTTTCTTTTAAAGTTAAATCGCCTTTATTAAAGGGTATCTTTTTAAAATAAAGAGACCCTGTATATTGATAAATTTCACCATTATCTCCTTTTATTTTAGGGCTATCTGGTAACTTTATATCATTAATACTTTTTACTTTAACTATCGCCATTTTATCACCCGTCTTAGTAGAGATTAGAATATTACACTTAATCTTTAAAGTCAATTAAATTTGTTAATTTTTATTAAGTATTTATAAAGATTTTATGCTACTATATACTAAGAAATACTAAGTATATAAAAGCAGTAAAACTAAAGAAAAAAGAGTACTATTTCTAGTACCTAAATATCAAAAGTATATCCCCCATCTACAGCAATATTTTGAGCCGTAATATTTTTAGCCTCATCACTAGCAAGATATAATACCATAGAGGCTATATCACCAACAGTTTGTGGACGTCCTAATGGAATAGCAGCAGTTGATTGTTTAAAGGTTTCTTCTCTAATACTATCATCTTTATTAGTAAAGTCATCTAAAATACCTTCCCACATATTAGTACGAACAATCCCTGGTAAAACGGAATTAACATTAACATTATAAGGAGCAAGTTCACGAGCCATGCTACTGCTTATTGCCATAATTCCAGCTTTAGTTGTAGCATAAACATTCGAACCACTGTTACAAATTCTTCCGGCAATACTAGACATATTAATAATTTTACCGAACTTTTGCTTTTTTAAAACTGGAGTTAAGGCTTTACACATATATACAGTTCCTTTTAAATTGATATCAATTAAAGCATCAACGGTTTCAATCGGCATTTCATCAATAGGTACTAATTTGCAAATGCCAGCTGAATTAACGACAACATCAATACGCCCTAATTTTTCTACAACAAAAGCCACTAATTTTTCAATCATCTTATAATCAGTAACATCTACTTTACAAGCAATAGCCTTACCACCAGCTTCACTTATCTCTTCTTTAACTTTTCTAATTCTATCTTCCTTATTATCACATAACACTACCGTAGCGCCGCAATTACTAAATTCTTTAGCACATTCTTCCCCAATGCCACTACCAGCTCCAGTAATAAGCACTACTTTTTCTTTAAAATCAAATTTTAACATAACTATTCTCCTTTTATTCTACATTTATATAATAACACAAAAAGACTAATTTCATTTATTAAACTTCTAAATTTATTTATATTAAATTAAATTTTAATTACTATACTGTATTTCCATTAATTCTATCCACTTATTATTTAATTCTTCTAGTTTTTTCTTACTATCATTTATTCTATTATTTACGGTATTTAACTTATCATAATCACTATAAATTTCTTCTAAATATAATGATTCTTCATCTTTTTTAATAGATTCTTCTATTTTTTTAATCTCACGTTCTATTTTACTTACTTCTTTATTTAAATTATAAGTATTAACTTTCTTTTTATTTTCCATCAAAACTTCATTTGTCTTTTTCTCATTATCTTTATAACTATTATCAACATCTATATCTTTTTCTAATTTTACTTTATCTAAATATTCTTTATAAGTACAATTATATAATTTATAACTATCTTTAGTTAAAGCAAGTATTGATGTAGCAACCTTGCTAACAAAATATCTATCATGGGAAACAAATAGCACCGTTCCCGAATAATCATTTAAAATAGTTTCTAAATACTCACGACCTACTATATCTAAGTGGTTAGTTGGTTCATCTAAAATTAAAACATTTGGTTTTGTATATAAAATTTTACATAACTGTAATCTAACTCTTTCGCCACCAGATAAAACATTTAATTTCTTTAAAACATCATCACCCTTAAATAAGAAAGAACCCAAACTACATCTAGCTTCATATTCGGATACTTTAGGAAACTTAGCCATAAATTCTTCTAAAACGGTATGATTTTCATCAAGCATCGCAAGACTTTGGTCAAAATAACCAATATTAACATTATTACCAACTGTTATTGAACCGTGTAATTTAGGAATTAAGCCAACAATCGTCTTTAAAATAGTTGATTTTCCAAGTCCATTCGGACCAATAATTCCAATCTTATCTCCACGTCTTACATATAAATTCAAGTTATATAAAACCTTATCATAACCAATACCCAGATTATCTAAAATAAATACTTCTCTACTGGGCATAACTATATTATCAATGTTAGTTTTAAAAGTAATAGCCTCTATCTTATTAGGTCTTTCTAAGATATCCATTTTTTCTAATTGATGAAGCCTTGACATAGCAAGCTTTGCTTTAGAAGGTTTACATCTAAATCTTTCATAAATTTTTGTTAATCTTGCTATTTCTTTTTGTTGAAATTCATAATCTTTTAAAGCTTTTTCATAATTTAATTGTTTCTGTTGCTCATAATAATCATAATTACCACTATACTTTATTAAAGCACCATAACTTATATCATAAATAGTATCAACTATATTATTAATAAACATTCTATCATGAGATACTACTACTATAGCCTTTTTATAATTTTTTAAATACTCTTCTAACCATTCCACTGTATCTATATCTAAATGATTAGTCGGTTCATCTAAAAGTAATATATCTGGTTTATTAAGTAACATCTTTATAAAAGCAATCTTTGTCTTTTGACCACCCGAAAATTCACTTAAATGCTTACTCTTATCTTTTTCTTTAAAGCCAAACTTTTTAATTAATACTTCATACTCTTTTTTATAAGTATAACCACCATTATTTTTAAATTTTTCTTCTAATGCTGTATATTCTTCCACCAACTTTATATCATCACGACTATTCATTTCATTAACTAAGTATTCTAGTCTATCTTCCATTTTAATAATATCTACAAAAGGCTTTCTTACTTCTTCTAACATAGTATTATTATCATTTAACTCAATTTGTTTTAAATAACCTATACTGGGATTACCTTGTTTAATTACTTGAAAAGAAGTATCATCTATACCACTTTCTAACATTGAATTATCAACAATACTGCGTAAAAGAGTTGTCTTACCAGCACCGTTTTTTCCAACTATGCCAATATGACTTTTTTCATTTATCTCTAAATTAATGCTTTCTAATATTGTCTCACCATTAATACTAACAGCGCCATTTTTTATTACATATTTCATTTCTAACACATCCAGTCATTACTAACGATTATAACAAATTATTAAAATTTTTAATAGAATTATGCTAAAATAACATTAGGTGATACTTATGACTTCTATATTTACTGATGAAGATACGATAAAATTAATTAATCACATTATTAGTAAAATTAACTTTTATAGTAATTCTTATCTTTTAATTAATAATTTAGACTTTTTAGACTACCAAGCCGATAAATTTTTTGATATTTTTTTATACTATGACAAAACCTATCAAGATGCCAAGAAAAAAGGATTAACCAAAATTAGTAAGGACAACAATTATACCCAAATTTCTATTGAAGAAATGTATAACCTAACTCAAGAATTTTTAAATTTTTATCACATTAACCTTAACATTTCTAACTTAGTTAAAGATAAAAAAATAATCATTAACAATATTAAAGAAAAATTAGAAAATAAAGAAATAACTGAGGAAGAGTATAACAATTTGCGTTTTAATGCTCGTTGTAACAAAGGATTAATTTACTTTAACTATTGCGGTGATATTATCGACTGTATTGTATTTTTACATGAAATAACTCATCTTCATAATGAGCCTTTAGATTTCAAAACTCATAGAACAGAAATTAATGATTTTATAACCGAAAGTATAGCCTATGCTGAAGAATTTATTTTTTTAGACTTTTTAAAAGCTAAAGGATATGAAGATGATTATAATAATTATTTATGTGATATTTTTTATAATTGTCTTGTTTTATCTGATAGAGTCTATTATGTTAATAAAATATTATATGTTTATAAAGAAAAAGGTAACATTTTTAAAGATAGTTATACTAGTATTTTTAAAAATCATAAAAATTATGAACAAGCAATTAAAGAACTTTATAAACTAATAATAAGTAAAAATTCTTATATTGAACTTATATGGACTTTTCTAGGATACATCAGTGGTTTATATCTATACATCATGTATTTAGAAGACCATAATTATTTTAAAATTGTAGAAGAATTAAATGAGGCTATAACAAATGAAAAATGTACTTGGCAAAATATTTTTAGAATCCTTAAAGTTAATAAACCCGAAGAATTATTTAAGATAATGTTTGAAAAAATAGATTATTTCGTAAAAAATGAAACCTTAAAATTAAAACAATCTAGATAATATAAATAAGATTAAGAAAGGTAAAACATATCTAAGATTACTCCATGATATGTTTTTTTATCTAAATATCTCTTCTATCATTTTTAAATAAACAAATACTAAATTACTACTTCTACTTTCAAATAATAATTTTCTAGCCAAATCAACATCATCAGTAATAATATTATCTACATTTAAATCGAGCATTTTATTAATACTGTCTCTTGTATTAACAGTCCAAGCATAAACTTCTTTACCTTGATTATGTAACTTTTTCACTAATTCTTTACTTATAGATGATGCTTCAATACTAAAATTATCAGCTTTATCCAATTTTGAAATATCCCCATATGCTAAACTCATTATATAAGCTGTCGATATTTTATTATTTATTGCTTTTACATCTTCTAAAATGCTATATTTTGCTGAAGTGAGTATTACTCTATCTTCTAAATGATACTTTAAAATTAATTCAATAGTCTTTTCCACTAAAGATGTTTCATTATCATATGGTTTTAATTCAACATTAAAACTAATATTATCAAGAATTCCCCACTTAAATACTTCACTTAACAAAGGAATTCTAACATTAGGATAATTCTTACTAATTTCTATCTGTTGTAGTTCATCATAGGTTAAATCATAAATATTTTTATCAATACCCGCTATTCTTTTTAAATTAGCATCGTGACTTACTACAATTTGTTTATCTTTAGTTAATTGAACATCTAACTCTACCCAATCAGCATTTTTATCCAGTGCAGAAGTAAAAGCTAAAAGGGTATTTTCAGGGTAATTTAGACTATCACCACGATGAGCTGTAATTTCAGTATTTTTTATATATTCTATATTAAAATTATATTTATTAGTAGCAACCCCATAAGTAAATACACTACCAGCCACAATAGCTATAATAGCAAGTGATACTTTAAAATGTTGCCATTTTTTAGTTGTTATAACAATCTTTTTTCGTTTATTAAAATTAATATGTTTTATATTTTCATTATTTTTTTCTTTATGACGATAAAACATTATACTTATTACAGCATAGCTTAAAGGCATTGATAAAGCTGCAAATATTATTAATGATAATGCTAAAAAAATACCAATAATAGTTATAAATATACTACCTATAATCATTACTTTACCAAGTAATTTATAAAACAAATAAATTAAAGCTATTCCTATAAGTAGAAATATTATATATAAAGCATACACTATTCCTTGAATTGCTACTAATTTTACTAAATCCCTAAATCTACTATGCTTACTTAAGTTTATACTTCTTTTTCTGGCTTCTTTAAAATCACAGTTTTCTAAAACATAATAAAAGACTGCATATAACCATCTAAGTAATAATATTGTAAGTAGTCCAAATACAATCCAAAATATTCCCATAAATAATAAATTATTATTAATATAATCCATTATAAATTCTGGGATTTTTATTGATGATACAAACCCAGATACTATTCCAATGTTTAAAAAAGGTATCAAAAAAAGAATCATAAAAGCCAGTACTATATTTTTAAATTTAAATACTTCAACTGATTTTCTTACAGATATAGTTAGAACTTCTTTTATATCTATTTTTTTCTTTTGATATGAAGCATCTAATATAATTATAATTGTACTTAAATCAAAAAAAGTATATACCATCATAAAGAGTATCAATAATACAAGCATTAAGATTACTAAAGGATTAGTAACAAAGTTAAATAAATTTTCAAAAGTTAAATATTCATATCCAGTAATTTTCATGATTATATTAAAAAAATTTAAAAATAATGGTGCAAAAATAAGAAAACTGGTAACTTTAAAAACTGTTTGAAAGGTAACCAATTCTTTAAAATTGTAAAATAACATATTTTTTATTTTATTTATCATAAACTTTCCTCTTAAGACTTATCCAGTATAACATTAACTTAAAAAAAATAATACTACTTAAGTACTATTTTTATCTATTATGATTAATTGCTTTTTTTAATTGAAAATCAGGTTCAGGCTTAGAAATATCTTTTTTTTCAAATACTAAAGAATCTTTAGTACCATCACTATAGTAAGTAGTAATGCCATTTTCTCCGTTTGAATACTCATTAATATATACTTCTTCTATCCCATTTTCATAAATTTTATGAAATTCTTCTGTATAAGTAATTTGCCCATAAATAGAGCCCACAATTAACTTTTCTTCTTCATTAGTATCTTCGCCGTATTCTTCACTATAATAATCCTCGGCTAAATGTGTTAACTGATGTTCTGCTCCTCTTGGAATTTCATAATCTAACTCCGCGTTTTTATAATTTGGTAACATATTAAGTAATTTAGTTACAGGACATAATTCTTTAGTATGGTCTGTTTTCTTACAGCCAATTGCAAGTCCTACTGGTGTACCAACAATAGCAGCCAAAGTAATACTAGCGGCAAATCTCTTAATACATTCTTTATTAATTTTAATATTCATTCTTTTTCCCCCTTTAGGTATTAATTATTATACACACAAATTTACTAAAAGCAAGAATTTTCTAAACAATTTCAACGTCTTTTAAATATCTAATAGCATCCATATATTTTTTAGCTCTATTCTTATCTTCATCAGTTATTTCATCTAATCTGGTTAAATCCATGTTATGTTCCAAGTCTTTTAATTTTATTTTTGTAGCTAATTTATTAGTTTTAACTCTTTTAATATACATAGTATAATCATCAATTTCTTCTTTAGTTAATACTCTTAATGCTTCAATTATATTATCATTAAAATATTTACTTAGTATTTCTAAAGTAATATTACTATCTTCAATTACATCATGTAAAAGTGCTACTATACACGATTCTTCACTGTCCATTTGTTCAGCTATATGAATTGGATGAAATATATAAGGAACACCTGCCTTATCCATTTGCCCGTCATGAGCTCTATAAGCTATTTTACTTGCTAATCTTGTTAACTTTGTATTTATCATAAAACAATATCTCCTAAACTTCTAACTAAATTTTATCAAAAATAAAAAGTAAGTAAATACTATTTTAAGTACTTACCTACTATTTCTATAACTTTATTAAATTCTTTTTCTAATTCTTCAAAATTATTAATTACATAATCAGTATCATTTTCTTTACTTTTTAATTCATGATTCAAAGATATTTCGGCTAATCTATTCATTCCAAAATACTTGGCATCACTTTTTAGGGAATGTACTTCTACACTATAATTTGGCATATCTTTATTATCTAATAATTCTTTTATTTTCTTAAATTTATTTAAAGAATCTTTATACCAATCACTTAACATTTCTTTATAAGTTGTGATATCTCCAAATAACTCTACTCCTTTATTATAGTCAATTCCATTATCTAGCAAATACTTTTCATCATAGGTTTTATTATCATTATCTTTATTATTGTTATTTGTATTTTTATCTAATTTTTTATTTACATTTTTATCTTTAGAATTATCTTTTTTATTATTTTCTTTATTATTTTCTTTATTATTTTCTAATTCTTCAAATACTTTATCTAATTTAAGTTTTATTTGATCTTTACTAAATGGTTTAGCTATATAACTAGTAAAACCTTCTTCTTTATATTTTTCTTCGGCTCCAGCAATGGCATCTGCTGTTAAGGCTATAATTGGAGTATTAAACCCCTCTATTTCTTTCAAATTTTTAAGAGCAGTCTCTCCACTCATTACTGGCATCATTATATCCATTAAAATAATATCATATGTATTGCCTTCTTTGATTTTATTAACACATACTAACCCATTTTCGGCATCATCAATTTCTTTAAAATGTAAAGGTTCTAAAGCTCTTCTTGCTACTTTAATATTTAGTTTATTATCATCAACTACTAAGATTTTCTTTTTACTATAATCAATATTATTCTTACTTAAATCTAATATTAACTCAGCTGTATTATTTAATTCTTCCTTAGTTAAAGGTTTACTCATCATACCTATTCTTTGAGGAACATTTACCATAAAGATTGAACCTTTGCCAAAAGTTGATTCTACGTTAATTTTACCACCCATTAATTCAACTAATTTTTTCGTAATAGCAAGACCAAGTCCCGTGCCTTCAACCGTGGTATTTCTTTCAGCATCTAATCTATCAAACTTATTAAATAATCGACTAATATTCTCCGCTTTTATACCTTTGCCAGTATCTTTACAAGTAATATATAAATTACAGATATCATCTTTATTTATACATTTTGCGCTTAGTTCAATCTTACCTTTATCGGTATATTTGATGGCATTGGATAACAAATTATTAACTATTTCTTTAATATGACCTTTATCCCCAATTAATTCATAAGGCATATCACTAGCTATATCAACGGTTAATTCGATTGGCTTTTCCCCAATTCTTACCGAATCTATTCTTGCTAAGGTTTCTATCTCTTCTTTAAAGTTATATGGCACCTCAATAATTTCCATCTTATCTGACTCTATCTTATTAATATCCATAATATTGCCAACTATTTCAAGTAAAGTATTAGAAGCATTAACTATATCCCCTAAATCTTCTTGCATGTCTTTAGGACAATTACCACGTTCTTTAATATCATTAGAAAGACCTACTATCGCATTTAAAGGTGTTCTAATCTCATGAGACATACTAGATAAGAAATCTGACTTAGCCCTGTTTGCTTTTTCGGCTTCATTTTTAGCTAGTTCTAATTGATTAACCATTTTTAAATCAGGATTTTCAATGGTAAAATACATTATTACACAAATAAAAGTTTCTACATACGTCATCATCAAAATTTCTGGGTGTGATGATTGAATAAGTATAGCAATTGAGCCAATTATCAAAAACAAATATACAGGAATTAATTTTTTAGTTTTTAATTTTCTATAATTTAATATCAAACATACTAAAACCACTATTATAGCCACAAAAGAAATTATATAAGAAAAACTAACGCAAGGACCACAAGTATATCTAGTCCTAAAATCATCTTCAATAACTGATTGAATTGGCAAAACAGTTAAAAAAATTGCCACCAATAAATAATACAAAGTAAATAATTTAATTCTTCCTTTTCTTACTTCTAAACCTCTAGGTCTGGTTACACTAAAAACATAATAAGCAAATGTAGATATCCATACGATTATATACATTAAATACGCTTTATAAATAAAATTACTTATGTGAGGATGTTTAAAATATATTATCGAAGCCACTGTACACATTATTTCTATAAGTAACCCTAAAAAATTAGATATAATAAGTACTCCAAATATTTTTGTTTCTTTTGTATTAATATGTTCTTTAGCAAAATATAATATTAGCATTAAAAAACTAAATGGTAATGCCAGTATTGGAAAATAAACACCGCTTTGCATATTATCAACTCCTATCCTACAAGATTAATTATATCAAATAAGTCTCTGAATATAAATAAAGAACCTGCATTTTATTTTGCAAGTTCTAACTTATAAAATTTTTGAGATTCGCCCTTTTTTAAATCATCGGCTGCCTTTTGTTCTAACAATTGATAATCTACTTTTTCAGTTCCTTTTCTTCTAGGAAGTGCATTAACAAATTCAATATAGGCAGGAATTTCATATTCTTTTAATTGAACAATATCACCATTTACCATTTTAATAGGCTTTAAACATAAGTCAAGTATTTGACTAGTAAAATCTTTATTATCGAGCATTTTACTTTCGTCTAGAACAATATAGGCTTTATTTGCCGCTAGACTTCCATCATTAGTATCAACTTTAACAACAGCACAGTCTTTCACACAAGGAAAATTACTTATAACTCCCTGAACATAATCCAAATAAACTTTATTTAAAGTAGATATTATATAAAATCTTGATTGACGACCAGTTAAAGTGAAATAACCATCATTATCAAGCCTTCCAAACATTCCTGTTGCTACATAATTTTTTCCATTAACAACAATTTTAGCCTTTTTAGTTAACTCTGGTTTTTTATAATATTCTTTGAAAACATGCTCACCGCCAATAAGCAGCAAACCTTCTTCGCCTATTTTCTTTTCTTCTATTGTTCTATTATTATTGTATTTATCCATATCTATAACTAAACAATCGCTGCCGGTTAAAACTCGTCCAACCGTTTCTGGTTTTACTTCAATTCCTACCGAATTTGTACCACAAGAAACAGTTTCAGCATTTCCCGAGCCATTTGTAATAACCGTCTTAGCATTATGCTCTTGAAAGAAATCTTCCCCCCTTTTAGCATTTGCTGGAGTTAAGAAATCACCACCAGAGATAAAAGTTTTAACTGAAGATAAATCAAAGCCTTTCGGAGCATTTATCATCATTAATTCTAAAAGGGCTGGACTTCCAAATATTATATTAGGATTCTTGGCCAAATAATAATATAAATTGTCCTTGGATAAATCTGGAGCCAAAATGGCTGTTCTTCCACACATTAATGACATAAGTGTTGAGGTAGAAAAACCATAAGGATAAGTAAATGGAACACAAACTAAACTTTTTTCACCCCGAGTATTACTAATATGAGTTGAATTTTTTAAATAAGTAGCGGCTGCTAAAATATTCTTATTTGTTAAAACTACTGCCTTAGGCTTTCCAGTTGTCCCACTAGTATAAAGGATTAAAGCATCATCTAAAGCATTAAATGGATTTTCTAAAGTCTTCTTTTGAAACTTAGCCAAACATCCTAAAGTATTAAAATCAATCGTATTACTCTTAGTTAAATGATAATTACCATTAAGACTTAAAGAATTAACTTTACTTTTATCTAAAGTAATAACATATCTAACATGAGTCTTATCGACAATCTTCTGATTTTCTTCATCACTACGATTAAAATTTATATAAACGGGACTTTCAAACAAATTTAAATATGATACAATTTCTTCATCTGGCGCAAAAGAATTTAAAAATGTTGTTGTCGCTCCAATTCTATTAGCGGCCATAAAAACGGCTACAGCCTGGTAAAAGTTAGGCATAGATACGGTAATAATATCCCCTTTTTTAACCCCTAATTCTTTTAAAGCCATAGATACTGTAACGGCATCATCTAACAACTGTTGATAAGTTGCTGATAATTTCAAGCAATCAACTGCCTTTTCATCACGATAAAAACTACTAATAACCTTAATAGCTGTATATATATTAATATCTGGTATTATAGGATGAGCCTCCCAAAATTTTGCTCCTTTATTTTGTGGTTTGTCGTTGCTTGCATAACCTGTTAATTTCTTTTCAAACATAATACTTCTCCTATTTCTAATTTTATTTTACCTTATTTTTCGCCAATTACAAGAAATTATTTAAAATATTTCCTAATAAAAACAAATAACGCTTACTATTTTAACTATATTTTTCCCAAATACAAGTACTTAGTCTAAACTTAATATACTGCATATTAATTATGACAAAACATCAAGTTTAGATTAACCAAACTTGATGTTTTGTAAATCATATTTATCTAAAATTAAACCACACACTAAAAAATACAGATAAAATTAATCAACAATGTACTTCATAATACCTTCTTCATATCCTAAATTTTTAATATAATCTAAGCATTTAGATGAAACAATAAAATTTATAACGCTAACTTTTAAAGAAGTAAAATATTTATCTAAATAATTAATAACTTCTTCATTTTCCATATTTTGTTCTTTTAAATTGCAAGATATATTATTATCGATATCAAAATACTTGATTTTTAAATCTTTAAAAACAACAACCTTTTCCTTCATAACAAAATCACCATGAATATTGTTAATCCTTTTACTTACTGTCGCTTCTTTAGTTTCATATAATTTATTCATTATATTAATAACTCTAGTCTTAACAACTTCAACAACTAAAGACTTATCTGGCGATATTTCATTTTTTAAAAAATTTAATGTTTCCTTAACTGTATCCTGATCAACATCCTTTTTAAAAGAAACATCAATCCAATCAGTTGAAAAATCATAACCAAATATAAATTTATCATCTTTCTTAATTCCAAAATATCCCCTACTGATATTCAATTTATAATCAAGTTCCATATCGTTTATATATTTTTTTAAACTATTTTCATTTAATTTCTCAATTTTCATAATTCATCTTCGTCTAAATCGTTTATTGGCATCTTAATCCTTTTTTAGCAATTTCTCTACTATAAATCATTTCTTGAGATATTCTTTCTAAATAAGATTTATTAGAATCCTGCATTGCTTCCCAATCTTCTGCTACTAACATTTTTCTAAAAGGCCCCATTGTAAGTTCATAAAAAACATAATATTCACTCTTAGTTAGTTTATCAAATCTTGCTTCCATTTTGACAATTTCCATTTCAATTTCTGTTCTTGATAAGCCTTGATATTTTTTTAAGGCCTCTTGGGCTGCTAACAATTCATCATCCGTTATAAACATATAATTTCTTATATTTTCCTTAGCAATAAATGCATAAATACTTGACACTTCAGAATAGTCAATATTACCATTTAAATAATTTGTAAGAAAGCATTCTATTTTAATAATATTTTGTAACTTTTTTAAAGAATCTAAATCACTAGTCATTAAATCTTTTTGACTGCTAATTAAGTCCTCAATTCTACTAGCATTCTTTTCTAAATAATACTCCAACCATTTTTGCCAAAGTTTAAAAACTCTTACCCCTCTTTTATCGGGTATGCTATTTAACTCTGGATGTTTTCTACTGCCTGATAAAGTCCTATATCCCATATTTTTCTCCTCATATTTTTTAATTTTTCACATTATTAACAGCATTTACTACAATCGCTATCTAGTTATTTGATATTAACTTATATAATTTTTCAAAATCATTATATAAGCACTCGAAGTCGCTATCAACAACATCATTTTTCCATTCTTCTGATAAAATTTCTATATCATACTTAACTTCTTCTAATAGTTTCTTACTGTTATCCCCATCAAAAGTCATTTTTTCTATATTCTTCTTAATACTTTTTAAGTTATCATTATAATTCTTATAAACATCATTCTTAAAAAGTATTTTAATATCTACTAAAACAACTAACAATAATTTCTTTACTTCATTATTACCATTCATAAATCTTATTCCCAAGTACCTTTACTATCTTCGTAGCCGTCTAAGAAACTTTTATACTCCCCATTTTTCTTTGTCCCTAAAACACAATCTAAATTAATATTATTCATACTTCTAAAAATACTATTATCAATATCACTATTTACTTTTCTTAAATTCTTTATTAACTCTTTAATCTCTTTTCGCTTACTGGTTCCATCATTTATTAACGAACAACCTTCAGTAAAACGACAAGCACAATTTATAAATACTAAATCATTACTATCCCGCCATGAAATAATATCAGCCTCTTTAACCATATATAAAGGTCTAATTAACTCCAAGCCTTCAAAGTTAGTACTATGTAATTTTGGTAACATAGTCTTAACCTCGGAACCGTAAAACATAGAAAGCAAAGTAGTTTCAATAACATCATCAAAATGATGACCAAGGGCAATTTTATTACAACCTAATTCTTTCGCTTTATTATATAAGTGTCCCCTTCGCATCTTGGCACATAAATAACATGGACTCTTGCTATCAACTGTACTAACAACATCAAAAATATCTGTATTAAATATTTCAATAGGAATATTAAGTAACTTAGCATTATCAATTATATATTGTCTATTATAATCATTATACCCTGGATCCATCACTACATAATGTGCCTCAAACTTAATCTTACCATGTCTTTCTAACTCTTGAATACACTTAGCCAGTAAAAATGAATCTTTACCACCACTTATACAAACCATAATCTTATCATTTTCATTTATTAGTTCATAATCTTTAACAGCCTTAGTAAATCTACTCCAGATTTCTTTACGATATTTCTTAATAATACTACGTTCTATTTCTTTATATCTTTCCATATTCTAATTCTTTCTAACTATATTTATTCTTTACTTTTAATCTTTATAATATTTTTTATATATTCCATCAAATACTTGTAAAAACTCTGTAACTTCTTCTTCATTAGTTAAATGCGATAAACTAATTCTAACCGATGTACTAGCAATATTCTTATCTTTTGTTAAGGCATAAACTAACTTAGAAGGACTTTCAATTGGACAACAACTAGTCTTAGCCGATACATATATTTCTTTATCTTCTAAACTTTCTACTACTTTTAAAGATTTAACATTTTTAATACTAAAATTAATTGTAAATGGCAAACTATTATCTCTACTATTAATAACTACATTCTTATATTGTTTTAGCTTATCTTTAATTAATACATTTAATTTTTCTACATAATTATAATTATTATCTATATTTTTTAAAGCTATTTCAATAGCTTTATCTAAAGCTCCAATACTAGGTAATTCAGGAGTTCCAGCACGGTAAATAGTCGTTGATTTACCACCATCTATTTGAGGTACTAAACCTATTTCTTTTCTCTTAATAAGTAAACCCATACCAGTTAAACCATAAAACTTATGAGGAGCCAAAGTAACTAAATCAGGAATAGTTAAATCTAAATTAATTTTACCAAAACCTTGTGTTGCATCCGTATGTAATAAACAATGCGGATAATCTTTTAAAACTTCTTTTATCTTATCTATAGGTTGAATTAGTCCAATTTCACTATCTACACTGCAAATACTTACTAAAATAGTATCATCACGTATCATTTTCTTTAAAGCTTCAATATCAATTAAACCATCACTTCTAACTAGTACAACTTCAACTTCAAAACCAAGAGACTGCATTTTAACCGCACTTGCCACTATCGAATTATGTTCTAAAGCACTAATTAATATATGTTTACCAAAACTTTTATATCTTTCACATACTCCTTTAATAGCCAAATTATTAGATTCAGTCGCCCCGCTAGTATAAATTAATTCTTCCGGTAAAACTCCTAACTTTAAAGCAATATCTTTAGTATATTCATCTATTAACTCTTTAGACTTCTTCCCTAACTTATGATTACTATTAGGATTAGCAAAATATTCTTTAGTTAACTTATTATAAGTTTCTAAAACTTCATCATTTACTGGTGTTGATGCTGCATAATCAAGATAAATCATTTAATCATCCCCTTAAAATTTAATAAAACTATTTTATCATAATTATTCTTAAATAAATAATATTTTTATTAATATTAGTATAGAATTAGTATTACTCCACACTCCTATAAAAAAAGACAATAACAATATAGTTTGAAGTTGTAAGATAAAAGTAGACACAA
>ULOC01026279.1_pt1 | contig 27734 bp, 33 predicted proteins | sample 1952181 | NCBI WGS metagenome assembly ULOC01 (sample SAMEA4835592, study PRJEB28245) | human gut metagenome | biome: gut microbiome; material: fecal sample | place: Denmark | collected 2008
TTAATTTAGTACTTGATTTTCCTTATCTAATTTTTTATGAAGGGAATGATTGTTATGTTTTTAAGCTTATTTTTAATCTTTTTCGTAGGGATAATTGGGGGAATTTTATTTGAAAAAATAAAAATTCCCAAAATAATCTTTTATTTATTAATGGGAATATTATTTGGTAGTAGCCTCCTTAATATTATTGATCCAAGCCTTGAGCAAATATCAGATTATTTAAGGCAAATTGCTTTAATTATTATTTTAACAAGATCAGGTCTAGCCCTTGATTTTAAAACTCTAATTAAAATTGGACGTCCTGCAATTCTTATGTGCTTTTTACCAGCGAGCTTTGAAATAATAGGCATTACTATTTTTGGACCCTTACTCCTTAATATATCCTATCTTGAGGCTCTTCTTTTAGGATGTGTACTAGGTGCGGTATCACCAGCTATTGTTGTACCAAGAATGCTTACAATGATAGAAAATAAGCAAGGTGGAGATATTCCTAAAATCATCATGGCGGGAGCCTCTTGTGATGATATTTATGTAATTATCTTATTTTACGCTTGCTTAAATGCCTTAAGGACAAGTAAATTTAATTTTATATCACTTCTACAAATTCCATCAAGTATTCTTTTAGGAATTCTTCTTGGACTTATTTTTGGTATTGGTCTAATTTATTTATTTAAGCTTTTAAATACAAGCTCAACTATTAAGGTAATTATTATACTAGGTGTATCATTCCTATTAGTTTGGCTTGAGGCATATTTAAAGGCTTATATTAGTATTTCATCCTTGCTTGCAATTATTATTATGAGTATTGTAATTTCTACTAGGATGGATGATTTAAAGGAAATTAAAGGCTCCTATAATCATTTATGGAGCGCCTTTGAAATACTACTATTTGTCCTTGTAGGTACTAGAGTTAAATTAAATTTAGTATTTTCAATTGAAGGCTTAAGCATTCTCCTTCTCATTTTAATTGGTCTAGCCTTTAGATCAATTGGGGTTTTCTTAAGCCTTATTGGTAAGAAATATAAGCTTAGGGAAATAATTTTCTTTATTGTATCATATCTTCCTAAAGCTACAGTTCAGGCCTCAATTGGAGCCATTGCTTTAAGTGAGGGCCTAGAATGTGGTCAGCTGGTTCTAGCTGCCAGTGTAATTGCTATTTTAGTTACTGCACCGCTTGGTGCAATTTTAATGGATTTAACTAAAAGAAAAATACTAACCCTAATAAAAGATGCATAGAAAAATCACGAGGCATAAAAACATGTTTTAAAAGAATTTGAAAGCTTCAAGCTTAGAAACAATTTTTAAAAAGCTATGTGGCTTTTATTAGGAAATAATTTTAAATTATTTCTCTTAGAGCTTATTATATTTAGTTGAAACTCCCTTTGCCTTTTCAACTGGGTACTTCTTTTCATTTTTATCAATCTTTTTATTTATTATTTCAATAGGATCAAGCTTTAATACTAGAGCCATTTGAAGACAATAATTCATCACATCGGCAAGCTCTTCCTTAACCGCCTCTAAATCATAATTATTTTCATCCCATTGGAAGCATTCTAAAAGCTCAGCTGTTTCTATTGAAATTGATTTAGATAAATTTTCAGGGGAATGGAATTGATTCCAATCTTTATCTAAATTAAATTTATCTATTCTTTGTAACGTTTTATCTAATCTATCCATTTTACTTAATGATCTCCTTATTAAGCATTTTAGACATATACTTAAGCAAGGGCTTATCCTCACAATAAACATAACAGCCCTTTTGACCTCTTGATAATAAGGCTCTTTAGGTATTTCTAATAATTTTATCAGCTAAGTCATAATTCTTAGTTGTTTTAATTCCTTTTATTGACTTATCACCCTTAGCTCTTTGCATGAAATCAGTCTTAACTCCATCCTGATAAAATAAATCCTTACCAATGATTACACCACAATAATCAAATTCAAGACCATGAGATGTATGAATACAGTCAACCTGCTCAAACGAATTTTCATCAATTGCCCAGGTTGTGGTATTTTCAAAATTCCATTTAGCATGGAAATCATCCTCAAGATTTATATCATAATCATTTCCATTAGGATTATTTTTAGTTATCCATCTGTAGCAATAGCCAGCAAGCATTCTTGATTTATTGTCAGTCGCATTCTTTTCTCTTAAGGCATCTCTCATTTTACTAGGACTATCAAATAGATTTATATCATAATCAATATCAAAGCTTGTATTAGCAGTTTCTCTAATTCCAAGTAAATTATCTAAAAAGGCGAGATAGCCATCAGAGCCATTAAATCTAAATTGTGAAACTAAATTAATTTCATCCACTGAATAAACAGCGCTTCCCTCTTCCTTGGCATATTTGTTAATTAATTCAATTGAACCAATATCTGCAGTGGTAACAATTTAATTTTCATCAATGAAAAAAACAGATACCTTTGATGCATGAATAATTTCCTTAATTTGATTTTCACCTAAATTTTGAAATATTCCTGATTTAGCATTTAAACGGTGAGCCTCATCTGCAATTAAGCAATCAAAATAATTATTTTCAACGTTAAAGTATGAGCCTGAGCCTCTAAATAAGTTTTTAATATAGCTATTCTTATAATTATTTTGCTTAAGCTTCTCAAAATAAACATTTCTTGGAGCCGAATTTTTCGTTACATAATTAGCCGATCTACCCTTTTGAATTAAATCACATAAAAGCTGAATAGCAACCACCGATTTTCCTGTACCTAACAACACTGGGTAAAAATTTTATGATTTAAAAATACCCAAAACCTTTTCTAGTATATTTTCATTTGTTATAATTAAGAGAATTTCTTCTCTAGCTCTTGTCAAGCCTTGATAAAGTAATTTTGTAAATATATAATCTGGATTGGGATGATTCATTGCCTGAAGCTTACCATTTTCATTGTACCAAAAATCATCATTCATAATCATACAAACTCTATCAAATTCTTGACCTATTACGTTATGTGTATTTATATTTGTTTTTTGATAATCTAAATCAGAATAAAACCATGAAGGTGTATATGAAATGTACACAAATCCAAATGTTCCAGATTTTTTTGCAAGTTCAACAGCCTTCTCTTTATTATTTTCATAAATAATATGTATATTATCTAAAATAATACCATTAATTTTTTTATTCAAATTCATCAATGCAGCAACAAAAACAGCAACCTTTTTGTTATACCTAATTTTATTTTTCAGTTCAAAAATAAATTCCTTATTACATTTTTCTTTGATTTTTGGCATCGTTTCTCTATTGTTTTCACTTTTTGACATCATTTGTTTTTCGTCGAAAGAAAAGATACAAGTTTTATCTTTATTTAAATCAAGATGTTCTTTTATTTTACTAAAATCATCATAATAAAGTCTATGAGCTTCATCAACACAAAAATAATCAAAGTTATCTAATTTTTGATTTTTTAATTCTGCTGCAGGTATTACCGTTAAATTTTCAATTGATTTATTAATTATTTTATGTCCATCACACTCAATACCACTATGTATAGTTAATACTTTTTTATCAATAGCTAAAGTTTTAGCTATATCATATAATAACAATGTTTTGCCAGTACCAGCATTTCCAGTTATTCCATAAAATAATTGTTGACCATTGTAAATATTTTTAATTATTTCATTTTTTATATTTTCTTGATTTTCAGTCAACAAATATTTCCCATCAATAAAATCTAAAGGATTATTCAATGGAGATACTAATATATTGCCAATTTTAAATACATCATCCAAATCAGTGATTAAATCATCTTTTGACAAAGATAAAAGATATGCTAAATCTTCAAATTTAACATCAATTAAAACATCTTTATCCATAGTTAACAATTTATTTTCACTTGCAATAAAACAATATTGATATATATTTTCCTTTTGAAGCAAAGACAAGTAATGTTTGTTTCGCTTCAATTGCTTTATTATTTTTTCATTTGAAACATTTTCACTTTTTATTTCTATATTAACTACTGAATTTTCAAAGATTCTTATCAAATCAAATTCCTTATTTAAATGATCAATTTCATAGCTATATATAAAATTTTCAACCATTTTCTCATTTGAATCTAAGCAACATAATAATTTTTTTATAGCTCTAATTTCAGTATGTCTATATTGTTTCTTATTGTCCCAGCCTAAAATATATTTAATATATTTTTCACTTAATGTTTCAAAATCAATAAGTTTAATTAATTCAAATAAATTAACTTTTTTATACATATTAAACTCCTCCAATTTTTTTAGAAAATCATAGAATTCAATGACAAAAACATATTTATTTTATATTTTTTCTCAAATAATTGCCAAAGATATTACCTGTTACCAGGAATATCCTAAAGGCTTAGAGAGACTCTATCCTTTTTTTAGAAATATTAAAATACTCTTCGTTTTTTTCAATACCGACGTAATTTCGATTTAATTTTTTTGCAACATAACAAGTTGTACCACTTCCACTAAAAGGATCAAGAACAATATCACTCTCATTACTACAAGCTAATATAATTCTTTCAAGTAAAGCTTCAGGCTTTTGCGTAGGATGATACCCAAATTTCTTCTCACTCATTCCTACAGCAGGGATTGTCCATACATCTTGTAATTCCTCATCATTAATTTTAAACATTTCATCATAGTTAAACGTATGCTTATATCCTTTTGAAGCCCATATAATTAGCTCATATGAAAACTTAAGCTTATTCTTATAAATAAGGTCAGGTGGGTCAGTTTTATGCCAAACAACAATATTAATAATTTTAAAGCCAATTTCATCTAAAAATTGCTTAATATCAAAAATATTGTGTACAGTTCCACTTACCCATATTGAGCCATTAAATTTAAGAACCCTATAGCATTCAGTAAGCCAATCCTTAGTAAATTTAAGATGATTATCATATTTAGATTTATCATCCCAATCACCTTTATTAACTGATACAACCTTTCCACTATGAATACTTTTCCCACCATTTGATAAGAAATAGGGTGGATCTGCAAAAATTAAATCGATTGAGTTAGTTTTGAGTGTCTTTAATACTTCTATACAATCTCCATTGTATAGCAATTATTTGCACCTACCTTTATTAAAAATTTGCCATTAAGACATGCCTTTATTATAGCATTATGCGTCATATATTAGCAAATAAGTTTTAATATTTTTCACCTATTTTTTAGTCAAATCGACTTTTTTATTTTTTGGGTACTTAATTTGATTTTTCTTTAATTTTTCATTGATAATATCATTTAAATCTAAATTATAGTCATCAGCCATCATAATAGAATAAATTAATATATCAGCTAATGCTTCTTTAATATAATCCTTCTTTTCATTTCAATCTAAATCTGTGTTTGACCATTGATAAATTTCAAAAAGTTTATTTTCTTTAAGAGAAAATGAAATTGCTAAATCCTTATCATTATGATATTTTCTCCATTCCTATACTCAAATAAAATAAGGCAAAGTTAAAATACCTTGCCATTATTTTAAATCATAAAATGATTCACTTTCAATAGAATACATTTTTATTTTATTTTCATACGTTAAGTCAACTTTATTTTTCTTAATGTTAAAGCCTCTTGCAATAATAAAAGCATTAATTTTTGCAAAAGTTTCTTCATCATTAATAACCTTTTCTAACCATTTTAAATATCTTGTAACTTGTTCATACGCATGATAATTAGCAATATCCTTCTTCAATTCAATAACAACATTAGGAATTGTTCCATTTAGAATTAAATTATTAGTATCGTATAAACAAATATCTGCCCTATCTATATTCATAGGCTTAAATGGTGAAATAGGAACTTGTCTACAAATTACATAATCATTATTTTCTAAATCAACACATTTAGAAATCGATTTAAGATTAGCAACAATATTAAATTCAAGCTCTGATTCAGATACAAAATCTTTAGCATTAATCATATTGCTTCTAAATAAAGTTGCAACCTCTTGTGTAGTTAAATTTTTAGCATCAAAAAAATCAATCATATTGTTAGAATGTTTTAATAATTCATAACAAACACTTGTCTCACCTGGTGTAAGAGTACAAAATCCCATGCCTTGTACAGTATTTGATGGGAGTGGATAACTATAATTACCTAATTCAAAGTATAGTTCATCAGAAACAATATACTTACCAGTATGCTCATTTGTTTTAAATTTTAAAATAAATGGCTGAGATTTTTCGCTACCATTTACAATAAATATACCAGGATTATTAGTTGCGGTATATCTTGAGCTTTCATCCCAAAATAGTTTTGCATTACAGTTTCTTCCAAGAGGACTTGTATTACCATTTAAATAGAATGAAGCTTCATCTTCACTACCAATAATTTCGCCACCATAAACTATTTTTCTATCTAAAAAGAAAAATACCTCTGTTCCTTGACGACTACATGCATAATCAGCTAAAACCTTAAAATAACTACTTTGAGCTGTAGGTCTATCTTTTTTTAATGGCTTGATTAAGAAACCATATATCTCATTTTTTAAATATAAGGTTAAATCATCTTGCTTATAAAGCATTATAAATAGTCCATTTTTCATATTAGTTCTTAAAGTTCTCCAATATTCCATCTTCTAATTCCTTAATATTATAAATAGTATCAAGTACATCAAAAGTTTCCTCAAGATTATGTCTAGCATCAACCCAACCTAAGCCATCAGTTATCCAAACAAATTTAAAGTTAGGAATATCCTTTGATTCTAAAGCAAGAGTCTTATAACTTCTAGCGGTCTCATTTAATTTAGAGCCTGAAGAATTATAAAAATTAGTTTCTATTGCGTAAGTAATTCCATTTTGAATTATAACAAAATCAAATCTTTTAACAGTCTTTCCAGAATTTGATAATGAATCTAATGATAAACCTGTTAATTTTTCTAAAGGTTTAATTTTCAACTCTTTAAAATAAGTTTTACCTTTAACAAAACCAGCTTCAATAATAAATTTTTCAACTAGATTTTCCATTAGATGTCCACCTCGATTTTTTCTTGCATTAGTGTCCAAACCAACTTCGACACCCAAAACATAATCGATTAAGTCCTTAACAATTCTATTAGATAACAATTCAAATAATCCAGTTTCCCTCATAAAATAACAATATTGTTCTATTGAATAATTCTGCTTTTTAAAATTATATTTAAACTTCCCGTTATCATCTTGACAATAAATTTCAGATTCTCTTTTAGCTAGTAAAATTGGTATTGCTTTTAACACTTCAGGATACTTAGAGACTAACATTTTGAAATCGTCTTCAATATTCTTAGAACCAACTAAGGAATTTAATATATTCAATTCAATTTTAAATTTATTCAAGTTCTTATATGATGTATCAAAATCAACATAATAGTGATAATTTGCAATACTCTCCCTAAAAGTTGAAAACCATTCATTAAAATTTTTCATAGAGCACCTCTTTAAATACAAATACCAAATTTTTTTAAAACAAAATCACGATACTCTGTATCATTTAATACCTTGTCAAATACATTTGAACCAACTTTTTTTCCAATTTTACAACTATCATTTACATATTTAAATACTTCTTCAACATCTTTATTTTGAGTAATCAATTTATTTAACATATAAATATCTAATTTTTCATTAAATCTAGAACTAAATAATATTTCACTTTGTTCTGGATTTTCTTTATTTAACACAATTAAGCCAATACCATGTGAAGAATTTAAAATTCTTAGTTCATTTATTAAATCAGGGTCATCTAGAAGTTCATCACAAACTAAGTATCCTTCATTAGCCCAAGATGAATTTGATACAGCTTGAAAATAATATTCTTTAAAATTAGAAAAATTAATTTTTTTCTTCATTTCAAATGAAAATATCTTGTATGGATTTTCATTTAAGTATTGCATTGTCTTTAATGATGTTTCATCAAAGTCATCAAATGGAAAATATATTCCTATCAAATCTGAATAAACCCACATATTAGCATTTTTTGAAATACTTTTTTCACCATGTTTATTTGCTGATTGATTTATAGATTTAGTTAAGCATTTAAAATGTTGATTTGAATCTAAATATTTGACTAAAACAGGATGCAAATCAATTTCTTTGTATTTTAAAGTTGGAGATTCACATTCTTCCATCTTTGTCTCATTATATACTATTTTTTTAATTCCAAATAGTGTCGGTCTCGTTGAAACCTTTTCAAAAACAGTATTTGGATTATCTCTAATATCAACATATATTTTAGCACCAAGTGTTGCCCAGGGCGTTTTTCCCGAAGTTGAAATTTTAGATGAAACACCTAATTTTACACCTTCATCCCAAATTTCCCTATAATCCATAGGTCTTTTAGTGCTTTTAAGTACATCTTCAGCCAAATTCAAAAAACTATACTTCATTTCCACATCTTCTTTCTTTTTTATTATTCAATATACTCTAATTCAATAACATTTCCTTAGCCCAAAAAGTCAATTACAAGCATTATTACAATTAATAAACTTATTTTGTAAAACATTATTTCATAATGATTTTTATTTTTAATGATAATCACCTCACGAATTACACATTTTATATATTCATTTAACAATAATTTAAAAATAATTAAAATAACTTCTTGGGACTCATTTTCTGGGCTAAGAAAACATTACATATCTCCTTTTTCGTATCTTCTTACAGTTAATGCAAGGTATTCTTCCTCTTGCTCAATTCCAATATATTTTCTTTTAAGCTCATGAGCAGCAATTCCAGTTGTTCCACTTCCATTAAAAGGATCAAGAATTAAATCTCCTTCATTTGTTGAAGCCTCAATTATTCTTCTTAGTAAACCAAGTGGTTTTTGTGTAGGATGCTTACCTTCAGTTTTTTCACTTTTAGGAGTAACTGATGATGCATAAAATTCAGGTTCAGGATCATTAAATTCCCATACATCCTTCATTTGTTTTCCGCCATTTTCTTCCTTCATTAATTCATAATTAAAAGTATGAACTCCTTTTTTAGTTGGTGTTAATTGCTTTCTTGCCCAAATAACTGTTTCAGTTGAATGTGTAAAACACCTACAAGCTAAATTAGGACTTGGATTAGTCTTTTGCCAAATAATATTATTAATAATACTAAAGCCTTCCATTTCAAGTGCAACACCAATTGCATATACGCTATGAAGTGTTGCTGATATCCAAATGGTTCCATTATCCTTTAGAACTTCTCGGCATAATCTAATCCATTTTCTATGGTAAGATAATCTTTCATTAATACCTAATGACTTGTCCCAATCACCTTTATCAACTGACACTTGCTTTCCACCACTGCAGCTAATACCACCGCTTGATAAAAAATAAGGTGGGTCAGCAAATATCATATCAACTGATTTAGGAGTAATCTTCCTTAAAACACAAAAAGAGTCTCCCTTAATCAAGGTAAACTCTTCATCATTGAAATATAGACTTTTCTTAGAAATTGTTAAATCCATATTTACTCCTTCTAGTAATTTGTAATAATTACCTCTTCAACAGCACCACGACCAGCTGCATTCGCATTAATCATTCTTTTAGCTTTTATAATTTGAATATTAAATCCATTATATAATTCATTAATATAGGCAGTATTATGGTTTGACAACATACATTTAACGCCTCTATTAGTCAAATCCTTAAAACAATCTGCAAGTCTTCTTTGATCATCTTTATTAAAATCAAATTTTGAATAAGCAGTAAATGATTCTTTATCCTCCCATGAATCATATGGAGGATCAAAATAAACAAAATCACCCTCATGGGCATTTCTTGTTGCTTCTACAAAATCACCACTTAAAATAGTAACATTATCATCCTTGAAGTATTCATGAATTTCTTCCATGTTTGCTTTACTATAAGTTACAACATGTTCCTTTTTAGCAGATGGAACATTAAAATATCCTTTAGCATTTACTCTATATAAGCCATTAAAACATGATTTATTCAAATAAATTGCTCTTGCGGCTCTTTTCCATAAAGGCTCAAGTTCAAACCGAGGATCTCTATCCCATTCTCTAACTTGATAATAATATTCTTCGGAATGATATTTTTCATGCTTGTCTAATTCTTCAAGCATAAGTCTATATAATTCATCGTCCTTAAGACATGTATATATTGCAAGTAATTCTTGATTTACATCATTAATAGTTGCATTCTTAGGAGCTAAATCAAATAATAATGCACCACCACCAATGAATGGTTCAAAATAATTATTAAATTTTTCAGGCAGATTGGCTTTAAGTTTTTCTAGAATTTGTCTTTTACCTCCTGCCCACTTAACAACTGGACTCATGCACATATTTTTCACCTGTTTTAATTGTACCATAAAAAACTCCAACTTTCATCATTATTTGCTAAATTTATAAAAAATTTCAATATTGAATTTCTTAAATCTTCGCTTTCCTCTTTCAACAATAATCTTACTAATTAAACTATCAAATAATTTTAAATTGGTATTATTTCAATACTCAATAAATTGCAAATGTCTAATTGATATTTAAATACATCTTCTAAAAGTTCTTCTTTATTCAATTTCTTTTTTCCAAAGTATTCTATAAACTTTTCTTTAATTGTTTCAGCCATTTCTTTTACCTCTATAAACTACTAGTTGATTTATAATCATATTATAATAAACTTTTGGTGTATTGTAAAGGGTTTTGTTCAACTTTTTGTTTATTTCTTTATTTACTTAAGTTATACTTTAGATATGGTGGTGATTTACATGGATGTAAAGCAAAATTTAAGAGCATTATTATATGATGCAATCATTGTTAGAAATGTAATGGATCAAAATGAGTTTGCAAAAGCTTTAGGAGAATCTCCTCAAAATGCCAATAAATGGTTTAATCCAAACTTTCCAAATGCTATACCAAATGTAAATCATTTTAATAAAATTTGCGAATTATTAAATATAAACTTATTTGATATTTTTGGGATTAAAGATCCAATAAATCTTTCAGAGGAAAATAAAGCTATTATAGAAGCATTATCAAAGCAACCAGAAATGGTTAAACCAGTTAAAAGACTTTTAGGGATTGATGATTAATCATTCATCGATCTTTTTTTCTTCTTGCATACTTAAGTTATCTTGCATATTACTTCAAACTAGTTTAAAATATTCAAGAATAACATCTAAAATATTCTTATCTGTTTTTTCAAAATCTCTTTTTATTACATAATTTTTCCCGTATTCTCTTTTCTTTTTGCCATTAACTAACCTTTTTTCCTTAATTAAAATCTGTGTATGAAGTAACTTTTAGACCACTAAATACAAGTTTAGTCCGCGTACGAGGGGCTATTAGTATAGCCCCTTCGTATCGCGATTTGACTAAACTTTTTGCTTTTTAGTTTGATCTAAAAATAAGTACTTCTTCATGCTACACTAAGATTATATAGTTGTAATTAATTGCAAATAACTAGAGCTTCTTACTTGTATGAAATTACAACTTAGTATATAATATTAAAAAAGGAGAATTGAAGTTATGAAGGATAATAATCAAGATTTAAATGAAACTAAAATTGATGATGTTGAGTTTTCAAGGCATGCAATTATATTTAGGCAAAGGTTACTTGAATTAAGACAAGAAAAAGGATATACTCAAAAAGAACTAGCTAATTTAATAGGTATATCCGTATGGACATTAAACTCTTATGAATCTAGAGGTGTATTACCTCGTTTTGACATCATTATAATGCTTTGTAAGGCTTTGGGATGCTCATCTGATTATTTATTAGGGCTAACTGAAAATGACTTCTTAGAAACTAATTATACGCAATATGATAAAGTATCATACAGGGATTTTGTCAATGTAATAAGAGCCTTAAATGAGCGTGAGCATCTTGATTTTTATATTGATAAGGATAAGAATAGAAATAAAGCTATTACTTTTCAAATAACTGATCCTGTTCTTACAACTCATTTAGCTTATGTAATTAATTTAATTGGTATGAAATCAATGCTTAAAGAAGAAAATTTTGAATTAGTTTATAGAGATTTATTATTAGAAAATGGCAATACTTCTTTAGTTACAGGTAAGAAAATGAAGGATGAAGAAATGGAATGGCATAAAAAGCATTATAGCATTATACCTGAAGATGAAGATAATGATTGGTAAAAATAAAAGGTTAGAGAATAAAGCTCAAATTTGAGTTATAATCTCTAACCTGTTTTTTTGATATAAATTTAACTTTGTTTTAATGCTTTCTTAGCATATTCAATGTCAATAGCACAGTCAACACCAGTTCTCATTGCATTTCTTTCCATACATTCAATTAATTTTTGCGATTGAAAATATTCGCTTAAATCATCAAACAATTCTGATATCCAATAAAATTCATTTGCTGAGCATGAATCTAAAAAAATCATACTTTCAGTTAAATTTTCTTTAAAGATTTCCAATAATTGCTCTTGATTTTGATCTGCTAAAACATCATTTTGAGGATCCATTTCATCTCTTTCTTGAATTAGTTCCTTTATTTTTTTACGTTCATCTATAATTTTTCCTTTCCTATTTTTTTGAATATTCATTGGAAATATTGTTGCCACATTTCCGTTTGTTCTTATAACACCAACGTTAACATTTTCATAATATCCAACTTTAATTTGCTCATCATTTTTAATTTTATCTCTACCATTAATAATTCAATGCTGCCTTAGCATATTCAATATTAATGGAGCAATCTATACCTGTTCTTTTTTCGTTTTTTTCCATACATTCTATTAATTTTTGAGACTTAAAATGCTCACTTAATCTTTCAAATAATTCAGATACCCAATATAATTCTTCAGAAGAACAATTATTTAAAAAATCAATTGTATCAGAAAGATTTAAAGATAATATATTATATTGATCATTTTGGCTTCTTTCAGTTAAAATATCATTTTGAGCATCTATTTGTGCCCTTTCTTTTATTAGTTCTTTTAACTTGCTTACGTTCATCTATAATTTTTCCTTTCCTATTTTTTTGAATATTCATTGGAAATATTGTTGCAATTACGCCATTTGATCTTATAATTCCAACATTTACATTTTCATAATATCCAACTTTAACCTGACCATCAAGTTGTTTTTCACCTCTTGAAACAACTTGTCCAGCTTGTTTAATTTTTCTTCTGTTCCAATTTCTTGGAAACCAAGACTGATTTATTCCTGATTGCTTTTTATTATTTGTGTGTCCCGGAACATTTCCTACTCGAACACCATTTTTATATTCTTTTATAATATTAAATTTAATATTATTTTTCTTCATATAATCAATATTTTCTTGACCATGCCCACCTTTTTCTAATCTATTAGACTTCTTGGTAAATTCACCTTTTGATGAATGTTCTATGGCTTTATCAGAAATATTTTCTTTTAAACCAAATAGCCATCTTAAAAAACTCAAATATATCATTCCTCTTTTCTATTTTGAGGAACTATTAGACATAATAGTTCCTCAATTTCTTTTAATTAAGTATGCTATTAATATCTAATTTAAATAATTCAATTAATTTAAGCATTCGCACTGCTGATGGCCACTTTATGCCATTAACATAATTATAAATCTCTCTAGAAGATTTAAGATTAATCATAAATGCTACTTCTTCATATGAATAACCAGATTTATTTATTGCATCATATAAAGCATCTGCGAATTTAATTCTTTCATTTTCCATTATCCATCCTTTCTAAGGATAGACTATTCATTAATTAACAAATCTTTTTTACTTCTTCATATAAGCCATTTAAAGTGTAATCACATTCATATACTTGATAATTTATTCCAAGCTTATCATAAAAGTTTTTATAATCACTCATTTTATATTGCTTAATATCTAAATTTTCCTTCATACATTCACCTATATACATAGTTGAATATCTTTGAGTGTTTAAGCATTTGACTAAGCATTCTATTGAATTACTACACTCAATCAGCTTATCTAGTGTCATGAATTTATAATTTTCAGGCACCTCAATCAAATCAGATGCAATATCTATTGATATTTTGTGCTTATTTTCAAACATTATTTTATAAGTGTTTAACAAAATATTAAATTCTATTACTTTTCTAGTATCATGTTGATATTCACAATCAAAATAAACAACAATATTCTTTTCATTAATTTCAGTCCTAATAAAATTTTTAATATCAATAACTAATCCTTGAATCAGTTTTGCAGTTTTCATTAAAATGAAATCAAAATCATCGCTTCTATATTTTTTTGCATTACTTAAATCAATAATAGTATAAGCCATAAAAATCTTTTTCTCTTTTGCATTTATAAATTTTAAGATAGCATCAATATCAAATTTATCAGCTATAATATCAGGACTAAATAATGTATAATTACCATTATCATCCTTATGAATTTGAAATTTATATCCATTTGCTGTAAAAGAATTTTTATTATTTTTTTCTTTAATTGTTTCTATATTAGCAATAGTTAAATTACCTTCTATAGGTCCTACTTGTGCATTTATAAGGCAAATATCCCATCCATATTTGCTTTTTTCATTTTGAAAATCATCAAAATGAATCTCCCTATTTGCAAAATCAATTTCTTCCTCTTCATTATAAAAATCATACCATAGCTTTGGATCTTCATAAATTTCTGGATTGCTAAAATGATTACATATTTCATAATTACCATCAATTTTCTTTACTTGAAATTTTTTATTATTAGCTTCAAATGTTGTTTTATTTGCTTTTTCATCATTCGTTTTAATATTGCAAATAATTAAATTTTCAGTATCATCAGCACCATTTCTATCTTGAGGCAATATATGATCAATATTCCAACCATATTTAGATTCCCTATTGTTATAATCTAAAAAGAACATAGGGCGACCTGCATAATCACAAACATCATTATCATCACCATATCTACTACGCCATAGCTTCATAGCGTTTTGTTTATTAATCTTCATATTTTCCTCCTCTTGAAGATATTGTTAATTAATTTAAAGCCCATCCTTTCGTTTATATTTGGAAATAATAATAATAATAATAATAATAATTTAACTGTTTGCCACATACATTGTTAACTGATTTTCAGTAATTCTTTTTCAAGAATTAGCAAATGCATCTCTTATTACGATAAGAGTTAGCTAATCAATCATTATTTACGTCTTCATTATAGCATGTAAAAATCTATAATACTATCTAAAAAATATTAAATATAAATATTTGTACTTGTAGTTCAAAATCGATTTTTACCCAGTGATGACTGGTACTCCAGTACCAGGTCCACCTTGGATAATGATCGTATTTTTTTTATTAATACCAGTAGCACTATCAATTTCTCTTAAGGATTTATCAATTAATCTTCTTACTGTTTCATAGGCAACCTTTTGCTCATCAATTAAATAGAATTCCTTGTTTCCCTTAAGCATTGAAGCAAGACTATCCTTTAAGGCCTTAGCAGGCTTAAGCTTACCATTTTCAATTTTCATTAAAAGGTCGCAATCATCCTTTTTCTTAATGTAACCTTTAATATAACTACGAAGCTTATCCGTATCTCTTGCTAAAAAGACAGGTGCAAGGCTAATTGCGTCATGATATAGATTATTATCAACATTTGCTCTATTTTCTTCTCTAAAATTGTGTAGGTAGCAGCAAGGATTAAGGCTTATTTTTTCCTTGTAGACATCCTCATTAAAGTTTTCAATAATTTTAGCATAGGAATATGCTTGATAGGATGGATGAGCAACAGCTCTTTCTGCACCACCAGTAAAGGCCTTTACAACATCAGGGCTTTGCGTAGGTGTACAATTTTCCCATTGCTTTAGCTCGATAACAACAACATTGTTATCATTCTTATCATCCTTACCAGCAATTAGAAAATTAACTCTTTTTGCTGTAAGAGGGATTTGATATTCAACAACTTTTTTTAATAATATCATTATTTAATAATTTTATTTTATTCCATAAATTATTAAATTCATTATATGCAGCATTTATTGAAGCTATTTCTTCTTTAGATACTAATGATACATTCCATTCAATATTCTTTAACAATGCAAATCTTGTTATATTAGAAGACCCTACTATAAATTCATATGAATCATTATATTCAAATAAATATCCTTTTGAATGAAAGCCATTATCTCCAAAAGAATTAAAATCAATATGACATGTAAAATTAGGATATTTATTCATCCATTTAATAAATGTATTAAGTGATGCTATATCTGTAAAGTTTTGATATGTTGATGTAATTATTTTACCAATTACACCTCGATCTAAGGCTTCTTCTATTTCACGTTCTATTAATACAAGTCCTGCTTTTTTAATAAAGCTTACTGATAATGAAAAAGTATTACATTTATTAAATGATTCTTTAATTTTATCTAAAAATGTTTTATCCGTATAATTAGTTAAGAATAAATCCTGCATTTTATCAACCTCATTGATTATAGTATACCAAAATTTATATCAATTTTATAGAAAAAAATGCTTAAGTGTTAACCTAAGCAGTAAAAATCGATTCTATTTTTTAATATTTTTACAATAGCCATTCTTACTTTAAAAAATATATTTTATGTCATCCATATATTTTAAATGTCAAATTATTGTTGTTCTTGAAACACCTATACCATTAGCAATTTCATTAGTTGTAACTGTAATATTCATTTTTGATTGTGATAAAAATAAATTATTTAATTATTTAAAGCAATTTGGAAGGTATGTGACAGTAAAATCACCAGAACGTTTAAAAATCAAACTAAATAAATTTCAAAAAATTCAATCTTATTTTTTTAAAATTAAAGCATTTGAAGAAGAATTTTTATCTTTTTCCTTAAATTCAATCCTTCCTTCTTCAATTAATTCTATAATACAACTTCTAAACGTTTTAGATATATTACCTTTATATCCCATTTTTAAATATAAAGAACTCGCTGATAAAGATTCCTTTTTCAAACTATCTAATATTTCATTTTTTATTTCTTCTTTATTTCTTCTTTTAGATATATAATTATCCTCACTTGAAAAAAATGCTTTATTAATAGGCAAAATTACAGAAAAAAAACTTCTATCCACATCCGTAAGAAAAATTGGCATTGGTGAATTATTTTCTTTTATTGATTTTATTGCTGTAGGTATACCTGTATTTCTTCCCTCAATCAAATGTAATTCTTTTAAAAAATCACCTATTCTTCTATTTCTATATCTTCTTGATCTCATATTAAAACTTTTAATATCATCATCAGAAATAGATCTGTCTGGTCCAGGTAAACTAGTAATTTCAATTTTATCTTTTTCTATCCTAATTGTAATAGGCTCTGGTATTTGATAGGACTTATGATAAACCGCATTTGAAACAAATTCTTCTAATGCATCATAGCTATAATTTTTAACTCTTACAGCCTCAGCTTGACCAGAAATTTTATATACTTTTTCAGCAATGATATTATTTTTTAAATATGACAATGCATTTTTTAGTTGCTCATCTAAAGGTCCTGAAAATATTCTTTCTTCCATTCCTTGACCAGTCAAATCTGGAATATTAACTACTTCTATTCTACTATATGGGAAAAAGTTTTCCGGCTTTTCGTTAAAAAATAACAATCCAACGTTCAAAGGTTTAAAAAAATCACTTGGTCCATCAGCAATTCTTAAATCTTTTGATAAATCTACAACGCTCATGTTATCGATTCTATTTATTAAATTACTACCAATATTTTCTAAATAATTTCTTATTAATGGATATTTTAAATCTGTAATATTTGACTTCAAATTTACACGATCATCAAACGGTACATTATGTGAAAGAGAAATTAATTCATTAACATCAAGTATTGAAGCCTCTATAGTACTAGATAATTTTCTAATATAATATATTTTCTCAGAATTTCTATTATTTGGTTGTTTTGGACACTGATATGGTCTATCATAACCGCCAGGACACCAAACTAATAATAAATTTGCATTTTCATAAATAACAGGCTCTGTAATTGGAATATATATTGGTCTTAGAAAATTGCAGTATTTTAAAATTTCTTTTTGAATTCTATCAATTTCATGAATATTTAATCCAACAATTGGTCTTTTAATATTACCATTATCTTCTTCAATCCCAATAACAACATACCCTCCTCCCCAATTATCTATATCATTTGCAAAAGCACTGATTGTCTTTAAAGTTGTTTCAGGATTCCAATTCTTTTTAAATTCAATTCTTGCCCATTCAACAGTGTTACCCTCAAGAAGAGTATTTATAGAAACAGGTATAGCCATAAAATCACCTCATTTAAAATTTATTTTTAACTCACGACTAACTCACGACTAACTCACGACTTCATTATATCATAATCAAATAAATTTAACTAGAAAAAATCATAAATTTTAAATTCCATTTTGTTAGTGTACAATACATGTGAGACCATTAACCATATCTTGATTTAATAAACAAAAAGTGTTTTAAATCCTGTATAATGTAATTGAAGAAATAAGCAAAAGAAAGGATTTAAAACACATGACTAGTATATCAAAAAAAATTCAATATGTCTCTTTCAATTTAAATACTCGATTTCATGCTTGTAAAACATATTCTAATAAAACATTCTTTGTTAAAGATATTTGCAGACTTTATCACTGCTCTAAAGCTTCAGAGTTCACTTTAAATCCAACAGCAATAATCATTTGCAAATTATAATGATTGGTATTGTAATTTTTTCATCTTCGTATCTAACTTCAACATTATGTGTTTCTTCACCAACTGATGCAACATAATTAAGATATTCAGCTGCTGAACTTCTAATAGTCACTTCATTATTTTTATTTTTTGTCATTATAAGTAGCCTCCTATCCAAATAAAAATTTTATTAATTCTATAATTCCCCAAGCAACCACCTCTACAATAACAGCCGAAATGATTCCTAAAAAAATTTTCTTTGTTAAACGCAAATTTTATATTTTGTTTATGAACTGCTTTCTTATTATCTTTTTGCAAAACACCATTAACATAATCTCTATGAACAATCATTTGTGATTTTTCATTTTCTTTTGTTTCATAAAGTTTTGCCATTAACTCTTCTTGTATGTATTTAATTACTGGCTTTAAACATAATGATAAATCATTTATCATATCATCAAGCCTCAACATTATTACTATTTTCAAAATATATAATTATGCATTACCAATCAGTTCTAGAAGTTATTTCTGTTACTACTGATGAAGCTAATTCTAGCATTTCTTCATCAATTTTTTCACCAGCTTCTTTTGCTTGAGCAAGTGGAACCTCATAATTATCGATAATATAATCAACAATTTCTACAATATTATCATCAGAAATTGAATCATAGCCTAATTTTGATAGAACATAGTTATTAATAAAGCTTTCTGCTTTTTTTGAATATTTCTCCATTTTAATTATCTCCTTTCATTATTTGATTAAGTTTTTGTGTGAAGTCTATTAACAGAAATCACATTATTATTTAAATGATTAATAGCAGTAGTAATTTTATTTTTTACGTTCATCTATAATATTTACTTTCCAAATTTTTTGAATATTCATTGGTAATATTGTTACCATATCTCCATTTGTTCTTATAACACCGATGTTAACATTTTCATAATATCCAACTTTAACCTGAACATCAAGTTTTTTTTACCTCTTGAAGCAACTTGTCCAGCTGTAAATATCAACTAAAAAAATGTCCGTATCCCCTAATTTATAATTTTATTTTACCATTATTTTCTATATTTTACTAGAAATTATATTTATATTTTTCATATAAAAAACTTGTCCTATATTTTATCATAGAACAAGTTTTAATTACTTATTTAAAATATCATCTATAACAAGCTTAACTCCTTGAGCCATCTTATCAATATCCATTGAAGGCTCGTTTAATACCTGTCCATCATAATATGGAAAATGAATAAATAATGCATTACCTTTCATTAAATCTAGGGCAGTGTAATATGTTGTATTACAAATATACGCACCAGCACTTAAAGATAAATAACAAGGAATTATTTTATTAAGCTTAGCTACAATATCTTCAATATTTAAATTACACCTTAAAGCTAAAGGCCTCCCTTCTTTAACAAAGCCTCGATCAAATAATATTCCATCATTATCAGGAATAGATCCCCTAGTATAATTTATTCCTAGCATTTCTAACCTTATTTTACTTTCTTTGCCGGCTTGACCTAGGCATAATACAAAATCAGGTTTTATATTTAAAACAGCTTTTACTAGTTCTTCTTTGGCTCTTTTATAAGAAACTGGAAGAATAATTTTATCTTTTATATCTAATCTTTTTAATACCTCTAAGCTAGAATTGCCTTTAACATTACCAAATTCTTCAAAGGCTGTAACTAATATTTTCATTTAAGCACCGTAATTGAATAGCCTGTTTCAAATTCCTTTTGAGGGTCTAATTCAATAATATCCTTCTTTTTACTAATTTCTTCTTCTGGTATATCATAATCTGGAAGTCCCCACCAGGGCTCTACACAAATAAAATTCCCAGTTTCCTCCATTGACCAGATTGCCACAATTGGAGCGTTCAAAACATCGAATATAAAACAATTATCATTTATTTTAAGCTTTATTGACTTAACATTTCTAGCATCATAAATAAGCGTATGATATGCTGTAATTTCTTCTTTTGAAAGTTTCTTATAGCCACTAATATTTATATTACGCTCTCCTACAATCTGACTTCCTTCTTCATTTAATAAATATTGCTTATGAAATACTCCATCTACTTCAATTGCAACATTTTCAAATTCGCCATTTATCAAATTAACACCTAACGCAGGATGACCGCCAACTGAAAAATACATTGTTTTATCATTTTTATTTATAACATGATATTTAATAGAAATTTTATCATTCTCGAGTTTATAGGTTACCTCAAAATGAAATTTAAACGGATAAAGGATTAGTGTTTCTTCATTATCATCAAACCCAAGTGTAATTTCTTCTTCAGTTTGATTTACAAGATAAACATCATTATATCTAATTAGTCCATGATTTTTTAGTGAATATGATTTACCATCAACCTTATAGCTATGATTTTTTAACGCTGCGATTACTGGAAAAATAACCACATCCTGACCACTCCATGACCTTCCATCAGGCTGATATAATAATTCTTTATTTTTTCTTTTATCAAAAATACTTTTTAAGCATGCACCATGCTTATTTAGCTCTATTTTTAAAAAATCATTTTCAATTATTAGCATAATTAACTCCTTTAAAGCTTAAAAGACAACGGATATCCGTTGTCAATTAATTATTTTTTATCTACAATAACACTACCTGATGTAGTCCAGTTATATTGTAATTCTTTTGTTTTATTATAAAAATCACTACTATATGTTTTAGTATCACCAGATACTGTAGCAGTTAAAATTTCTGATTTAACGGGAATAAATACAAAGCTTAAAAGTTGAAGAGTACTATCTTCTTTTCCACTATAGTAACTAAATAATGCAGGAATATAAGCAGCATAGAAAGCTTGGTTTTCTTCTTTTTCTTTCACATCAAGAGAAGATGAATAATTCTCTTGAACTACAGCCTCAAATGATGATATTTTAGAAGTAATTGATGTCTTTACCTCATCTGTAATAGCAGCTGAAATTTGCGTTTTAAAGCTTAAAATAGCTGAACTCATAACACCATAATTACTTGAAATATGACCAGTTGCCGTTTGAGCCTTTGAAAGTTCAACTAAATGTGTACGAACCATGGAATCATAGCTTTCAGCACTAGGAAGTCTTAAAGTAAAATGAGCACCTGTTACTTCTTCATTATTTTTGTTAATAATATCTGCACCATATACCTTATCGACATTTGGTGAGCCATCATCATTATAGCCATCCTTTAAAGCCCATTCTTTAGCAAGAGTAGTTTTTAAAGCGATATTATCAACCCCACTTGTATTATTTTTATTTGAGCAAGATGCCATACCTACAACAAGTAAAGCTCCTGCAGCTAATGTTAATATCTTTTTCATTTAGAATCATCCTTTCTTGGGATATACGCAAAATATTATAACATAGATTAAATAAATTGCAAAGTTTTTTTATGATTGTTTTTTTGCACGTGGATGAGCAGCCATATATTCACTTTTCATTTTTTCCACACTTACATGAGTATATATTTGGGTTGTCGATAAATTACTATGTCCAAGAAGCTCCTGCACACTTCTTAAATCTGCACCATTATCAAGCAAAGCGGTTGCAAAGCTATGTCTTAGCATATGAGGTGTAATTTTATAGGTTTCACCCATTTTATCAATTATTGTATTAAGAATAACCCTTACCCCTCGTGGTGTTAAATTACCACCGTGATTATTAATAAATAAATAACGGCTCTCTATATTATCGCCTTTTTTTAAAAGCTCTATTCTTTCAAAAGAAATATATTTAAGTAATTTTTCCTTAAGCTCATCATACATTATTACAATTCTATCCTTATCACCCTTACCATGAATATGAATTGTTTCGTTAGAAAAATCTAAATTACTAATTTCTAAAGCACACATTTCCGAAACACGTAGTCCACAACCATAAAGAATTGATACAATTAAATAATTCCTAAGACCCATGGGTGTTTTTTGATCAATCGAATTCATCATGTCCATAATTTCTTTATTTTTTAAAATTTCTGGTAATCTTTTAGGCTTTTTGATTGAAGCAATTTCTTCAAAGAAATTTTTTTCAACAACATGACGTTTCATTAAAAAATCATAAAACGTTCTTAAAGAAGATAAATGTCTATTAATGGTTGTAGCTGAATACTTTAAAGAATTCATATAAATTAAATAATTTTTCGCAGGAAGGGGATTCATAATTCTTGTTAAAGAAGGAGCCATCTTCTTTTTTTTAATAAAATCACTAAATTCTAAAATATCTGTTTTATAGCTTATAACTGTATTTTCACTGTAATTTCTTACCGAAGATAAATAATCAACAAAGTTCATTAAAGCTTCATCATCAGTCATTTAAATTTTCTACCTCTTTTTCCATTTGTTCAAGTGCTACTTTACCATATAAAGCCTTACGCTCTTTTTTCTTATGCTTAAAGTCTAAATCAGCCATAATTCCAAAATTAGCATTCATTGGCTCAAAGCCATTTGGATTAGCATTACAAATATAATAAGCCATCGCTCCGATAGCAGTTTTACGTGAAAACTCATGAAGAGGCTTTTCTTTTAAATATCTATCCATATTAATTCCTGCTACAATTCCTGAGGCAGCTGATTCTACATAACCCTCAACACCAGAAAGCTGACCAGCTATAAAAATGTTAGGATATTTTTTAGTTTGATAGGTTGGATTTAAAATACGAGGGGCATTAATAAATGAATTACGATGCATTACTCCATATTTAGTAAATGTTGCATGCTCAAGGCCTGGTATCATACTAAATACACGTTTTTGCTCAGGCCATTTAAGATGTGTTTGAAAGCCAACTAAATTATACATTGTCTTAGCCGCATCATCCTGACGAAGCTGAACAACGGCATAAGGTCTTACTCCCTGAGGTGTTTCAAGACCTACCGGCTTTAAAGGCCCAAATAATAAGGTTTGAGGACCTCTTTTAGCCATAATCTCAACTGGCATACATCCTTCAAAGACCTTAACCTCATCTTTATGAGATGATTCAGTTGGAATATCCTCAAAATCGTGAGGAACAACACCTTCAGCATTTATAAGCTCCGTATAGAAAGCATCAAACTCTTCTTTTGTCATCGGACAGTTAAGATAAGATGCTTCACCCTTATCATATCTTGATTTTAAATATACCTTATTATAATCAAGTGTATCAGCTAAAACAATCGGTGCAGCCGCGTCATAAAAATGGAAATTATCGCTTTCAAACATTTTAATAATATTATTTGCAAGCTCATCAGCTGTAAGTGGACCTGTAGCAATAATGGTTGGCTCATCAGGATTAATTGAAGTAACCTCATCATAGATTATTTCAATATTAGGATTTGACTTAATCTCATCCGTTACCCCCTGTGAAAACCCCTCTCTATCAACGGCAAGTGCTCCTCCAGCTTCTACCTTATGAAGACGAGCTTGTCTAATAATTAAAGAATCAAGCATTTCAATTTCACGCTTTAAAATACCAACAGCATTTTCAAGTGAGTCAGCTCTTAAAGAATTCGAGCAAACAAGTTCACCAAATTTCTCTGTTTTATGAGCTGGCGTCATTTTCTTAGGACGCATTTCATAAAGTTTTACCTTATAACCTTTTTTTGCCAAATAGGATGCTGCCTCACACCCCGCAAGACCAGCACCAATTACCTTTACTTCTTTCATATTATCACCTATACTTTATTATAGCATTTATTTAAAAAATTAGTTTCAATTTATTATATTTATATTTGATAATATATGCAAGTTAAAAATAAAAAAATGGCTATATTTAGCCAGCTATTTAATAATAATTGTTTCGCCTGGGCATAGCCATTTACCCTTATTAAGATTTAATAGCTCATATGGTGTAAGTCCTGTTCTTGACATAATAGAATCCAAAGAATCAGTATCCACAATTGTATACCGATTATTGGTTGGTTCTAATGTTTTAGTGTCAACCACCTCAATATTAAGGACCTCCTCTAAATAACCAGTTGTATCATAGCCATTCTTAATTAAATATTCCCTAAGTGTTATTTTTTTACACTCTTCTGTTTTAGTTTTATGTGGAATAAAAAGAATTTGATTAGGATAAATCATTGATGATGCTAAATTATTTAAAGATACTATATCCGCTACACTCACATTATATTTTTTAGCAATTTCATATAATGTGTCACCTTTTTCAACCACATGCTTAATCGTATCTCTTAAACTATCCCGATTAATAAACTTCTCAAAGCCATAATTTTGATACACTTTTTCACCCCATAAATATTTTATGAAAAGATAAAAAATATGTGAATCAATTACTATTTTAAAATATCAAAAACTAATTTAGCAAAAGGATATTCTCTTTTAGCAACAAGTCTTGCAATAGGCGTATCCTGCATTTTAGGATAAAGGTTTAAAAGCTCAAGAGGTTTTATCCAGCAAATCTCTGAAATTAAAGAGTCACCTTCTGATACATGATGAATATGCGTTTTATTTATAGTTTTACATAAAAAATAATGATTTTCATTTTGACGATTAATCAAATTATACTCATCATAAACGCAGCCTAAATATTTTATAATTTCACATTTAAAGCCGATTTCTTCATCAAGCTCTCTTAAAACCGCTTCTTCTTTAGTTTCACCTGCATCGACTCCTCCACCGGAGGTTTCGTAATAATCACGATGACCAAACATATCATCACCTTTAATATGTAAAATTGCAATTTTATTTTCTTCATTAATAACAAACGCTCTTGCGACTTGTCTTTTATGAGTATAACCATTATTAGGAAATTCATTATCATGAAGAAAAAAATTTAAAGTATCCATTTTATCACCTATATTTAAAAAAATAGGACACCCGAAGGTATCCTATCCTTAGTTTGAATTTAATCTTACTTAACGTTTTCAGCAAAGTACTTAATTGTTCTAACCATTTGGCTAGTGTATGAATTTTCATTATCGTACCAAGAAACAACCTCAACTTGGTAAGTATCTTCATCAATCTTAGATACCATAGTTTGAGTTGAATCGAATAATGAACCATAAGTCATACCGATAACATCTGAAGAAACGATTTGGTCAACATTATAACCGAAAGTTTCAGGATCAGAAGCAGCCTTCATAGCAGCATTAACGCTATCAACAGTAATATCCTTACCCTTAACAACAGCTACTAAAATAGTAGTTGAACCAGTAGGAACTGGAACACGTTGAGCAGCACCAATTAGCTTACCCTTTAATTCAGGAATAACTAGGCCGATTGCTTTAGCAGCACCTGTTGAGTTTGGAACGATGTTGCAAGCACCAGCACGGCTTCTTCTTAAATCACCCTTACGTTGAGGACCATCAAGAATCATTTGATCTCCTGTGTAAGCATGAATAGTAGTCATAATACCACTTTGAATAGGTGCATAGTCATTTAAAGCTTTAGCCATAGGAGCTAAGCAGTTAGTTGTACAAGATGCAGCAGAAATAATCTTATCTCCATCAGCTAAGATGTTGTGGTTTACATTATAAACAACAGTCTTAGGCATTGCAAAATGCTCAGGGTCCTTCTTGCAAGCAGCTGGGGCAGAAATAACAACCTTCTTAGCACCTGCTAAAATGTGCTTATTTGCATCAGCAACATCTGTATAGAAACCAGTACATTCAAGAACTACGTCTACATCTAGAGCCTTCCAAGGGCAGTTAATTGCATCCTTTTCAGCATAAATCTTGATTGTCTTACCTTTTACAGTAATTGTACCTGCTTCATCATCAGCAGTAACATCATTTTCATGACCCATCTCAACATATCTTCCTTGAGCTGTATCATACTTTAATAAGTGAGCTAACATTTTTGGGCTTGTTAAGTCGTTGATTGCAACAACTTCATAACCTTCAGCACCAAACATTTGTCTGAAAGCTAGACGTCCAATACGTCCAAAACCATTAATAGCAACTTTAACCATATTAATTAAATCCTCCTAAAAATATTTGATTTTCATCATTAATATTCTACCACTTTTTTAAAAATTATCAACTAGTATTATCTAAAAAAGTCAAGAATTATTTACAAAAATTTGCACTCTTTAAATAGATTGCTTATTAATCAAATTATTTAATTCTTAAATATTACAAAATGTGCCATGCATGTTGTTTATAATAATTATGAAAGGATGATTATATGAATTATATTCCCTATGTAGTTGACCAAAAAAATGAAAGAGGATATGATATCTTCTCTCGTCTTTTAAATGATAGAATCATTATGCTAAGTGGTGAAATTAACGATGATAGTGCCTCAATTATTGTTGCATCACTTTTATATCTTGATTCTATCTGTCATGATAAAATAAGTCTTTATATTAATTCCGGAGGTGGAAGTGTAACATCAGGAATGCAAATCATTGATACTATGAGCTTTATCGCCTCTCCCGTTGAAACAATTTGTCTTGGGTGTGCTATGTCAATGGCCGCAGTAATTCTTGCATGTGGTGAAAAAAGAATGCGTTATGCACTTGCAAATAGTGAAATAATGATTCATCAGCCTAGCGGTGGCTTTAATGGTACTGAGCTTGATGTTAAAATTTATGCCCAAAGATTGACCAAAATCAAAGACAAGCTTTATAAAATATTGGCCGAAAAAACGGGCAATCCTCTGGATTTAATTGAAGAAAAATCCCAAAGAGATTGCTTCTTAGATAGTGATGAAGCATTAAGCTTTGGGATAATTGATAAAATTATAAGCAAACGTCCTAGATAAAGTTTTTAATTAAACGCTTAATTAAGGTTATGCCATTTTTAGCATAACTTATTTTTTTATCTGATAGGGTTATAGCAATTGAATTAAAATTGTTAATGTTAATACTCTTTGAATCAACAGTAATCCAAATTGTAGAATTTCCTTCTGATTTAAATTCAACCTCATGACGCTTAGATAAAACAAGAGGAGATGATAGAGTGTGGAAAATTTTAGAATTAATCGATGCTATTTCCGTTACCTGAAATGCATCAAGGGAAGCGTCAATTACTGCTCCACCAAGAGACTTATTATAAGCCGTAGATCCGGCAGGAGTTGAAATGCAAACACCTGTTCCTCTAAAATGCTCTAATAAAACATTATCCATAAAAACATCAAGCATTAAGGTTCTTGTTGGGTTAATAATTGTCACCTCGTTGAGTGCT
>ULOC01000860.1_pt1 | contig 26831 bp, 36 predicted proteins | sample 1952181 | NCBI WGS metagenome assembly ULOC01 (sample SAMEA4835592, study PRJEB28245) | human gut metagenome | biome: gut microbiome; material: fecal sample | place: Denmark | collected 2008
ACCTACGCCAATAACTGGAGCGGATTCGGAACCATCGATTTTATCTCCATTGATACCAGTGTCGATTGCAAGGTTATCCATTGCATACCCCAACTGAATACCAAAGTCACGAAGGAAAATTCCCATCACATCCAGAGAAACGTAGTTTTTAACTTCATCAGTAATTTTGATACCCTTACCGATTTTGAAGATAGAAACTTGTTTCTGTCCGTAAGAGATTGTTCCCAACGGAATTGTTTCAGCTTCGTTTACTCTTGCAGGAGCAGCATCAGACATGTTGATGTACGGCATAGTTACCTGCAAACCATTTACCGGTTGATCACCAGCAATGATGTTCGGATAGAATGGAGCCTGACGAAGACCCAATATGATAGCAGCACGGATGATTTCTGGGACTACCCAACGAACTGACTGATCTGGCATTGTGAAAAGGTTCTGCAATGTATCTTTTCTTGTATCGATACCCAAAGTGGAGAGATACTGATCCATTGAAATCCCATATCGTTCGTTTACTACTTCTGCCATTGAGATATCGGCAGATAATTCGGTATTCGTACCTTTTCTGATTGCATCAAGGTTTTTTCCCATTTCGGGCAATTCCTTGAGCAAGTTTTCTTTTGTTAAATTCTTCTTTGTTTCAGACATATCTTTCTGTTCTTTTTGTTATTTACATAATACCTGAATCAGCTCATCTTTTGCTGAAGCTTTTGTCAGGGAGATAAAATTCACGGGACAAGTTGCTGCAGCAGCATCAGCCTGAGGGAAAGTTTTGAACTTAGTGAAATGGTTAGCATCCATGCCAGTACCAATTTCTACTGGACCCGCATCTAACTTGGCTTCTGAGATTGCATTGATAATCATGAAACCCTGAACAGCAACTGTTACTTCCATACGACCTGCATTTGCTGATTCTTTGTAAGCTGGGTTAATGTTATCGGTAACTGCGATTCCCAAGTAGTTAGCTTCGTTACCCTTTGTCAACAATTCAATTGTACCATCAGCGGTAATTGCTACCGGGTTTCCAGCATAAATATTTGCGGAAGCTTTAACAGGGAATGCCTGATGTAATTTGTGGGATTCACTTTTGTAAATCACCACTCGAGGAGTAGTTCCTCCGAATTTAGTGAAGTCTGCCATATTGATTGACTTTTAGAGATTATTTAAAAATGATTGACCCTTTGTTTTTGTTGCTTGCTATGTTGCGAGCAATGTCCTGAAGAGATTTGGGTTTGTCTGTAGAGGTAGTACCTTCTTCATCCTCAGCCTGAGAAGAAGCTCTAGTTACATCGTGAGAACCACATGCAGAACAAGTTAAAGGGAACTGTTTTTCCAGTTCTGCATCATAAGTTTTCTTTAATGCAGTTAGCTGAGCAACATCGGAGGTTCCTGTGATCAAGGTTACAATTGCTTCATCAGCCTTTTCACCATAGATCTTTTTGTAAGTTTCTACTGTGCTTTCCTGCAAGCTCTTCAAATAATTGGCTCCCAGTTCTGCCATTACTTTGTTAACCTGAGCTGCATTTTCCAATTCAGTTACCTTAGCAGTTAACTCAGTAACCTTGGATTCCAAACCAGTTTTGGAATTATTCAATTCCTCTACCTGAGTTTCTAAAGAATTTTTCAAAGCTACCAATGAAGTAACTGCCTCTTTAACGTTGTCAAGGTTAACTTCCTTGCCCTCGGCAAGTGTTAACATCCCTGTACCTACTAAGAGGGCAAGCAATTCCTTTTCTTTCATATTGATAGAATTTTTGTTGTTTGAATGATCGGATGAATTATCAGATTTCATATTAAATACCGTAGTATTGTTAATACTCTCAGTATCTATGAGTTTTTTATAATCCATGAAATAATATTCGATATCATTACCTCTGTTTGCCGAGTAACTTTGTTTCGAAGCAAATTTCGGATCATTGATATTCCCATTTTCATCGATTTTCTGGGCAAATGGGTCAGCTCCGTGAGATACCAGAGAAGTTTCGTAATAGGATACGATTTCCTTTACTACTCTACAAATCAGATTACCCTTTTCATCATATGTACCCAATTTATTCCAGAATTCATCTTCATCCAAGTTCGGATGTGATTTATCCCAAATGAATCTTACAGATACTGAATTGGAATGAATGCTTGGTGGGTCCATTAATATTCCTCTAGCAAGTCTGGGATTTGCCTTAGCATCAATTTTTAATACTCCGTTAATTCCCGCAGGGATTACGATGCCATCCTGTTTAAATGATTCTTGCCAGAAGGTTTGTTTTACACTACCGATTGCATTTGCTACATCAGTTGAATGATCACAGTTAACTGTTTGCCCTACCAACATTTTTAATGAAGCTTTTAATGCTCCATTACGACTGAAGTCTACTGGGTTCCATTCTTTGTTTACAATTACCTCGGAAAGCAATCGATAAACTGGTTCAATGAAATCAGTATCCTTAGGCATAAATTCCTCTTGGGTTACTCCCGGATAAAATGTGTTATAATTAATGGAATTATTCCAAAAACCATAACTCTCTATCCCTGACTTGTTTAAGCCAAAGTTTAATTCTGAATAGGCATCTGAAGGAATCGAGTTTGGCATATGCCCAAGCATTAGAGAATGGCCTTCTCCAATTACTATGGTATCCTGTTTCCCTTTTTTAAATTGTCCCATAATGTTTACCTTTCTTTAGTGTCACCATCTTTTCGTTTAGGAACTGTTTTGGACTTATCCCTTTGTGATCTATCGGATTTATCCTTGTCAGCTTCCCTTTTCTGTTTTTTAGCCCCATCATCACCATCTTCTAATTTGTTTAATGGAACTCTGGGTTCCTTTTCATTGGGCTTTTCATAACCCATTTCGAAGGCATATTGATCTTGGCTAATGATACCAGCTGCATATAGAGAATTAAGATTACGAATCTTATACTCTTTACCCTGTTGAATTTTGACTTCATCATTAATCGTAGAAGTAAAGAATCTAACCTTACATCCTTTATTCGGGAGTCCAGCTAATCTCAATTCTAGTGAATAGATAAATTCAAGAGCATAAACTGCAAATTCCTGTAAATTCGCAAGCTGAGAGATCATTTTGGAGAACATGATACTTGTTCCACCCTCTGTTTTGTTGTCATTGGATACCCCGATAAGAGAACCAGAAATACCCAAACCATTAGCCACTGATTGTTGATTCATATTCCAGGGTTTATCCAAGTTACCCATATCCTTGGTAGTGGAATTTAACTTGAATTCATGATCATCGATAAAGCCAGCTACAGTACCATCTTTTAATCCTTCCCTTGTGTTAACCTTTAACTCCCGAAGCATTCGATTTAATCTGGCTTCGTAGGCTTTAGGATTTTCATTTGGTAATATATCTGGCTTTGCCATTTTGGCTTCTAAGAATCCCATCATACCAACCAATTCCATAATATGCTTGGTATTAATTTTCATATCTGATTGGGTCTTTAATGAATCCAATGCAGCCATGAAAGTTGGAATCCCATAAGGTTCATCAGTATCATTGAACATTGAAAGGTAGATGTAGGTATTTAGGTTAAGTTCAATTAACCTTTCTGATTTACCATGATTCCAAGTTTTGTTCAATTGGTAGGGTCGATATTTACCATTTTGATCTCTTTGGAATACAATGTCCTCTGGTTTAATGAAGATAATGCTTTCAATCCCAGATAGGTCTTTTTTTGGTACTGCTTCCATACTCATGGCACCAGAAACAAGCATTTGAACAAACATCTTGTTTACTAAGCCAAAGATACCTGCTGTATAATTAGACCAGGTTTTAGAAACATCCTGGAGATGCTTCCTCATTTTTAAAGCTTCTTCCGGAGTATTATGTGGGAATTCGATAAAATGTTTCGTATTTCCCAACTTAAACATATCCTGAACAGCTATACCTACATCCGGGTTAACCTTATAAAGACTTCTGATAAGTGGGATGATTTCTGTACGAAAAGAAGGAGTAACAAAGTCAGCTTCTCCCTTTAATACAGATAACATATCAGTAGTATCATTAGACACAGAAACCCTACCTGGTGGGATAGGGGCTGTGGTTCTTGGATTGGGGTCAGACTTTGGTTTATCCTTATAGGCATTCGAATCATCCCTCCGAACACCAATTAAGTTTAACCACCAATTCCCAATTGATTGTAATACCATATATTTTGTTATTTAGGTTGAATTATCAATGAAGGTTTGTAATTCTTCCTCACATGATTGTATATTGCTTTACCAAAAATACTATCATCCGAATAGGTTTCCTCATCCATGTCAATGTCTGAGGTTTGATTGTTTCTGTTGTGTTTACCCATTGCTACTGGCCTGCCTATTGAATCATAGATAAAGGTATAAGCCTCTTGAACAAAAAATGGGTCCTTAATTGTAATGTTATCTTTTCTGATATCTTCTTCCAATCCATCAATGATTAGGGATCGGTTCTTAGATGTGGTTATCCATCCGGGATATTGTTCTACTTCTGGCCTTGACTTTCCTTTCTTTTTGAGAAGCTTTTTATGATAATACAATTGAGGATATCCTTCGATTTGAAGTAAAGTTGTTACTGCCAAACCAATATCATTAGTTTCAGGGGCAATTGTTGCCCAATTGAATTCTTTTCCCAGATTGCCCAAGATTTTAGCATACTTCTCTACTGGGATTCTCCCTTTAAATACTGCAGCTTCTTCTCCATTAGAATCACCCAAAGTAAAAGCTGAGTAGTCATTAGAACGTCCCGTAGCAACGTCAGCACCAATAAAGTATCTTACACCTTGTTTTGGTTTATCCATGATTCTTAACTGGCCATTAAACCTTGTTTCGATTACTGGGTATTCCGATAGGGTATCTTCTATTGCCTTAATATCTGTAAGATCAAATACAGTACTACCGGAAGAAAGGAAGTCACCATCAATTTCTTGGGCAGTTCTTCTTGGGCCCAAAGCTTTGGACATTGTATCGTACCATTTCTGATCTCGCTCGGGGTGCATTTTCCAATATAATCGAATAGGGTGAAAAGGAGAATCAGAATCTGTAATCGCTTCAACCCATTTTGAATGATAGAAGCCAGAAATTCCATAGGGAGTTGAATTTAGGATAGCACTCCCACCAGTGGAAAGTGTGGGGAAACTTGCAGACCAAATCTGTGAAGCCCATCTTACAATTGCAGCCTCATCGATTACCAATAAAGAAAGGGATTCTGAACGTCCTGCTTCTTCCGAAGTTGGGATGGATTCTATAAAAGAACCATTATTAAATTCAATTGTAGAATTGTGATTTATATACCCATTAGTAGTTATATAACTATGGTAATTCTCTACCTCCATGTCATATATGGTTTCTAGGGTAGTATCTACCTTAGTTATCTTACTGATATATATATCACTACAATTTTTTCCCCTACTGATACGAGATACTTTCTTCTGATCCAATAGGTCTTTATCCCCACCACTTACTCGTTTGGCTATTTCTCTATTTAGGTATTTATCCCTTTTTAAAAGCTCTTTTACTCGACCTATCTGTTTATATGATAATGTCTCTGTTTGACGAACAGACTGTTTTAAGACTCTATTCATAGTAAAAGCCCTTCTGGTATTCTCCGAATAGGTTATCACTTGCAAGTTAGTTATCCAATTACAACAACCATTACCATTGATATGGTCAATAATCATCCCTTCGGGGATAGGTCCTTTAAAAGCTTCCCATACCAATCTATGTACAGAATACACTTGACGAGAACCTTTGTATGTTAATTTGACCCTCTCATGTCGATTAACCATAGTAACCATTACCCTTAGTTCTGTCCCATAGGGATTTATACCATCCCTACCGTGACCTTTACCTTTCTTGGTTTTAGTAGTAAACACCCTACCAAGATTGGATACCCAATACCCGGGTATGTTAGTTTCTCTTATCTCCTCCGTAACTGGTTTCTCTACCTTTGGTGGAGCTAAGTTTACAAGTTCTTTGGTATCCTTAAAAATCACTGTTAGATTGTTTTTAAGGATCTCTCCTACAGTTTTCCAACCTTTGGTAGTTAATAATTTATGTTTTGGAGTACATCTCAGGGTTAACCCGCGATCATTTACAATTGTGTAAGTTTTTAGCTTACCCTTATTGAAAGTTTTCATAATCCTTTCAAAAGTACCATTCTCTGTAAGAACCCTTATATTCAAACCGGATACATCTAAATAACCCTTTTCAGATGGAGCTATGGATTGAATTGGGAAATCAGTTTTAGTACCAAGGATCATGGTATCGCCTGTTATACAGGCTGTTCCCAGCTCTCCCATTCTACCATTTACGATGGGAACTTTTAAGTGTTCTGGGAGATTCTTGTACATGTATTTGATTTTCTTTAATACCTTCTTTGCTACAGAATCCTTGATGGAGATGATGTTCACCTTTTTGTTTGGGTGATACATCGTTAGCCATAAGCAATAAAGAGAAATCAATTCTGTGATCCCCGCTTGCCTGAATTTTAGGATGATATTAAATCGATGTTTTAGGAAGCAATACAGTACTGATTTTTGGTATGGGTATAAAAGGAACCTTGTTTTACCTCTTACTGGGTGAACCACATAAGCAAATGTTGAGAAGTAAAAGACATCCTTTTGTACTTGAACCAATTCTCTAAATTGTTGAGCATTCAGATGAGAGGTATCTATTTCCTTTTTCGCCATTTTCTTTTCTTCTTTTAAAAATCATAGGTTAAACCTATTGTGATATCCCATCCAGGATCACTCTTGAATTTGGGATAGTAAAATCCGTTTAGCCCAAGTTCGTAATTAAATCCCTTAGTCTTGAAATTTAACTTGAGATCAATGTCATGAAAATTATTTAAAATTCGATATTGATATCCAAGTGTTGGATAAAATTTAAAATTTGGCTGTTTTTTGCTTGTTAAAGAATTTCCATTCCACCTATAGGAATAATTCTGAAGGTTTAATGGATAAGATATTCTAGACGTGATCCCATTAATATCCGATAATCCCAAGCTCAACTGGTTTTGATTCAAATCAAGTGATAATAGTTTTGGATTCATTGGAAGATTCTTCAAATAATTCAAATCAATAATCAAGCTGTCTAATTGATTTGGTGTGAACAACACCAAATCTTTTTCCCGAAGGGAAAATTCATTATACTTTGAAGTTGTATCCTTTCGATAAATTTCAACCTTTGAAGGATTCATAATAATTTCGAAAGGTTCAGGGATTGTAAAAATCTCTGGGATATAAACTGTGTCTGTTTTTTGGTTTTCGAAATTATTCGATGATTCCTTTTTAAATTTTCGTTTTGTGATTTTATAGGTCACCCAGGAAACCCCAATCATTGAAAATAAAATTAGGATTGCCATGACCCATGAAAAAATTTCATCTCTGTGTTTCATAGGATTGTGATAATTTTTAGGTTCGAATTTTTCTTCCCTTGCATCCCTTCCTTTTCTTATCATACTAAAAACCTCTCTTCCCTTAAAGAGGAAATCTAAAAACCCTCTTTAGGGGGTTTTTATGATTTCACCAAAGTATATAATTACAGTCTGATACTTTAATATCCTATATGTATTATATATATTATAGGAGATCCCAGACCAAGGAACCGTAAGGATTTTTATCGGTTCTATTGAAATTCGCAAACTTTAAAAATTAATCATATGAATGTAATTTCAATTTTATCTCGGACATCGAAAAAGGATTCTCCCTTAACTTTAGCAGAGAACATGATCCTTTTTAAATTTCTCAGTAATCGGATCAGTTATTATAAATCTTCGATGATTGTTGAAAAGTTGAGATTAAAATATCTCAATGAAGTGAATCAGGGGACCAATGTCAAGGATTTAGCAGATATCCTTGAATCTATTGAGAAAGCTAAGAAAATTCGAAAGCAAAGTAAAGTCTTTGCTATCAAATTTAACTTAGCTTGGAAAAAGTATCAAAATAAAAAGCGTGAATCCCAGGCTAGAAGAGGGAAAGATTAACGGTTTAATAGGCATTCTTTAAACCATAATCCTATTTCATAAGGGAAGGTCTGAGTAACGATTAACCTTCCCTTGTTTATCCAATAATTTTTCCTATCTTCTTCGATGTGAATTTTAAATTTATCAGGGATTCCCATTATCCTTGCAAGCTCTCTTGGAGACATTGGTAAACCATTCCATTTAAACTGTCTATCCGCTTTCCTAGCGGTCATTGGATAACCATTCGGTTTATTTCTATATACACCGGGTAATGTCCCTCTAGACCCTTTAGAATTAACCCAAGGCCATTTCCACTCGTCTTTGAATTCATTTGTCCATAATCTTTGTACTTGTTTCAGGGATAATTTGGTTTTATTTTTATCGTCTGGGTGAAACATTGAAACGATTTTACCCAAATCCTCAATTATATTACCATTCTTTGGAAGATTAAATAATAAATCTTGAGTTGTCTTAAGAGCTCTCATTTGTTTAACAAAAAGAAATTGCTCTAATTCGAATAAAAGAGAGCTCTTTTTTACTCCTATTATTACTAATCTGTTCCTTGATATTTGAGAATTGCCCCATTCTGAAACTGAATGGTTGTGAAAAACCAGGTTATAATCTGGGAATATTTCATTTTCCCATTGATTTTCTGGGATTACTTCTAGTAATTTAGGTAAATTTTCCAATAAAAATACATGAGGTTTAAAATGATGAACACTTTCGATAAAATTTACCATTGTAGGGTCTGCCTTTTGCTCTTCGGTAGATTTAAAATCCTTTTTTCTACTGATTCTGAGTATAGATTGTCCTCCACAGGCGGGGTGAGAGATTAGCACATGTACTTTCTGAGTACCCACATGATCATATATGCTTTTAGGATTCCGATAAAAAGAGATTTTTCCATAATTCTCCTTCCATTGCTCCTCTTTTGGTGTGTGGAAGCAACTACGACTATCCATATTAGCTAATATTTTGAATCTTTTCTCATTTAGGAAAGGGTGAAGCCCAATATGCCCACAACTAATTCCTATAACATTAAAAACTTTCATAACTTAATACTTATTTTTTATGGTAAAACATGACAATATACCAGGATTTTGGGGGTATTATGTTAGTCCAAAAGGAATTATTTGGACAATAAGGTCAAGAAATGGTAGGGGTAAAGCTAAATTTTGGAGAAAAGTTAACCCTATGATTTCACACAAAGGTCGTTTACGAGTACAGTTACGTAAAAATGGAAAAGTATATAAATACCAAGTTTCCCGATTAGTAGCTATAGCACATATACCAAATCCAGAAAATAAGCCTTTGGTGATGCACTTGGACAACAATCCTCAAAATAACCATTTTTCAAACCTAAAATGGGGAACTCAGTCTGAAAATATGCAACAAATGGTCGCTGAAAATCGGAGTGGTTCCTTATTTAAGTCGGGTAAAGATAACATTGTTTATAAAATTACTCCCAGAACAGGGCCCAAATTTACTACATTTGAGATATTTTGGGTAAGATTGCTTAAACAAATGGGGTTCTCCACTGTCTTCATTTCAAAAATTGATGGGAGGTCCAGAAAAAACCTTTCAAGGTATTTAAAAGATTTATAACACTCCATTTTGTATATGAAAAATGCTATTAGTATTGCTCATACCCTGTAAAATTATGTGTTTACTATACAATATCACAATTAAAAATTAATCACATGAAAAAGAAATCTGTTAAAAAAGAGGATAAAAACATCAAATTGTTATCCAAAGATCAAGAAGTTTTAATCAAAGGCCCATCACATTGTGAACTCTGTAAGGTAATCGATGTAAATAAAAATTCTGCCCTACTCTCGAATGGGATATCAGTAAATCCCAAATATGATCGAAAGATTAAATCTTTGACCCCTTTGAATTTAAAGGGAACCCAGTTCACAATATTGGTTCATGGAAGTGAATCTAAAAGAATTTGGAAAGAATATTGCTTAGGAAATACTGCTTCTAAATTGCAGAGTGCACTAGAAAACTTTAAAAAGGGAATCCCTAATAATTCATATTCTACAGAAGAATTAGATGGCTACTCTATGAAATTGAATGAGTTATTGGAAAGTCTACAGAAGGAAACTATAAACGAATAGGTTTTGGTAAATGTTTTTAAAATTGAGAATTGATTTTTCAGCGTAATCAAAAAAACGTAATCGCGGACTCTTATGGGTCAGGTTTTTTATCCCTATTTGCTTGAGAAAGTAGATAGGGATTTTTTATTGTGTTATTCCATATTTCTCTTTTGGGAATATTTTATCGATTTGACCAATGTTATTCAATATAAAGGTAGCCCTATAATCTGTTGTATCATCCTTTCCTTTAACTTGATACATGATATAAATATTACCATTATAATTGAAAAATCCAAACTGGATTATATCACTACTTGTAGCAACATAATTTGAATACAAGGGGCCAAAGTTTTTATACCTTTGGCTATTTTCATCCCATGCCAGTAAGTGTACTTTATAGCTAGTCGGATCTTGAAAAAAACAGTAATGATAATCCTTGTTATTGGTTTCATCTGTTTTTCTTAATATTCCAACCCAATATTTATTAACACTTGGTCCAACCCAATTAGTACTAAAGCCATCGGAGATTAATTGGCTAGTTTTGTGATCCCATTTATAATTAAATCTATCCGATAATACATAAAGAAAATCCTTATTTTCATCGAAATCCACATAAAGGTGAGGGTCCCATGCTCCAGTAGAAGTAGCTATAGAAACCTTTTCCCATCTGGTACCATTGTTTGTAAAAGTAGGAACCCCATTCTCATTAAGTTTTCCACTCCAATAATAAAGGTTCATGTTACCACTAACTAACTTACAATCCCAGAACCAAAAGTTTCCTTCAGCATCCAATACTCCATCTGCATATCCTAAAAAAGCTCTGTTCTTACTGTAAGTTGTTCTATGTACTACTTCTGGTACTTCTTTAGTATGATCCAAAACATGCAATTGAACTTCGAATGAATCTGGGTCATAGATCTCCATATAATATTTACTATGGTATGACCTGAATGGTTTTGGATCAGCCACCCCTCCTACACTTGGAGAAGGTTGAGATACTCTAGTTTTTGTCTTCCCAGTTATTAAGTTGTGTATTGCCTCTAATGTAAAATGATTTTTACTTGAGGTATAATTTATCTCAGTGATTAATTGATTTGGTCCACAAATCTTTATCCATGGCCTTTGAAAAGATTGGAAATAATATGTAACAATACCCTCTTGGTAAGTTTCTGGGATATCCCATCTTATAATACCTTCTGATAATGTGGGAGAGGGAACAGAGCCTATGATCTCTGAAAAACTTGGTAGGGGTTCACTGGGAATCCCAACCTTCGAACATAAATCTTTTTTTGCTTGTGTAATGTGATCTTTTTGATCCTGAATTCTTGATGTTAAACTCATTGTATTATTGCCTTAGTGATTAATATTATAAGATACTATCTTATAATATTAACTTTAATCTTATAATATTAACTTTAATACATCACGAATATGTCACTCAAATCAAGAATTGAAGCTCTAACTACACAAATCAGTAATGCAAAAACATTATTGAGATCCATATCATTAAATAAAGGATCAATAAAGAACCAAAAAAAAACTTCTTCATCTCACAATAACGAGATGTAATCGAATGTGTTTATAGTATAAACACATTATTAATCTTTTTAATATTCATCATTAATTTTAATCCCTACACATCATGCCTACATTGAAAGAAAGGATCCAATCATTAACATCATCCATCAACCAAGCAAAAACCAATTTAAGGGATGCTCTGAGAAATAAAGGGGTAGACCCAGGATCTCAGCCATCCTTTGAAGCCCTAAGATTGGGAATCGAAAGCATCCCATCTGGAGATAAGTACAAAGAATTAATAGGAAAAGGTTCTATCTTCAGTACCCAGTTGGATACTAATGAAACCGCTAGAAAGATGGTTATGGCTCCAAATAAATCCACAGTCTCCATAAAAGTAAATTGCACTTTAGACAGTATCCAATCAGCCTTAAATCAAATCAATGAAAGCTTCCATAAAGGTGATCTGGTAGTAATCGTAACATATGCTATGCCCATAGATGGCAATAATGGATTATGTATTTATAATTTATCAGAAGATTTATTTTCATACTTTTCGGGATACGGTAGTTCAACCAGTATGAAAAATGGATACCCATGGGTAGAAAACGTATTATTTCTTGAAAGTGTAAATATCACTGCAGTTAATACTGGTAGATATAACTTTTCATTTACTGGGTACGTATTAAAAGCTGGAAAGAGCCCAGTAGATTAAAAAAATCCTTAGTGATTAATAATAAAGGCCTGGGGTATTTTTATCTTGGGCCTTTATTGTAAGAGTCCCCAAACAAACAAACATAAAATGAAAAATAAAAATCCTAATGTGATAAAGCATAAGGGATAAAAAACCTTGAATCCCAATAAAGGATAAACAAATGAAATAAAGGATAACATCTCATCGAATAATCATATCATAAAAATCCAATATGAATACAAAAGATATGTAAGGGTAATATAATTCAAAGATTTAAATGAAATCCCTTATTGTGTTTTCAGAAAAAAGTTGTGGCAATCCTAAAGGAAGAAGGGAAATGAAGGAAATCCCTTATAGGCTTTATCGAAAAATCTTATATGAATAAGAGAGGGGAAGGGTTGCCCATTAAAGCAAAAAAAGAGTATATTTTATAGGGGACAAAAATATACTCTCTTTATTATTATTTATGAATTACAGCAACACCAAATATATATAAGGAATAAGAGTGCAAATATTATGCACTCTTTTATTTTTTCTTTTTTCATTTCAAATTCTTTTTTACAATTTCAAGCATTTTCTTTAAATTCTCTTTTTTTAATTCATCTGTATTATTAGAAACTAAACTTTCTACGGAAAAATCATTTATTCTATAAACTTGCTCATAAAATAATTTGAATTGTTTGCAATGATTTTCGCAAATTGTTTTATTCTTTTCTGAACGAATAATGCTTCCTATAAAATTGTCCAAAAGATTACGAATTTTGCGTCTAACAGACTTTTTATCTTTATCTGTTAAACAATCCGCATAAATGGAAGAGTTATATAGATTCTCTTTCTTTAAACCTGAATTGGTATGCAATCCCGTTGTGTCCAATGTTTCGAGTAATTTGGAAAAAGAAATTTTTTCTATTTCTTTTTTTTCTACTTTTGCACTTTCTTTTTTTGTGCTCTTTTTTGCAGTTGTTTTTTGTGTTTTCTTTTTTTCAACTTTTGCAGATTCTTCTACATTGTTGTTTACTCCATTTAATAACACATTTTCATTTACATTTGCATTCATGACTTTTAATTTTTAAAGTGATACGTTTTATTTGTTTTTCTGTATTGCAAATATACAATGAATTTTTTAAATACAAAAATATTTTGAGAAAAATTTTTATTGAATTTTTCTATTAAACAAATAGATTTTATTTATTAAAATATCATTGCTCACCATCACCCTGCCTTCATCATTACCTACCTACCTGCCTAAAAAATCAAGGCCTTAGTTGGCTGGTTTTTGAAGGCCTTTATTTAGGGCCATCAATGGAGATTATTATGGCCTTTTGGGCTTACAGGGCCTTACGCTTGGTTAGCAGGTTTTATATAATATATCGTATAAAGATATCCTGAAAGTAGGATGGGCTCAAAGAATTAAGGCCTTAGCTAGCAGGTTTTACAAAGTAAAGATAAAAGAACACAAATAAAAAAGGTAGCCTACTTATCCCAAGCGAGCTACCTTATACAGATTTGATTAGAGTAATATTCCTATTGAGTATGATTAAGATTTATTTTCATAAGATAATTAGTATTCGATGTATCGAACAGGCTAGCATTAAATTTCAGCTATGAATGTGATATATAATTTCGTATTACCCAATCCTATATATTGAAAGGCATTAGATAGGTCAAGGTAATCTTGGATTTCATTTAATGTTTCCTTATAGAAGGATAATGCCTTATCATAATTCTCCGATATAATTTGGTCTCTGTTATCTGTAATCGATAATTCTAAGAACCAAACTAATTTCTCAGGATCATTAGGTAAAATTCGAACCATACTAGAATCAACTTTAGAAAAGCGATTAAAAATCCTTGACCAAAGATTATAACCTCTAGGATCATCCATTCCTAAGGATTCATAAAAGAATTGTCTCAGATAAACATTTTTTACTGTTCCTTCGATGTTCTCTGTATCCTGGAATAGGATTGTGTTATTAAATAACTGATCTGTTGTGTTCATAGGGCAATAATTTTTTATATGATTAATATTACAATGCAAATATAATCATTATATATTATATATAATATAATACGCATATAAAATTTGGGCTCTGATTCAAGGCTCACTTCGAAAGATTATTTAAACTTAGGGCCATCCATGGTATATAATAAGGCCTTGAATCCTTACATCGAATTAAATGGACACAATGATCTAAGGCCTTATTATATTATACTTAAAGCCTTGAGCCAAATCCTATACCTTCTTGGTTAGCCCAAAAAACACATCGAAAAATAAAAATATCCTTGAACACAATGTACATAGGATCATCGAATAAAATCCTTATCCTATTATAATTATCCTATTATAATATATATTATATATAATAAGGCCCTAAAAAAATCAACATAGCTCCAATATAGCCCAAAAACAAGCTTCTATCAAAAAATTAATAATAATCATATATATAATAATAATCATATATATATAATAATATAATATAATATAAAACATCATCAGATCACAGATCAAGGATTATAATCATATCCCTTATATTATATAATAATATAATAAGAGCTATGAAAACAGATCCTACAAAAGAAAACACAAAGCTTATATAATATGATAACATATCATCGAATCAAGGATTATAATAATCTCAGAACACAGAACATAATCCTATATATTATATATAATATAATAATAAGGGTTATAATAAAATCATTATCCCAGATCAAGGATTTAATAAAATCATCGAATCATTGAACCAAATTTATTAAAAATCATCGAATTCAAGGCAATCATTTTATAATAATCATCGAATTTTATCATAATCCCAGACTTTCGATTAAATATTTAATTTAACATACCTCTAGTAAATTTTACTTTAATTCTAAGTAACTAGAAAGATTACCCTCTATTATGTTCTAGATTAATAAATAAAAGACATTGTTTTTAGCTTCGATTGTGATTTTAATTTATCCATAGATAACCCTAAAATTTATCCTAAAATCTTGAAGTTGAGAGTTTGATATTTTTTTCTAAAGCCGGCTATTTTTAACTTGTGCTCGAAAAAAAGTACAGTTTTGGATATGTTTTGGATATGTTTGTAAAAAATGGGTTAAAAAAGTCAAAAGTGCTAAAAGTGAGCTAAGTTGACGTTTTAGGGTAAAAAAGGCCCTAAATCCTCAAATCCCAGACCTAATTTTTCGAAAAAATGTACACAACACGTATGCAAATTTTAGGGCCTTAAAACTTGAAAACTCTATGGTTTAGAGATACGTATGTATAGTTCGTGCTATCGAGTAAATTTCGCCCCCGTGTTATACCCATGTTATATAGCTTCTATTTGATAGTGTATTTGATATGTATTTCATATTTTATTTAATCCTATTATATATACCTTTATTATTTTTTATTTTTTGTATGTAGGTTATATATAGGATTCCTTTTATCATTGTTATAATGGGGATTTTATTTTTATGTGTTTGGTTTTTGGTGATAAGGATAGGGATTATATTATCATTGATATGATATCCCTTTATGCGTTATCTTTAGGATTATGTTTGTTTTTTGGGATCTAGGATAATATCAAGGATATCTCATATGATGATTTTTATTTTGTTTGTGTTGTAGGTGATCATTGGCTTTATGTGATAATGGGTTTATATATTATCATTGACTTATGATTTTCTTTTTTAGGTGTTGTTTTGGGTTATGGGTATATAATCCTTGTGATATGGGGATTATTGGATTATTTATATCATAGAACTGGGATTTATTTATTCGATTTCTTTTTTGTTTGTGTTTTTTGGGATCCTAATGTATGTGATTATATAATCCTTATTCTATGATCATTGTTTTTTGGATGAGTGTAAGGGATTCTTTTATTATCCTTGAAGTATGATGAGCTTTGATTTAAATTGTGTTTGTTGGTGGGAAATGTAAACCTTTTCATAGTTAAGGATAATGATTATTATTTGATTGTGATGGTAGTTAATTTCTTTGATATTAATATGATTTGTGTTATAAAGGGATTTTCTTGGCCTTCTTTTGGTTGAGCGTTTAGGTGGATATGATATTCCTTGAGTAGTGGTGTTGGCTCATGGTCTATACATCCTTCCATCAGATATCTGATACGAAACATTATTGTGCCTGGCTCAATTTCTTGTTTGGGTTTCACTATCAATAAGAAGGAAATAATTCCTGGTATGGGCATTACCATATCTATTATATAGGATTCTAGTAATGCTCTTACTGTTGGATGGAGAATGGTTCTTAGAGCTTCTAAAGTATCCAGTAATTCCTTTCCTTTTAGTTGTTCGATTTCGGGTATTGAACCCTTACTAATAGCTTCCCAGAACTCTTCTTCTTTTGTGAACTGCATTGTTTTGGTATAGAATTGGAATTTGTAATAGCTTGGTTCTGAACTACCTTTTCCAAGGTCATCTTTTAGGTAAGCTATTGCTTCATCTAATCTAAGTTGTTTCATTAGTTCAACAAATCCCTTACTATCGGTTGCAGTTCCTAAATATTGGGTTAAGAATCCCATATATTGGACCTCTACTGATTTGATCCATTCCCAGTTTTTGATTTCTTTTGTTGTCATAGCTTTTATGCTTTTTCGTTAATAATAATATTTGTTGCTCCGCAGATTTGAGTTGCTGTTGTTGCCATAATGATGAATGTTTTTATTGATTTGATAATAAAACTGTTGATTGTTTGGGAAAATTTGGTAAAGGATATACGTATACCCTTACTTGAAACATACTTGGATGATTTACCATCCAAATGATTGCATCTTTCTGATATTTCTGAAAGCAGAGCTTAAGCTTCTCCATGAACTCTTCTGAAAGGTATTCCTCTATATCAATGTGAGGAGTATATCCCATTGAAATAACATATCCCGGAGTCATAGGAGTTAATCCCTGGATTATTTTATATGGGTTGCACCAAAGGTTTGTGTCATCAAATGAATTTTTGATAGAGACAATGTTTTTGTAAACGTTGTAAATAAGCTCTCTTGGTTCCATGTTATTACATTTTTTATATGATTAATATTACAATGCAAATATAAATATTATTTTTAATACTGCATACTATTTTATTAAATTAAAAAGGCAAGCTTGTTAGGCTTGCCCTGTTAGGAATGATTCGATTGAAGGGTATTCTTTCCAATGTTGTGACCAAGTATTCCTTTCATCATAATTATTGAAGTACATTGTGATAAGGACTAAATCATTGCCCTTGTTGCCCTTGTATTCGAAATGTTCTTTATCCACATTGGGAAGATGTTCAACCTGGAGATCTAAAAGATCATTCTTGTTTTCAACCTTAATAGAAATCTCCATTTTACCTATTAGGTTCTTTGTTGAGTTCTTATAACCCATGATTTTGATGTCTTCTATGATTGGTTTTACCTCTTGGAGGAATTTCACCATTTTATTTCTTTTCGGCATACGTTCGATTGTTTATATTTACCTTGTTCATAATTATATTGGTTTCTCTCTTGAAGTTCTACCTGGATTTCTACCTCTTTTGTATAATCTAATCCAGTATCTCTCATCTTTTCGATAAGTTTTTTAATTCTAGTGGCATAGATTAGATTATGTTGCAAATATTCTAGTCTTCCAGATTTAATATCGCTAGAATTTTCTCCTGAATCCTTAATTATCTGAATCTCATCCTTTAATCTTGTAATGATACTTTCAGTATGTAATTCATATGCTTTTAAAATGCCATCTTGAACTATGAGCCTCTTTTCTTCATCCGTTAGAGTTACTTCTCTTTCTGTTTTTACTTCTCCATTAGGCCAAGTGTAGTGAGCATGATTTGCATTTGGCTTAAACTCTGTTTGATAAAGAGCATAAAGGATACCAGCTCCCATTGGGGAGAGAGCTAGTATCATTAATCCTATGAATTGTTTTACTTTCATCTGAATTCAATTATTGTGTTAACTAATGAAGTAACGAATAGCTTCTTCTGATACTTATCCCTAGAATCTTTTGAAGAAACTATGGTTACTATTTGATTCTCGTAGTATACATAGGCATCCTTGAAATGCCATGAGTGTCCGGTACAATCTGTTCTTGATTCATCCAGGAATGCTCTTAATAGGATCTCTTGAGCATTTTTATCCAAAGCTTGTACTGTAACTGAATTAGAATCCCTGTTTGATATAATCCTTAGCATGATTTGTGTAATTTTTATGAGTTAATATTCCAAATTGTTTAGCCAATACAATTAGCTGTTGAGTAAAAGCCCTCGTTCTAATGTTATTAGATTGAAGTTTGAGCACAAGTTCCTTGCAATTGGTTTCCCATCTCCAATTTGATTCGCTTGTAAGTTTAGGTTCGGAATGATTTTTCCTTGTGTAGTAATAGCGAATTACTGAGATAATGTAAAGCCCATTTTCTTTAGGAAATATGCAGACTTCTTGACTGTTGAATTGATACTCAGATACCATATTTGTAATTGCATTTAAATGATTAATAAATTTTATTTTTATTCGACAATGCAAATATATACATTATATTTTAAATACAAATATATTTACATTATTAATTTGGGCTTAAAAAACAGCCCTAATAGCCACTACATCTTCAATGTATATCAAGGAGATGATTTCTTTTTGAATAGGGCAAAAAGCAAAGATTGTGTTATCTACTTCTGATACCATTGTAGTAGCTAAATAGGTATCTTTTAAGTTCTTTGCATCTAGTAAGATATCTCCGGGCCTTACTTCTCTTTGTTTAATACAAAGCCAGGTTAATCCTTGAAAGTTTAATGTGTTGTTCCCATTAGATGAAAAGAATTCTAAAGGTCTACTCACTCTGTAGATATCAACCATTGATGTAGTTAATTGATATGGATTGCATGAAAAGCTGTAACATTGAAGGATTGCTTGGGATTTCTTTGATCCAATTCTTAGTTGAGTAGCTAATTCTCTTTTTCCATTGAGTTTTACATAGACTCTATAATCTGTAGAATCTATCAGTTGCTTGAGTAATGTAATCTGTGATGAAGTCATCGTTTTTGTTTTTTAATGATTAATATTTTATTTGCAAATATACTTTATTTGTATTTAATACGCAAAATTTAAATAGGATGGTAAGAGTAGCTGGATATCTACGAAAAAGGGTAGTTTCCCAACTACCCAGTTCCAGTGTCGAATAATAAGATTATTAACGTATAAAACGAGCATCAAGATTTAGGTTAACATTACTGTTCTTGAACGCATAACATAATTACTAAAATGCTAAAACAACGAAATTTGTTTTTGTTAATGATGTATGTAAAACATTTAATTATAGTTGTCCATTTCTGGATCGTCTTCTGAATCTATGTTCATTTCTAATTCTCTTCGGATCTCATGAAAATCCACATCTTCAGGTTCTTCCCTATGTATCTTATAATTATCTGTAATCTGAATAAGCTCTGTCTTTACTGCATCCAGACCTTCCTTAGTTACATCCAATCCTTGTTGAGTCTTAGCAGATACATCTGGCAAAGCATCTAACTCATAATGTTCTTCTAAGAATTTAGCATCCTTTTCATTAAAAGATTCTTTCTGTTTAGTATGTTCTTCCTCTAAGATTTTTAGAGCATCTTCTTTAGTAACAAAGTTGTTTTGCTCCATTACTCCAGCAGAACTTTGATTGTTAATATTGAAGACATTAGTTGTACCACCCATGATATTCTTAATCATTGAAGATAATTGTGCTCCAGCTTTCATCTTCAAATCTAAAGCTTGTCTAAGTTCTGCAGATATGAAAGGTACATAGTGATCTCCCTGGGATCTTTTTAATATTTCTACTTGAGAAGCAGCTTCCATTCGATCTTCCATTGCCATACTGATGGACATACCAGTAATGGCATTTAATATCTCTTCTTGATTTTGTTTATCCCAGATTCGATTATTTAATAACCTTTCTCTTAGGACCATATTGATATCCTCAATATCGCATCCCAGATATGAAGCTAATGATGAAGGATTATGGATTACTCCACAAAGTAATCCATTATTAAGTGCCCATTGATTTACTACATGGGTAATGATGTTCTTCTTCTTAACGTCTTTTATTTCTGGACTTACTGTTTGATGATATTCTACCATCATTGCGGTTAGACCTGTTACCCTTGGTATTCTTTTCATTGTAAAAACCCTTTCTTATGTCAAATTTATCAAAATGTTGAATAAACTTGATGTCATACATCCAATATACTTTATGATGTTCATTATATATGATAAGTTGATCATTTCCTCTTATGATAAGGTTAATATGTTCATCTTGAGTAGATGATGTGAGTATGGCATCCCTGTTATCCTGGAATAGTGGATAATCTGGGCCCAAAACATGGAAATCCATTATTTCATATTGGTTACCATGAAGGTCTGTAAATATATCATTTATTTGCATAATTTTATGGGATTAATGTTATGAGATACCTATGTTCGTTTCCTATCGAAGTTTCTCTGATTAGAAGGTTTTCATACTCTGATTTGAATCTTTGAAGTTCTTCCTTAAGATTTTCGAAGTAGTTGGGTTCAATGATTTCTCTGTAGTCCAATATTTTAATTATTAAACTGTTACCAGTGATTTGAACATCCATGTTTACTTCTTTATTTTCTCCTATTTTAGTGAGAAGAACTGTCTTGGTAACAATGTATAGCCAAGCCTCATTAATGTGTTGCCCTGAAAGTTTCATATCTGTGATATTTAAGGATTAAAAAAGCAGAGCCTTCAAGGTTAGTCTCGAGCTCTGCTGTAATTTTACTTTTTATGTTTAAATTTCTCCATTTCTGGGAAATATTTATTTCGAATAGGAATTACCTTGATTGCAAAAAAGGCATTCCATAATTCGAAGGTAAAAGCAATTCCTTTTTTCTTATTTGAGATTGCCCAGAATTTATCATTAACCTGTTTAACCAAATTCTGAAAGATTTTGTAGGGCAAATCTCCAGGATAATTTTTCTCCCTCTCTTGAATTCTTTCTAAGAGCTCTTTTTCTAAGTCCTTAAAGAATTCATCCTTTTCTAACTTGGATAAACTTTTGTTGTTTTTATCCAATCCATACTTTTTGATGTGATCAATTGTCTTCATACCCTAACCATTCTTTAGCTTGTTCTACAGTTTCGAATTCTTCGGTATTACAATGCCCAGTTCTGTTATCAAAGGCAATCACTTTATTGGTTTTACCATTAATGTAATACCCATAATAACATTTATACTGGGCTTTGTCCCAAAGGAATTCATTATCCAATAATACCTCTAAGATGTTATAGGCATTACTCCCTGTTACGAAAAATGTTTCTGTATTCATTTTCTTTTACGTTTTTTAGTGTTAGTATCTTTGTGATATTTTCGGCATCTCCATAATTCGTTTCGGATTAAAAGTTGAACGAATATATGTATAGGTGTATAGAAATACTCGTGAATGTTTTTCTCTGTAATGTAATGTCCATATACTATGAAGAATTTTTTTCTGGACCTTAATTCGAGAGACCTTGATAAAAGGTAATTGAGAATAACTCGTTTGTGTAATTCATAAAGGTCTTTGTTTACCTTTTGAATCTCTTTTTCTGGTAATCCGATTATAAGTGCCATAATATAAACCTTTTAAATTTCGTTGTACATATTAGGAGGATATAGTAAGTATCCTCCTAATTTGGTTTATATTATATGGCAGCACCTTCTTTGACATTGGCAGAATAATATGCCTTGAGTTCTTTGGAAATTTTCAGATATTCCTTAGATGTTTTATCCGACATTTTGAAAAGTTGGTTCTCCATTTTATGTATTTTGTTCCTTACCTTTTGACGGAATTGTTTTCTGGCAAGGGTATCAATGCAATCATCGGGATAGATGTATTTGATCTCCCTTTTCGATACCACCTGTTCCATGAGAGCAGTATTGGTAACTGGAGTAACTTCCTTAGCTACCTTGGATTTCTTTTTCTCCAATTTGGTTGAAGGCAATTCAATCTTGGTTGCCTTTACCTTTTTAGAAGTTTTCGCTTTAGCTTCTTCTACCTTAGGATTTAAAGCCTTTACTTTTTTAGATTCAACCTTTGTTGCTTTTACTTTCTGAGATGTTGATTTCGTTGTCATAGCTGTAAATGTTTTATTAATTAATAATTGATTTTTTATTTATTGCAAATATACATATATTATTTATTTAATCCAAATAATATTCTATTAATTCTTGGATATCTTCTGGGTAGTAATCATGGGTACTTTTCTGGGATTGAATGTAATATTCAAGATCTTTTGCTTGTTCCTTAGTAAAGTTCCCATTCTCATATAATTCGAAACTATGATGAGCTTTTTTGATTACTGTTTTAGTTGGCTGGGATTTGGTTTTTGGTGAAGTATCATATCTGTATCGATGATTTTTATAATCATATCCCAAGCACCATTTCCCAGATTCTGGCTTTTCCCATTTGGGTTGCTCTTTAACCTTTGGGGGAGTAGTTCCCAGGAATAAAATCCCAAGAACTACTGATAACGATATAAAGAATGTTTTCTTACTCATCTTAATCCAGGTACATGAACTTTATAAGTTGATTTCGCAGAAGGAATAATTTCTCGATTTAAGAATTGCCCTTTAGAGGGAGCTTCTCTGAATTCTTGATAAACCTTTGGATGAATACCCTCATAGATATAAAGAAGGCCAGGATTCTTTTTAAAGTTTACTGCTACATAAGGTATTTCCTTTTGATTTTCTTTATCATGGATATAACCTTTACAGATTTTGTATAAATTAGAAGAATCTACTCCTTCCATGTTATCTGGTTGAAACTGGATTGTCTTTGCTCCTTCTAATTCGATTGTTGTTGATGCTAATGCTTTTCCCATTGTTTTGTTTTTTATTCGATTTGACCATTAATTTGATTTCGGGTGTTCTTTCCCTTTCTATGTAGAAGAAGATATCCCATAATTGAATAACTGCTTGTTTATTTGGATACTCTTCTTCTATTCGAAATAGGATATGCCGCATTATAGATAGGAATTGATTTGAAGTGATACCTATTAATAATGGTTCCCTTTTCATATCCTGGAAATGAGAGATTACAACCTTTGCTTCCCTTTGTACAGTTTGAATTGTAGCTTGATATTGCATTAATAATTCCTGATCCTCTTCATCAATTTGGTAATTACCTTGTTGAATATCTAAGAGAGCCTTAATCTGTACATCTGCAATATGAGAGATTAACTCCGCTACCTCTGTACTAATGTTTAATTTCATCCTACGTAATTTTGTGAAATTGGGTTTACAGATTGATGTACCTTTTCAAAGCCTTCTTTTTTAGAGATTTCCTCTTGAGCTCTTTGGATATCCTTGGATAATTGAGCAGCAAAAGAATCATAATGTCCTTTTGGTAATGTCTTTTCTTTGTTCTGTTCCATTTTTATATGTTTAAAATTAATAATAAATTATACCAATGCAAATATATAAAATTTATTCTTATTATAAATACCTTTTTTATACTTTATATGGTACGAAAAAGGGTAGCAGAAGCTACCCTTTGAATGTGATATCGAGATGTTTTAGTTTTTCTTTATGTGATTCGGGTAAAAGAATATCTGGAGCCCATCTGATAAAGAATTTTGAAGGTTTCTTTTCTGGGTCTAGCATTAATTGCCTCATTTCTGTAGACCATTTTAATCTTTCCGTTTCTTCCATATATGGGGGCATCTTCGCCATTTCGAATGAAGCAAAGGTAATCTTAGTTTTATCCGGAATATAAGCCTTCATTCGAGATTTGAAGTCTTTATAGAGATAACCTACAAATCTGGGATTTCTTTCATTGAGATAGAATCCAAAGATAATCTGAGGATCATATTTATCAGATTTGGGATCTTTGGCCATCTTAATCCTTCTTACAAGCCATTGATAGGAATTAATGTATTGGCCATTTCTGTTAGCTTCCCCAATATCCTTGGCTCTGAATTTAAAGTCAGGGAAATAATGTAAGAAATCCTCGGTTAATAGGAATACAAAGCCTAATGAACGAAGGTATTTAATTATCTCATCCTGGCTTTCAGTTTTACTCATCTCTTCAACCTTGAGATAAATATCCTCTCTTGGAGATTCTAATTCTTTCGAAGAAGTAGAAGCAGGCCTTCCTCTGGTTCCAATAACCTTTATAGGTAGATTACCTACTAGTTGATCTAAATAAGTTTTAAGTGATTCAACATCATTTTTAGAAGTTAATACTACTTCCAGCTTAATTGGATCAGTATGCTTTACTTTAGCTCCTTGCATGAATTCAGTAGCCTGATCTACTAATCTATCCGATATACATCGAAGTTCTGAATCCAATAGGGTGATCCTCATCTTGGGTTTTATGATGATTTTATTTTCTTCCATGATTGATAGTTTTTTAAAATGAAAAAGGGGAAGACCCAAATTGAGATATGGATACTTCCCCTTTTGGGTTTATATAAAAATGGCAACCAACTTAATCGTTAGCTTTTTTCTTTTTATCCTTACCCTTTACCTTTTTATCCTTTTTTTCCTTGGTAACCTTTTTAGATTCTACCTTCTTGGTTTCTTTGGTAGTTTCCTTCTTCGGTTTAGAAGCACCTCCCTTAGATTCTTTTCGCATTTTGATGCGATATTTTTTCTTTTCTTCTGAAGTCATTTCTCTACCATCCACTAAAGGATAATCGTATTTAGCTACCTTTCTACCATCCTTAGCAACCTTTACTGCCTTTTCAGCTTTAGGCTTTCTGTTTTTATCCTCGGACTTTTTGTGATGGATTTCTTGAGGAGTGGAATCCTTTACCTTTTTACGATTTACTTCCAAGACCTGAATCCATTTGGAGATAATGGCACCATGTTTTTTATCCTTGGTGTAATCCTTAGTGGGATCCAATTTGTTTTTCTTGTAGTAGGCTTCCATTTCCTTTTTTACTTCCTTTACCTTTGCCAAAGCTTCCTGGTTTTCTGGAACTGGGATCTTCGATTTCTTTGTTTTGCTTGCTTTTTCCTTCATGTTCTTATGAATTTTAATGTGTTAATGATATGTTTTTAATTAGTAGATATTTCCCTGATCTGGGTATGATATTTTTCGATTCTTAGGATTTCATAGTTTGATGAAGCAGTAAAGAATTTTCTAACTTCGAAAAGTTTCTTAATCTCCTCTTCATCTAATCCTATGAATTCTTCTTCGAAAGTTTTAGTTCCTTCAGAATTTTTGATAACATAGGTAACTTTCGAAATGTCTCCTTTCCCAACATTTGAAATATCTTGTACCATATCTCGGATTCTTCGGAGAAGGATATTAATCTCTTTTTGAATAAGGGCCTTCCCTTTTGGGGAAGCTTTGTAATATTCTTCTCTTCTGAGTCTTACTAATTCGATGTTATCGATGATCCTTTGTAGTTTAGTTACCATATTTTTTTATTATTTTTTCTTTATGCAAATATAAATATTATTTTTCATACTGCAATATAATTCCTTATCTTTAAAAGGTGGGTCTGGGTATTGGATGTGATGAAGGCTCTTTGGGCATAAACCTATCTAAAAGGCTCATACTTTCTTCTATGATAGATTTATAAATCTCTTTTTCTATTTCATCTTCATATTCATGGTTTTCTAGTTTACTTTGATAAATCAATATTTGATTGCTTAGTGCCATGAATATGATTGATTTTTCTTTATCTTCCATGATAAGATGTTTATACGAAAAAAAGGGAACCCAGTTAAGGATCCCCTTTTCCCAAAAATTCGAATATAGGTTATTTTTACTTAATCGTTTTTCTTAGATTTCTTTGCCTTGGGAGCTTCTTCAGCTTCATCTTTCTCAGTATCAGTATCTTCTTCCTTTTCCTTCTTGGGTTTTACTCCAGTGATAATACCATGTCCTTTCTTTGCCTTGATGGTAAGGTCTCCAGGAACCCAAGTTGAAGCAGTAGAGATAACGTTACCGTCTTTATCCTTTACGATTGTGGTAGTAAGAACTCCGATGTGTTTACGAGCAGCAACTACTGGGTAACCCCAAGTTTCGACTGTACCGTTATCTGTTCCGATTACATCAATCTGTTTGCTGTTGCATCTTTGACCCTCAGGACGATTTTTGATAGCTTCCAAACGAGCTTTTTTCTTTGCTGCTTTTTCTTCTGCAGACATAGCCTTCTTAGTTTCTTTAGCTTTTGCCATGATAATTTAATTTTTGATTGTTAATGATATGTGTTAATTTAGATGTGTTCGTTTTTTACAAGGTCTGGGATTACTTTTTGTTAGACGAGATAATTAGAGATGATGAATAATGTGTTCATTTTTATCCCAGACCTTGTTTTATCCTATAGTTGGGTTATTTCTTTCCCTTTTTACCTTTTGCCTTAGTTTCTTTCTTGGCTTTCGGTAAAGTGATACCCAATTCCTTGGCGATTGCCTTGCGGAACTTTTCGATGTCTTCTTCTTCGTAATCGTCCGGGTCTACATCCAGGGAGTGATCATCGCAGACATCTTCCAGTTCTTCGAAGTCCATACCAGCTAATTCTTCGGGAGAAGGAGCAGCGGCTTCTTCATCCTCATCATCTTCATCCTCATCATCTTCTTCTTCATCCTCATCATCTTCTTCTTCATC
>ULOC01015083.1_pt1 | contig 26441 bp, 31 predicted proteins | sample 1952181 | NCBI WGS metagenome assembly ULOC01 (sample SAMEA4835592, study PRJEB28245) | human gut metagenome | biome: gut microbiome; material: fecal sample | place: Denmark | collected 2008
GTTTTCCACTAATAGGATCTACTAAGACACCTACCACATTGTTTGGAATTTCATACCATCCATTTCCTTTTAAATCTTTTAAAGATGCTTCCATTGTATCTACCCACATATTTTTAGTTAAATTACCATCTTTGACATCACTTTCTTTATTATTATCGTATCCTGCCCAAATTCCCATTAACAATTCTTGATTATATCCAAAAATAAGATGATCTGTATTTGTTGTTCCGGTTTTTATTGCATATTTTTTAGTAATTTTAGGTGCTATATTGATACAAGTAGGGAAATTATAATCAATAAATTCTTGAGCATAAGAACTTGTTAGCATTTCATTTAAAATGAATACAATACTACGATTTAAAACATTTTCTTTTTTGACTTTGTATGAATATAAAACATTTCCATCTTTGTCAGTTACTTTTCGAATAAAATAAGGTTTTATTTTATCACCACCACTAGCAAGTGTATTATAACCTTCCATCATATCTAATAAGTTAATTTCATTTGTTCCTAATGCAAGAGAAGGAATTGGTTTCAATTTTTCCTGAATTCCGACTCTTTTTGCAATATTTACTAAGCTATCTTCTCCCAAAAAGAGATGTGTTTTAACAGCATATATATTATCTGAATATGCGAGAGCAGCAGCCATACTAATCTGTTTATTAGGATAATTACTATTATAATTTTCAGGACTATAAGTTGTATTACTCTGAAAGGTAAAAGTAGTTTTTTCACTTTTAAAAGTAGTAGATGGAGTAAATCCATTTTCTAATGCTTCATAGTATAAGAAAGGTTTAATACTAGATCCAACTTGTCTTTTCGCACTTGTAGCACGATTATATTGACTTTTTTTATAGTCTCTACCTCCTGTAGTAGCAAGTACTTTACCTGTTTTTGGTTCCATGACTACACTGGCAACTTCTAGATCAGGATTTTCTTTTAAGTCTTCATTCATACTCGTTTCCATATTTTTTTGAATGGTAGGATCTAGATTTGTATATATTTTTAATCCCCCAGTTTTTAAAAAAGATGTAGGGATTGTTTTAATCGATTTTAATTCTTGAATCACAGCATCTTGGTAATACATTAAAGTAGATAAGTTGTGATCATTTTCACCACCGACATAAGTCAGTTCTTTTTGAAATGCTTTTTCTTTTTGAGCTTCTGTAATATATCCATTTTTTTCCATGAGTGTTAATATCATACTTTGTCTTTCTTTGGCTGCTAGTTCATTAGAAATAGGGGAGTAATGAGTTGGATCTTTCGGAATACCTGCTAGAATAGAAGCTTCTGCTAATGTTAAATCTTTTGCTTTTTTATTAAAGTAATATTTGCTGGCATTTTCAATCCCAAAGACCCCACCATAGTTAATCGTATTTAAATATCCTTCTAGTATTTTATCTTTACTATAATGCACTTCTAACCTGATTGTTAGCCATGCTTCATCAATTTTACGACTCCATGTCTTATCAAAATCTAAAAATAAGTTTTTCGCATATTGTTGGGTAATCGTAGAAGCACCTTGTTTTGTCTGTCCACTTGTAAAGTTAATGTATAATGCTTTTAAAATACGTAGGAAATCAAAACCTTGATGCTGATAAAAATGCTTATCTTCAATCGATAAGGTTGCATCTATGACATAGGGTGATATCTCATCTAATGATACCCATTCTTTTTGATTCCCAGCAGTAAACAATTCATTATTTTTATCATATAAATAAAAACTATTCGCACTGTTAATTGGTAATTTTGGCATTAATTTAGCCACAACATAAATACTAATATATGTCAGTAATAACACAATGATAACAATGCCAAATAGTTTACCCAATTTTTTCCATTTTTTCATGTTATATCTCCTTATAATATTACTATTGTTTAGTATTAGTAAAATATAAAAAAATATAAGTGCTTTTTTTATATAGTTATGTTATAATGTCTACGTTTAAAGGTGTGTGGTTTTTTGGCGAAAATAAAGTTAGAAGCAAAAGTCATGAATCAAAGTGAAAAAAATACTTTTTCTTATCAAGGTGATGGCTTGTTATTAAAAAATAAAATCGTCTATTATGAGAATGATATATGTGTCACACTTACGAAACAGGAGAATATAGTAAGATTGGTAAGAAAGCAAAAAGATTATGAGTTAGAAATGACGTTTCAAAAAGGTTATAAAACGGAAGTTATTTATAATTCATTGAAAGAATCTTTGAAAACTTATTTACAAGTAGAAACAAACGTGTTAGAATGGGAAAACGACAGGGTTAAAATCGATTATAGATTATATCCAAGCGATGAATTATTTTCATATCAATTGAAATTTGAGGTGATAGAATGATTACAGAAAAATTAGGAGAGTTATTAACGAATGTTGCGAAAACATGTGGCTATGATGATACATTTACTGTCATTTTATCGAATCGTCCAGAGTTATGTGATTATCAAAGCGATACTGCTTTTCAATTAGCAAAGAAATATCACAAAGCTCCGATGATGATTGGGACAGAAATTGTAGATGCTTTAAAAAAGATTGACAATTTTGAATCTTATTTTAAAGAAGTATCATTTGCAGCACCTGGTTTTATTAATGTGTCTTTGAGTGATACATTTATTAAAGAAAAATTAGTAGATATGATGAATCATGAGAAGTTTCATTTAAAACAACCAGAACAAGTAAAAACATTTGTGCTTGATTATGGTGGACCAAATGTGGCAAAACCGCTTCACGTAGGACATATGCGTACTGCGATTGTAGGAGAGAGTATTAAACGTATTATTAATTACGTAGGTCATAAAACGATTAGTGATGTTCATTTAGGAGATTATGGATTACAAATTGGGCAAGTAATTTATGGTGTTTTACAGGATCAAAAAGATATCAATGATATTACGTTAGAATATTTAGAAGATATTTATCCAAAGATGAGTGCTCTTTGTAAAGAAGATGATGAGATTAAAGAAAAGTGTGCAGCGATTACGAAGAGCTTACAAGATGGAGATCCTACTTATCGTGAATTATGGAAAGTGATTTTAGAGATTAGTGGAAATGATATTAAACGTTTATATCGTTATTTAGATGTTTCTTTTGACCTATGGCAAGGAGAAAGTGATGCTTATAAGTATATTGCTCCAACAGAGGAAATTCTTCATGAGAAGGGCCTTATTGAGGACAGTGAAGGTGCGAAAGTAGTAAAAGTAAAGAGTGAAGAAGATACGAAAGAAGTACCACCACTGATTTGGCAAAAGAGTAATGGTGCGTATCTTTATGGAACAACTGATCTCGCAACTATCTATGAACGTGAACATAGATTTCATCCAGATTACATTTGTTATGTAGTAGATAATCGTCAAAATCTTCATTTTGAACAAGTATTCCGTGTTGCGAAAAAAGCAGGAATAACAGATGCGAATTTAGAATTCTTAGGTTATGGAACCGTGAATGGAGAAGATGGAAAACCATATAAAACAAGAAGTGGAAATACGCCAAAATTAGATGGTTTATTTGAACAGACAAAAGAAATATTCTTATCTAAAAAAGAAGAGAATAAAGAAAAGAACGATGAAGATATTCGTAAGATTGTAAATGCAATTCTGAAATTTGCAGATTTACAAAATAGCCGTGAAAGAGATTACATCTTTGATATTCATAAATTTTCTAATACTGTAGGAAAAACGGGACCATATATTTTATATACTTATTTAAGAATTGATAAAATATTAAAACAAGTAGAGGTTCCAACTAGTTTATCTTCTCAAATTTATAATGAAACAGATCGTAATTTACGTTTAAAATTGTTAGAATTGGAAAAAGTAATTTTAGCAGCATTTCATGAAAGAAAGCCAAATATTATTGCTGATTATATTTATCAATTATCTGATCTTGCCAATTCATTTTATCAAAATAATCATTTAGCTAATTTAGAAGATCAACAAAAGAAAAATGATTGGTTATATGTTTTAACACTTACGAATAAAGTGTTAAAAGAAATGTTATTTCTAATTGGAATAGAAATACCAACTTTTATGTAAATCATATATGGAGGGAATTATGAAATTAAAAAATATGCCTAAAGAAGAATTAGAATTAATGTCTTATACAGATTTAACTGAAAAGTTATTAAAAGAAAATAAAAAAACAATGAATACTCCAACAATTTTTCGAAAAATTTGTGATTTATTGGGGTATAGTGATGATGAATATACATCAAAAATTGGTGATTATTATACTTCACTTACTATTGATAAAAGATTTGTATTATTAGATAATAACGAATGGGATTTAAGAGATCATCATAGTATTAATCTTTCACTTGAAGATGATGATGATGAAGATGAAATTCTTGATGAAGAAGAAATAGAAGAAGAACCAGAATCAGAAGAAGAAGATAATATTGATGAAATTAATACAGATGAAGAATTAGATGTAAATGAAGAAAATGATATTGATGAATTAAATATTATTTCAGATGATGACGAAGACGAGATAGAATAGCCATATATATGGCTTTTTTATTAAAAACATATATTTTATAAGGCTTTTTTGATAAAATATATTGCAATTACTTGAAAATAATGATATTCTTAGAATGTAAGCAAGATAGCTTAACATAATAGGAGGTAAAACATATGACAAAAGCAAGTTTAATCGATTACATTGCTGAAGAAACAGGATTAACAAAAGCTGATGCTACTCGTGCTTTAGATGCAATGATGAGTGGAATTGTGAAAGGATTAAAAGAAGAAGGAAAAGTTACTTTAACTGGTTTCTGTACTTTTAATGCAGTTCACAAAGATGCTAAAGTTGGACGTAATCCAAGAACTGGTGAAGCTGTTCAAATCCCAGCAAGAGTTGCTGCTGTAATTAAAGCTGGTTCTAAATTAAAAGACGCTTTAAACTAAAAGGCATTACGCCTTTTTTTGTTATCTATGAAAAAATTAGAGACAGCTATTTTACTATTAAAAGAAATTGAACAGCATAATCAAGAAGCTTATATCGTAGGAGGTTTTGTTAGAGATTTATTAAGAAAAAAACCGAATGATGATATTGATATTTGTACAAGTATGACTCCTAATATGTTAAAAAAAAATTTTAAAGTATTAAAAGAAAATTATGGTTCTTCGCTCGTTATATATCATGATGAAATATTCGAAATAACCACATTTCGTAAAGAAGTTGGAAATATACTACATCGTCATCCACAGAAAGTTCATTATATTAAGTCACTCCAAGAAGATTTGCAGCGTAGAGATTTTAAAATCAATGCTATTTGTATGAATTCAAAAAGAGAAATCATTGATCCATTAAATGGACAAAATGATATTATAAATCGAAGAATTGTGTGTATTGGAGATGCTAAGAAACGTTTTGAAGAAGATAGTTTTCGTATATTAAGAGCAATTCGATTTGCAACCACTTTAAATTTTACAATGGATGAAAAATTAAAAGAAGCTATTATAGAAAAAAAGCATTTATTAAAAAATATTTCTTATCAACGAAAAAAAGAAGAGTTAGATAAAATTTTTTATTCTAAAAATGCTAGTTATGGAAGAAAATTATTAATTGATTTAGATCTGTTAAATATATTGGAAATTCCAAAGTTAAAAGATGCTATTTTATATTCACATCCGTTATTGATATGGATGCAATTAGACGTAGACGCGTTATATCCTTTTTCTAAAAAAGAAAAAAAACAAATGAATTATTTAAGAAAATGTCAAAAAGAAACTTTTCAAATTTATCGTATTTACGAATCTGATTTCAATACTTGCATTCTAATTGGAATGTTAAAAGGAATTGAAAAAGAAGAAATAAAAATTATGAAGAAAAATTTACCAATTCATTCTAGAGAAGATATTAATATTACCAGTCAAGTGTTAGCAAAGTATATCCCTAATAAAAAATTATCACAATGTTATAAACAAATTGAAAAAGAAATCCTAAGGGGACATTTAAAAAATAATGTCAAAGAAATAAAAAAATGGGTGGAATCCAATCATAATTTCTATACATAGTGAAAAAACTTTAGTATAATAAAGAGCAGGTGATATTTATGATGGATAAAATTGTGTTGTTATTAAAATCATCGACAGGAATGTTTCCTATGCTTTTATTGAAGCATTATAAAGAATTTCATTTATCAGATTCTGAATTTATATTATTATTAGAATTATTAAATACAGATTTAGAATTTAATCCAAAACAAATTAGTTATGATTTAAAGTTAGAAATGACAGAAGTATTAGAAATGATGAACGGTCTAGTAGATAAAGGCATATTAGAAATTGAAGTACGTAAAGTTAGAAATTTACGATCTGAATATATTAATTTAGATAAATTATATGAAAAACTGGCATTTTTAGTTGTAAATGATGAAGAAAAAGAAAATAGTGAAAATATTTTTGATATTTTTGAAAGGGAGTTTGGAAGAACATTGTCACCTATGGAGTATGAGATTATTCAAAGTTGGTGTGGTGGCGAATTTAGTGAGGAATTAATTATTTTAGCATTAAAAGAAGCAACATATAACGGTGCTAATAATTTAAGATATATTGATAAGATATTATATGAATGGAAGAAAAAAGGTATTAAAAATAAAGAAGATGTAGAAAAGCAAAAAAATGCTTTCCATAAAAAGAAGGAGTTACAAACAAAAGAATTGTTTGATTATGATTGGTTAAATGAAAGAGAAGATTCAAAAGATTAGTTTATATCTTGATGAATTATATCCAAATCCTCGCTGTGAATTAAATTATACAAAAGATTATGAATTATTACTTGCTGTGATGTTAAGTGCACAAACAACTGATAAAAGAGTAAATCAAGTGACAGCAATTTTGTTTCAAAAATATCCCACATTGCATGATTTAAAAGAAGCAAACTTAAAAGATATTGAACAAATCATTAAACCAATTGGTACTTATACCAAAAAAGCAAAAAATGTAAAAGAAATAGCAAGTCGTTTATTATTAGAACAAAATGGTATTGTTCCTAATCATCGTGATTATCTAGAAACTTTACCAGGCGTGGGAAGAAAGACAACCAACGTTGTACTTAGTAATTTATATAATGAAGCGTGTATTGCAGTAGATACACATGTTACTCGCGTTAGTATACGTTTAGGACTGGCTAGAAAAACAGATGATGTTCGAACTATTGAAAATAAGTTAACAAAAAAATTTCCAAAAGAAACTCTTGGAAGATTACATCATCAACTTGTTTTATTTGGAAGATATCATTGTAAAGCTAGAAATCCAGAATGTCAAAATTGTAAATTATATGAAATATGTAAATATAAAGAAAAAAATAAGTATCAATAAAATTTGATACTTATTTTTATAATTTAAAATCATTTTTAATATCATCATTCATATCTTTTCCGTCATAATAAGTTCTTTCTTTATAATGAAATAAAAAGGCTAAAATATTTGAAGGAAAAGAACGGACTAATTGATTGTAAGTAGTTACAATGTCATTATAATATTGCCTACATGCATAAACTTCAGCTTCAGTTTCATTCAAAGAAATCTCAATTTTTAAATAAGATTCACATGTTTTTAATACAGCATATTTTTCTTTATAACTTAAAAATTCATTAATGGAATCATATAATTTTCGATCTAATTCGAAATTAGATAATTTACGAGAACGTAATTTAACAATTTCGCTTAAAACTTCATCTTCTTTTTCAATTTTCGTATTTGTTTGGATGACATGAATTGATTTATTTAATAAATCAAAACGTTTTCTTAAAACTGAATCAATATTTGCTTCTGCCTCATTTAAACGAATAAAACAATTTTGAAATTTATTATAGCAATGAATAAAAAGAATTAATATACTACATATTATGACACAAATTACTAGAAAAAACATTAATACGTTCATACTATCACCAAAAACATTATAACAAAAAAAGAATGCTTTTGCTAGTATAAACTAATTGGGAATAAATTCTTGACTGTAATTAATTTTCTCATAAAATTTAAAATAATCAATATAAATTGTTAAAAGTAAATACCATTCACCATTAGATGGATTACTAATGATAATATGATCACGACCTGCTTGTTCTATAATTCCTGAAAATTTTAAATCACGCCATTCTGTAGAATCTGGGAAAGTCATATATACATCTACTTTTTTTCCTTTATTTAATCTTAAAATATTTTCAATATAAGATTGTTCTAATGGAAAATCTCCTGCCATTGTAGGAACATTTTGTTGATTTGGTATGATACCAGAATTTGAATAAATAGGAGCTCCGGAAAAGTTATTAGCTTGATTTGCTCCTGGAAAAAAACTATTTTGATTCATGTTTTCAACCCTTTCTAGTAAATGATATGACAAAGATTGTAAAATATGAAAAAATTAAACAGAAAATAAACATAATATGATATAATGCTTATGGTAGGAAGGGGTATCATATGAAAGTAACAGTAGGGATATCAGCACGTCATGTTCATGTGACGAGAGAAGATTTAGAAATCCTTTTTGGTAAAGATTATGAATTAACAAAATGTAGAAATATTAATCAACCAGGTCAATTTGCTAGCAATGAATTTGTAACAGTTCGTACTGAAAAAGATGAGATTGCACATATTCGTATTTTAGGACCTGTTCGTCAGTACACACAAGTAGAATTATCAAAAACAGATTGTATTAAATTAGGTTTAAATGCTCCTATTAGAGAGTCTGGTGATGTCATAGGAAGTTCAAAAGTGAAAATTATTGGACCAAAAGGAATGATTGAAAGAGAAGCTGGAATTATTGCTACTCGTCATATTCATGTGCCAATAGAAGATGCAAAAAAATTAGGATTTGAGGGATTAGAAACAGTTAGTGTAAAAATTCCTGGTAAAAAAGGAGGAATTATGTATCACGTGTCAGTACGAATTGCTGAAAATTCATATTATGAAATGCATATTGATACAGATGATGCAAATGCATTCCAAATTAAAAGTGGAGAAGAATTAGAAATTTTTAAGGATATTCAAGAATGATAAATCAAATCCAGGTTTGTAATAAATGTAAATCGATAAAAAAGGAAGATATTGAATTTTTAAAAGCGAACTATTCAGATTGTCAGATTTTAATAGGATGTTGTAATTTATGTGGTATTGGTAGAACGAAACCATTTGTTATTTACAATCATATACCAATTATTGCTGATACATTTCAAGAAGTAATCAAGCAATTAGAGGATAAAAGAAAGTCGTAAAGACTTTTTTATTTTGTAAATATGCGTCAATAAAAAGTAAAATTGCTGTATTTTTTAAGTTTTTTCTTTTATAATAACAATAGAGGTGGCTTATGCAAGAAAGAATATTAGAAATATTAAAAGAAGAAGAACGTGCTTATTCGATAGAAGAATTAGAAGAAATACTAGGTATTCGTAGTGCAGAAGAATTAAAAACACTTTTAGCTTGTCTTCGTGACTTAGAAAATTCTTTGAAAGTATATCATACAAATAAAGGAAATTATATGTTATTTAATAACAGTCATTTAAGAGTAGGTAGATTAATTGGTAATAAAAAGGGATTCGGCTTTGTTGATATTGAAGGAGACGAAGATGTTTTTATCCCTCCTACATGCATGAATGGTGCAATTCATGGTGATCAAGTAATTGTAGAAATTACATCTAAAAAAGGTCTAGATTTAGAAGGAAGAATTGTAAAGGTTTTAGATCGTAAATTGCATCAAATTGTCGGTGAGTTTTACTATAAAGGTGGATTAGGACATATTGATCCAGATGATAAAAAAATTAGTATTCATATTGATATTGAACAGAGTAAAACAATGGGGGCTATGAATGGTCATAAAGTACTTGTTCGTTTAATTGGTAAAGGTGAAAAAGGAAATTATAAAGGTGAAGTTATTAAAATATTAGGACATAAAAATGATCCTGGGGTAGATATTTTGTCTATTGTAAGTAAATATGAAATTAATGATGTATTCAGTGATGAAGTAATGGAAGCTGTAGAACAACTACCTCTAGAAGTAACAGAAGAAGAATATATCGGAAGAAGAGACTTACGTAATAAAACAATTTTTACAATTGATGGTGATGATGCAAAAGATTTAGATGATGCCGTATCAATTGATAAATTAGAAAATGGTCATTATTTATTAGGTGTTCATATTGCCGACGTTTCTCATTATGTAAAAGAAAATGGAGAAATCGATAAAGAAGCTTATGAAAGAGGAACAAGTGTATATCTTGCAGATCGTGTAATACCAATGTTACCTCATAAATTATCAAATGGAATTTGTTCTTTAAATGGTGGTGTCGATCGACTCACCATGAGTTGTGATATGGAAATCGATGAAAAAGGAAATATTGTTGATTATGATATTTATGAAAGTGTTATTAATTCTAAAAAAAGAATGACTTATCGTGCTGTCAATGATATTTTAGAAAAAAATATTGTAGAACCTGGGTATGAACCATTTGTTGATGATTTAAAAGAGATGGAAGTACTTGCTCATATTCTTCGTAAAAATAAAGAAAGAAGAGGTTATATCGATTTTGATATCGATGAAGCAAAAATTATTGTAAATGATAATGGAGAAGCAATTGATGTAAAATTAAGAGAACGTGGTACTGGTGAAAAATTAATTGAAGATTTTATGATTGCTGCCAATGAAACAGTTGCTACTCATATTTATTATATGGAACTTCCATTTATTTATCGTATTCATGGAAAACCAAATGAAGAAAAAATAGAAAGTTTCTCACAATTTTTAAAAACGTTAGGTATTTCAATACAATATAATAAAAATGAAATAACACCAAAAGATATGCAAAGAGTATTAGACAGTTTAAAAGAAAACAAACTTTTTCATTTATTATCTAGTTTACTTTTAAGAAGTATGCAAAAGGCTGTATATGATAAGAACAATATTGGCCATTTTGGACTTGCAAGTAAGTGTTATACGCATTTTACTTCTCCAATTAGACGTTATCCTGATCAAACAGTTCATCGTTTGCTTAGAACTTATTTATTTCAAAAGAAGTTGGATCCGGAAACAATTCGCTATTGGGATTTAAAATTAATTTCTATTGCAGAACATTCTAGTGAAAAAGAAAGAAATGCAATTAGTTGTGAACGTGAAGTAGATGATATGAAAAAAGCAGAATATATGATGAAACACATTGGAGAAGAATATGAAGGTATGATTACTAGTGTTTTAAATTTTGGAATGTTTGTAGAATTAGATAATTTAATAGAAGGTTTAATATCAAATGATGATATGAGAGGTGATACATATTATTATGATGAATCTACATTCTCATATGTTGGAAAGAATTCTAATAAACGTTATCGTTTAGGTGATCGTGTGAAGGTAACAGTATTAAATGCTAGTAAGGAAAATAAAACAGTAGATTTTATTTTAAGTGAAATGAAAGATATGAAAAAAGAAAAGGAAACATCTAATTAGATGTTTTCTTTCTGTGAGGGGTGGATTATGATTTTATATATGATAAGACATGGTGAAACAGATTGGAATCAAGAGAAGAAAATTCAAGGAGATACTGATATTCCTTTAAATAAAAATGGAGAAATACAAGCAAAAGAAGTAGCAAAGAAATTAGAAACCATTTTCTTCGATGTCTGTTATACCTCTCCATTACAAAGAGCCAAAAAAACAGCGGAAATTGTGCTTCATCAGCAATGCCCTATTATTTTAAAACAGGAATTAATAGAACGTGATTTTGGAAAAATTGAAGGGACTCCTATTACAAAAGAACAGTCACAAAAATATTGGAATTATGATTTAAATTCTGGTGATGATGGAGTAGAACCAATTCAACATTTATTAAATCGTACTAGAAATTTATTGATTGATACGATAGAAAAAAATAGAAATAAGACAGTATTATTTGTAACGCATGGTTCTACATTAAGAGCATTGCACTATAATTTAATAGGATATTCTAAAAATGAAGACTTTATGAAATTTCAAGTTGGAAATTGTCAAATATTTAAATATACGATATAATAAAAACGTTGGTGATATCATGGAAATACTAAATAGAAAAGCAAAATTTGATTATGAAATTTTAGATACTTATGAAGCTGGTATTGTTTTAAAAGGAACAGAAATAAAATCATTACGTATGGGTAATGCGAATATTAAAGATAGTTATGCGATTATAAAAAATAATGAAGCTTTTCTTTTAAATATGCATATTAGTACTTATAAACAAGGAAATCAATTTAATCATGATGAAACAAGAACAAGAAAATTATTACTTCATAAAAAAGAAATATATAAACTACGTGATAAAGTAGAAATGAATGGATATACCATTGTTCCATTGAAAGTATATTTTAGTAAGAATTATGTAAAAGTATTATTAGGACTTGGTAAAGGTAAAAAGAACTATGATAAAAGAGAAGCTATGAAAAAAAGAGATACGGAATTATATCTAAAAAAAATGACTAAATATTAGTCATTTTTTACTTATGGGATATTATCCCATAATGTTTTCATTTTTTTCCAAATTTCATCCACATTTATTCCAAGTTTGTTTTATAAAATGAATTTGAGAAGGAGATTAGATATGTATTTACTAAAAAATGCGTGGTTATCTATAACTAGAAATAAAGGAAGAAATATTTTGATTGGAATTATTTTTATTGCTATTGCATTTACTAGTACAATTATATTAGCAATTAAAAATTCGGTAAATCAAATTATTACATCATACGTTAGTAAAAATGATGTGGAAGCTACTTTAACTCTTAATCGGAGTCATATGATGAAAGATTTTCAGCCGGGAGAAGAGAATACAGAAAAAAACCAAGAAATATTTCAACAAATTTCATCACTTACTGAAGAAGAAATAGAAAAATATGGTAATAGTGAATATGTTGATCATTATTATTATACTTATCAATTTGAAATGAATAGTGATTCATTAGAAAAAGCAAGTAGTGAATTTACATCGGTAAATGATCGAAAAAAACCAGAAAATGAAGAAAACGAAGATGCTACTCTTCAGCGAGGAGATTTTACAATAAAAGCGTATAATTCTTATGATAGTATGAGTGAATTTATTAGTAGAGAAAATAAAATGGTAGAAGGTGAGGTATCAGAAGATTTTTCTTTGGATAATTGTATTATACATGAAGAATTAGCAACAGTGAATGATATAGAAGTAGGGGACAAAATTACTTTAGTAGATTCAAACGATGATACTAATACTTATGAATTAACTGTAACAGGAATTTATCAGACAAATACAGAAGGACAAAGTGGTCCATTTCAAATGTTTTCTGATTCGGCAAATACTATTATAACGAATCAAACAGTTGCAAAAAAAATACTAGAACAAGATGAAAATTAAAATATACAGTTTCACCTACGTATATATTAAAAGATAAAAATGTAGTAGAAAAATTTGAAACTGAAGTAACAAAAAAAGGATTAAGTGACGATTATCAAGTTACTACAAATTTAGACTCGATTGAACGTGAAACGGAATCAATTTCTAATTTATCAAGTTTTGCTAATACATTTTTAATTGTTATTTTAGAATTGGTGTGATTGTATTATTAATCATTAATATGATCCATATTCGTGAAAGAAAATATGAAATTGGAGTATTAAGAACTATTGGAATGAAAAAAAGTAGTGTAGTACTTAAATTTCTTATGGAACTTTTCATAGTATCTTTTACATCAATTATCATTGGTGTAGGAATTGGTGCTCTAACAAGTGTTCCTGTAGCTAATCATTTATTAAAACAAGAAATTAATTCTAATCAACAATCCATGAATCAAGTTCAAGATAATTTTGGTAGAGGTGGTCATGATTTACAAATAAAACCAATGAATCAAACTATAGAACAAGTGATAGAAATCAAAGCTGTTGTAAATTTTAAAGTTTTAGGACAAGTAACAATAATTGGGATTTTATTAACAATAATTGGTGGAATATCGGCAGTAGTTAGTATTGCAAAATTTTCACCTTTAGAGATTTTAAGGGAAAGGAGTTAATTATGGAAATATTAAAATTAGAGAATGTATCATATCAATATGAAAAAAATCATGATGTTTTACATAATCTTTCTTTTGTTTTTGAAACTGGAAAAGTATATGCAATCAAAGGAAAAAGTGGAAGTGGAAAAACAACTTTATTATCTTTATTATCTGGTTTAGAAAAGCCAACAAGTGGTCAAGTATTATACCAAGGGAAAAATTTAAAAACAATGGATTTAGATAAATATCGCAGTCATGAAATTGGTATTGTATTTCAAAGTTTTAATTTACTTCCTAATTTAACTGCTGTTGAAAATATTATTTTATCAATGGATATTAATCACTTAAATGTAAAAGATAAAAAAGCTTATGCTTTAGAATTATTAGAGAAAGTTGGATTAAACAGACAAATGGGTGAAAGAAGAATTTTAAAATTGTCTGGTGGAGAACAACAACGTGTGGCAATTGCTAGAAGTTTATCATATCAATCCCAATTAATACTGGCAGATGAACCAACCGGGAATTTAGATGCAGAAACCGAAAAAGAAATTATAGATATTTTGTTACATTTGGCACATCGAGAAAATAAATGCGTAATTATTGTAACTCATTCTAATCAAGTCGCAAAGAAAGCAGACTTAGTATTTGAAATAAAAAAAAGTAAAGCATCATTGTAAGTTTTACTTTTTTATTAACCTTTGTTTTTCTACATGTTTTTAAAACCATTTTACAGCATAGGAACAAATTGGAATACATAATTTATTTTCTTTTTCTAATCTGATTGACAATTCTTCAAGTAAATGTGATGCAAGATGTTGACCACGATATTCAAAAGATACATAAGTATGGGTAATTTCCATTATACCATCTTTATTTTCAGTAAATGAAACTTCTCCAATGATATCATTATTCTCTTTTACATAAATTCTATTTTTCTCATGAAAATATTTCATTTTATCACCTAAAATTATCATACTAAAAAAATAAAATGTGAGCAAGTAAAAAAACTATAATATGATGATTGGTTTCACCCATAATCTAGTTATGGAAAACGATATATTTTCTCATGATTTCTTATATACTGTCAAATATAGTAATAGGTGGTAATATGAGATTAGTTATTAAGAAAAATCATTATACAAAAGGTGAAATTATTAAAATTATTAGAGAATGGACAGGAAAAACGCAACGTGAATTTGCAAAAGATATTGGTAAAAGTGAAATTAGTGTGCAAAAATATGAAGCAGATGAAGTAAATTATAGTATTCAAACATTGCTTGATATAGCGAGAAAGAATGATTTAGTAATTACAATTGAAAAGAAAAAATAAGATGCCTCAATGGCATTTTTTTTATAAATAATTTATGGTAAACTAATAATAGGAAAGTGATGATATGAAAAAATATTATAAAAAAGCATTGAAAAAAAATCCTGTATTATTTTTACTATTATTTTTAGTTGGTATAACAATTTTGTATTTTTTTCCAACTGAAGAACAAAATCATCCAATTTCATCCACCGAAAAAGAATCTAAAGTTTCATATAGCATAGAAAATATTCCTAATTATGAAGGAGAGGCATATGTTGTTTTAAATAATAATATACCAAATTTTGATAATCAAGATAAAAAGTTAATTGGTGAAAGTTATAGTGATTTAGATCAATTAGGAAGATGTGGTGTTGCTTTTGCAAGAGTAGGGCGTGAGACAATGCCAACAGAAAAAAGAGGTAGTATTGGTATGATTAAACCATCTGGATGGCATACTGTAAAATATGATATTGTAAGTGGTAAGTATTTATATAATCGATGCCATTTAATCGGCTATCAATTAACTGGAGAAAATGCGAATGAAAAAAATTTGATTACTTGTACAAGAAGTATGAATACAACCGGTATGTTGGAGTTTGAAAATAAAGTAGCTGAATACATAGAAAACACAAATAATCATGTATTATACCGTGTTACTCCATTTTTTCAAAATGATAATTTATTAGCAACAGGTGTAGAGATTGAAGCATTGTCTATAGAAGATAATGGCGCTGGAATTCAATTTCATGTATTTGTTTATAATGTACAAGAGGGAATTGAAATAAACTATAAAAATGGGGATAGTAAATTAAAAAATTAGATACTTCTTTAGAAGTATCTTTTATTATGGTAAGCGATTTTGATAGTCAAAATATTCCCAAATACAATAAATAATAAATTGAATATATTCAATCATATATTACCTCCTCATAAATATCATTCTCGAAAAAGAGGTAAATTCCTTTTAATATGGATAAGGAAATGGTTGAAATCTATTTGGAATTTTTAATCTTTGGCCTGGAAATACAAAAGGAAATGTTAAATGGTTTATATACATGATTTCATTTACAGAAACACCAAACTTTTGACTGATAGACCATATATTATCGCCTCGTCTTACTGTGTAAAAACGATAGTATGGTGGCCTAGGATTCATATTTGGAATGATAATCACCATACCAGGTAAAAGTATACTATTTGGTCCTAGTCCATTTAAACTCATTAATTCACTAGCTGGTATTTGAAATTTTTGAGCAATACTAGAGATACTATCGTTTGGAGTTACAGTATAAGTCATAAACACCCTCCTTTTTAAAATATTATATGAAAAGAAAAGGAGGTGGTGAAAAAAACTATAGAAATGATATCTATAGTTTTTCATGTAATAATCTACGTTTAATTTGAATAATTAAATCAATGGGAGGATTATCTAATTGATGTAAAACTAATAAAGCGTCTTGTAATTTTGTTTTTAATGGAACTTTATCTTTAATGTATTCTATTTCTTTTTCTAATTTAAAATTAGAACTAGGATTCTGTTCCATAAAATGAGTAATATATTGTTTTATATCATATGATACATATTCTTTTAACGGGTATGTATCCATTTCCATAACTCCGAAATATCCACTAATCATATAGCGGTATGCATCTTCTATCTCTATCATATCATCACCTGTTTAAAAATTATTCTATCATAATTTTTTACAAATGAAAACTATAATAACTAAGTATATTTTGCAAATATTATAAAACTCGATACTTAAAAAGTTCGAGTTTTTAATCAATTTGGTGCGATACAAGAGTATATTTTGAACACTTATATCAAAAAAGATAGAATCTAATAAATATCAGTTCTATCTATAGTATAACATATATATTATTATTTTTAAAATCCAATTTCCTTTGTGGGATATTTCTTTTCAAAATTTTTCATAACTTCTAGCAAATTATAATCATATTTTTCCATAAAAAATTTATTTGCTTTTCTAATATACTTTCTTGGAATACCATAATAAACTCCCGCTAAACAACCTGTAATAGCAGCCACAGTATCACTATCACCACCAATTGATATTGCATTTCTAATTGCATCTTCAAAATTTTTCGATTCAAAAAAAGATAAAAACGCTTGAGGGACATAATCTTGACAACTAATTCCAGTACCATGTAAATTTCTTTTCTCTTCTAAAGTAAAATCTAAATCGTAATAATTATCTATAATAAATTTTTCAATTTCAGTTTTAGTAAATTTATTTTTAGCCATAAAGACTGCTACAGAAATTGATTCAGCACCTTTAAAAGATTCTTCATGATTATGAGACACCCCAGTTATTATTCTAGATAATTTTTACTTCTTCTAATGTTTTTCCAACGATTCCACAACAACCTATTCTCATTGCCGCTCCATTTCCATAACTTCCATAAAGCGAATGATTATCTGTAATTATCCATTTAAAAAAATCTCCACCAAAACCACATTGAGAATGATTTCTACCTATCTTAACCATATTTTCTATAACAATATCATGAAGTTTATTTGAATCACCATCATATTCTAATAGCGATTTACAAACGGCAAGAGTCATTACTGTATCATCAGTAAAATTTGATTTCCCTTTATCCATAAATTTAAATTTTTTTGTTTTTATATTATTCATTTCATAATAGGATCCAGCAATATCTCCAATTATAGCTCCATACATAAAAAACCTCTGATTTATTTATTTCCATCTAGTAAAATTAAATCATTAAATTTTACTAGATTACGAATATACATAGAAATTTCATGATTTATTTCAATATTATTTGAAATATCACCATTATAACTATATTTTTCACCATCTATTAAGATTTCTATTTTCCAATTATCACCATCTTTTGTAATAGGATAAGTTCCTATCGAATCTAATTTATTCTTTAAATTATTTATAATCGTATTAACATCTGCGTTATTTAATATTAGATAATCATGTCTTTTTTGTTCATTTTCAAAATTATATGCATCAAAAATAACAGTTCCATTATCTCTGATTTCTAATGTTTGTTTATATTCTTTATTATAATCTTCATTCATTACAAATTTTGATAAACTAGATGTAATTGTAATTACTGGTTTTGATAAATTATATTTTATATCATCAACGAACCTTTCAAATTCATTTTTTCCAAGAATCCAAATTTTAAAAGTAAAATAACATCTTTCATCCTTACATCCAAAAATTATAATTCCTAGTTTTTTACTATATGCGCCCTTTGTAGGAAAATCAGTATCAGTATATTCAAACTCAACAAAATCATTTGAAATAGTATTTAAAGATTCTAAAACATTATCATAATAGTAATTTATATTTATATTTTTACCATCTATTATAAATATTAATTCATCACCATTTCTACCTCTTTTTATGTTATCTGGATTATCAATAAATGTAGGTTTACATGAAACTTGATTTATACTACTTTCACTTAAATATTTAACACCATTTGGAACAAAATTTTTCTCATCAGTTTTATTTAATGAGATCGGTCCAATTTTTTCATATGGAATAAATTCATACACGTATTTTTCTTTTTCATTAGTTTCATTACTTAATATTTTACCAGTAGGAACTTTTATTTTTTTAGTTCGATGTTGAATATTCCCATTTTCATCAACATATTCTTCATAAATTTCTGCTTCTTTATATTCCATTTTTGGAATCACTATATTAATTTCCTTAGTTTCATCTAATACTGCATCTGATTGTTTTTCATTAGATTCAAACCAGTCCAAATTATCATTACATTTCTTTAATGAGCTTTTCATCATGTTGATTGCATATAAAATAAAATCACGTTCCTCTAAACTTACAATACCATCCTTACAATATTCTTCATATACTTTTCTATATTCAAACTTTTGTGGATCCATAACTGCATTATTTTCTATAAGAATTTCTTGTAAACTTTTTATACACCATTTTGTTGGAGAAATATAATTTTTTTCTATAACTTGTTCTTTAGTCCAATATAATTCTTCCATTTCTTCTATTAAAGATTGAAATCTATCACAAACTACAAATCTTTTATCACTTTTAAACTTATGAGTATAAAATTCCGATTCTATTTGATTTAAAAATTCAATAAAATTAGACTTTGATTTTGATATATCAGTATAATAATAATATTTTTTTAAATCTTTTTTATATAAATATTTTTTAAAAATGTCTTGTTTCATATTTTATTACCTCTTTCTAATTTATTTCTAAATAGTTAATTCCATAAACACAAATTTCTTTTGTTCCATTTTCTAAATTCTTATTAAACGAATTATGTAAATGTCCATGAATATTATATTTAACATGGTTTTTAAATAAATAATAATTTATTCCAAATAGACCTTGATGTGCCGGATTAAACTTTTTACTATCATCATATGGTCCATCATGACTGAATAATATATCAACTTTATCTTTATCTTTTAAAAATAATACACTCTCTTCCTGAGAAAATGATGGAAAATCAGAAGGTTTATATTTGAAACTCCCTTGTATACCCATAAATTTCACTCCATTAATTTCAATTATATTACCATTCAAATTATTTAATCCATAAGAATCAATATAGTTTGAATCATGATTTCCTAAAAGAGCATAAATTTTATCTTTATCAATTAACTTTAAAACTTTTTCTATATCATATGCAGTATGATCACCAAGCAAAATACAAACATCATAATCAGGATGATTATTTACAATCTTTTCTAATTCGTCAATTTTTAAAGTATTATGTGTATCCGTAATTACAATACACTTTAATTTATATAAAGTTTTTTCTTCTACATCACCAAATAATTTATATAATATTTTTGTCTGATTACTATATTTTTTTTGAAATCCGTAAGTATTACAATTATTATCAACTTTCAAATATTTCTCTTCTAATTTTTTTATTTTATTCAATTTATTAAATACAATCATTTTTAACTAACTCCTTTTTTTATCTATGCATTAACCCTTGTTGATTTTCTAATGATTGCATTTCATAATTATTATATATTTCTTCCAATTGTTCTATGGAATATAATTCTAATTGTTTTTTTAAATCATTTATAGGTGCATACTCAACACCATCTGGATACATTCTTTCAATAATACTATAAATAATATTATCTTTTTCACTTGTATTTAATTGCTCAATCATATCGGAATAATCACTTAAAGAAATATTTTTTTGTTTTTCTTGCTGATTAACAATATTATCTTTTTGAACAATTTGACTCATTAATTGAATCATATTATTTTTATTTAAATTACCATTTTCTTTTAAAGACAAGAACATTTCAGATATTTGATTTTTATAATCATTAATTAATGAATATATATTAGTATTATTTTCATTAACCATTTGAATTAATTGTTCTCTGGACACACCATAATAAGACATTATTGAATGAAATGCTATATATTCTTTATCTCTTTCAGATAATTCTTTTTTATATTTCATTGTATCAATATAATATAATGGCAAATTCATTTTTTCAGCAAGTTGTTTAGCATCTTGATAATCTATATTTAAGTCATTTTCTCCCAAACCTAGTATCACAATTCCACAAGGTTTTGAATCAACTAAAACTTCATTATAACAAGTAGAAGAATAAGAATCTTCACCACTTTTTAAAGCTCTTGATTTACCTATTTGTTCAATAATTTGTGGAGTGGATAATCTTGTTCCTTTTTCTTTATTTTTAACTCCTTCATCAAAAACATTTGAACCAAGATCATACGCACTAGTCAAATCAATTTTAGAAGAACTAGGATATATAAAACCAATCTTTCTTGTTTGATCACCATATGTTGCTATAAAATCAGAACTTATCATACTACAAGAAGATTGAAGTGGTCTATTCATAAGCAATTCTGCTTGATTACTTAAACTTCCACCAGAAATATTTGAAAAAAGCATTCTAAATTTACCTTGTTCATCTATTTTTTCAGACAAAGACATTTGCCAAATTTTATTAATTTCTTCTTTATATTTTGATTCTATTTTTTCTAAATCAACTTTCCCATCATTTAGTTTTATACAATCAATCAATATATCATTTATTTTAGTTGAATCTAACATTTGCCTATATTCACTATTAGTAATCAGAGATTTTAATGATTCAACAGCTAAAAATAATCCTTCTTTTCCTTGAATATCAGTATATTTATTAGTAATAAAATCTAAATTACGAATTCTACTTATAATATTAGAATAATAATTAACTATATAATTATATTGATTAATTATATCTTCGCTATCTAATTTAATTTCATTTATATATTTTTTTAATACCTCTAATTCAGGTATAGATTTAATTATAGAAGATACAGAATCATACTTAAATCTTATTACTCCTATTATTGCTTTTACTTTATTGTAAGTTTGTTCTATATTTGAATCATCTATATTTTTTAAATTTGATTCAATTGAATACAAACATTGCATATCAGAATCTAATTCGTTTGTGGATTCATATTTCCAAGTTTCAGTTTCAAAATTATTTATTAAACTAACAATATCATTTTTTGTCATTATTTTGCCACCTTTAAATGCATCTACTATCATATATATTTAGTATAACATATTTACTGTAAAATTAATTAATATTTACTATATTTTTACATTCCAATATCAAAATCATCAGCATCTTTTTCGATTTCATCATCATAATCATGGTTTTTATCTCTATTAAATAAATTAATTCTTCTATTTTTTTCTTGTTTTTTATTTATTTTCTCATTTTTTTCTAATTGTTCTGGATCATAGTTTTGTATGAATTGTGGAAAATACATTTTTTCTTTAAATAAATGATTAACAATATCTTTAATTATCTTTGGAACTTTATCTAAAAATTTATTTAAATATTTTAATAAATAATTTGTTCTTTTTTCTAAATCTTCATAGTTGTTTTTAAGAGTATAGTTTTCCCTTTGTAAATCACTTATCTCATCTTTCAAATTTTCATTTTCATCCCACAATTGATTTTTAGATTTAATAATTATTTTATTATTAACTTTTTTCTTTTTATCAATTTCTTTTTTTATATCTTCTTTATCATTATTTAAATCATTAATTTCTTCATTAATTTTTTGTTTATTGTCTTTTAGTTCTGAACCATCTTCTCTTAATTCATTTAATTCTTGTTTTAACTTTTCTGCTTTTTCATTAAATTTTAATCTTTCATATGCAGAGTAATCTCTATTTTTACCTTTTTCTTTTTTCTTTAATTTATTATCTTTTGAATATGCTAGATTAAATTCTTCAATACATTTACTTCACATTTTATCTTGAATAACTACTAATGATTCTTTTGTGAATATTGATGTTTTACCAACTTGTCTTTCCATACCAGTTTTACAATTTTCTTTTACTGGAACTCCAACTATATGCATATGTGGAGAATTTTCATCAAAGTGTATTGTATCATTTGCTATATAAAAGTCTGGAACTATTTCTTTTAAATCTTTTAATTGATTTTCAAATACTTCAGTCATTTTATATTTTTCTTCTAATGATTTATCTTCCCAGTATGCCATATTACCAATTTCAATTATTATCTCACAAGCAAGATCATGTTTATCATCATTTGATATTTTATAAAAGTAATTATCTATTTTTCTATCTTCACGAACTTGTTTATTATTATAATTTATTCTTGCTTCATCAAATAAATCTAAATATAAATCTTTAACATCTTTAATAATATCCCCGCTACCTTTAATAGTAGTAATTAGTTCTGTTTTATTATCATATTGTCTTAAATTATGATGATTTACTTTTCCTAAATGTTTTATATTTTGCATAGCATTATTATTTTTTGATGTAGTTCCAGATGGTGAATTTAATGCCTCTTGTTTTGCTTTAATAGTTTTATTTTTATCATTACTTAAATGAAATGAATAAGATAATTCTTCCATATATTCCCCCCTAAATAAGAATTTGATTTTGCGAAAAACCTGCAAAGACATAATTCATAAACTTCCTATATATCTTGTCATAAACAAGATATGGAAGCTAAGGTCAAACCTTAGAAACCGAAATTATCTATCGCTTCTTTCATTCTTTACAGAACAAAACGAACCACGATAATTTATAAATCATTTAAATTTATATACTATATAAATTAATAAATGATTGTAGAAAATATTTTATTTAAAACATTTTCTATTATTAATAATCCCTTTCATTGCTTTGCAACAAAACGGGCTTATTACATCAGTCAATATCAGGTATCATTTCAAATAAATCTGGTATATCTACTTTAATATCATTAGGATTATTTTTAGTAGTAAACATACCCATACCTAATATTTCCTTTTTATCATCATCTATTTCCGTTGGAAACATTCTGATGATAACTTCTCCATTAGTAAGTGGCACTGTATCAAATTCTTCTTTATCTTTATAATAAACACCTTTATAAAATTTAACATCATAACATTCATTTAAACTTTTAAAGTGTCTATAAACTTGTTTGGCTGGTAAGAATTCACTATATCTAACTTTACTATCAATTCTTATACCATTCTTTTCATATATAAATTTTCTTTTCCAATCTATAAATCCATCATCATATAATTTCTTAAAATCTTTAAAGAATGTAGTTCTAAAATTTACTGATTTAACTACCCAATCTTTTAATGCATTTTGTTCTATTTCTATATCATCAATATAATTCATTATTATTCTTGCTTTATCTTCTCGTGTTAAATCTTTCCAACTATCAACAATACATTTATATAACATTGGTATTTTAACTTGATTTATAAAATCCATATCTCTTTTTATCAATATATCTTCTGGTCTAAATTTTAAATCTTTGATATTTTCTTGTTCTAATATTTTTCTTTCAAGTTCATTTATCGTTTTATATAAAAATTCTATTTCACTATCATGTTCTTCTAATGTAAATGAACCATTTATATATGCTCGTTTTACTCTTTCTTTTTTAGCATTTAAATTATTTATTTCTTTAGTTAATTCTTCTTTTGGATTTTCTAATTTATTTTTTAAAAGTGGTAAGAAGAAACTATTAACAACTGAATCATATTCAAATATATTTTCAAGTAATTCTTTTATTGATTCTTCAATAGTAGTTTCTTTAATATTGTTTTTACAATGTTCACATCCATAGTAATAATATGTTCTATCAAATTTCTTTTTATATGTTGCTTTACCACCTAGAATAGCACCACAATTTGGACATAGTAATTTTTGTAAGAATAGATATGTTTTATTTCTACTATAACTTCTAGAATTTTTCTTTTGTTGTGCTTGGCAATTTTCCCACATTTCTTTTGATAATAATGGTTCGATTACATCTTCATAATAAGTTGCTTTCTTTCCAGTTTTACCATGTAAGTAATCTCCTTTATAAAGTGGATTAGAAATCATATTTAATATTGTATTATCTCTCCAATTAGTTTTATTTAATACTTTTTCTTCATTAAACTTATTGGCTATTTTTTGATATGAATTACCTTCAAAATACATTTGAAATATTCTTATTACTATATCTTTTGTAAGTGGATCTGGAACCATCTTTTTATCAACTCTTTTATAACCTAATGGACAATGTCCTGGTATATGTCCTTCTTTTATTGCTCCAGCAAGTCCTATCTTTGTTCTTTCACTAGTTCTTTCTATTTCTTGTTGAGATACACTAGTTAATATTCTTGAAATCATTTTACCATTTGCGTTAGTAGTATTTATATCATCGTTAGCACAATCTAACTAAGCATCATTTTCTTCTAAAAATTTTAATATATTTTCCCAGTCATATACAGAACGAGTTAATCTATCTAGTTTTAATACAACAATAGTATTACATTTCTTTTCTCTTATATCTTGTAATAGTTCTTCAAATTTAGGTCTATAATTACCAGTTTTAGCACTTATACCAGCATCTTTGTAAACTTTATATACTTCATATCCTTTATATTGGCACATTGCTCTTAAGCGTTCTTCTTGTTCTTTTAAACTAAATCCTTCTCTTGCTTGATCTTCTGTTGATACTCTTATATAAAGTCCTGCTATCTTCTTTTCTTCATTCATATTTATTCCTCCTTCAAATATCAAAAAAGAGGAGACAAAAGCACTAACAAGTAATGCTCTTGACTCCTCTATAATTATTTACATAAATTTGTTTCAATTCCAGTATGTATTTGACCATAGTTGTACCTCTCTTTCTAATAAAAGACGGATACTGCTTGTCATTTATTGGTTATATATAATAATCATTAAGTTATCAAAAGTCAATACTTTCGTATAAAATTAAATGGAATTGATATATTTAATTAAATACTTTTTATATAATCTTCTAAATACTTTTTATATAATCTTCTAAATCTTTTATTAATAATCTTTTACTTAAATCTTCTACATATATACTAGTTTCATAATTAAAGGCTAAAAATGTTATTCCCTTAATTATTATCCTATGAGGCTCTACATATGCTAGATTAGTTCTTTCTATTGTTCTTAAACTACCATTTTCTATTATTGGTGTAGTATTACAAAAACTACAAATAAATTCTATTTTCTTTTTTAATGATTCTTCAATTTCTATTTCTTTCTTAATTACACTTACCATAAATTCATCCCTTCCTTTTTTAAATCAAAAAAAATCAATTCCATTTCTAGAATTGATATTTATTTAAAAGTTGAACACAGTCCAACCAGATTCCTCTATGGTGGAGCTGAGGAGAATTGAACTCCTGTCCGAATATAAAACTCCCTAACCATCTACAAGTTTAGTCCATTGAATATTTCCTTATAAAAATTAGTAATGGGCACCTATTTTATAAGTAAGCTTGTGAGATTCATTATTATTTCCAAGCTAAATAATAATATATCCTATTTATTCGAGCCCTTACAAATTCCCAATAGGAGAAAGAAAAAGAAGAGCCATTCCTGCACTTATCTTAGGCAAAAGTAGGAGTAGCGAAAGCGCTACTTAATCTACTAAGAATGTTAGTTAATTTATTTTTTCCAGTTATTTTCTGTTTGTACGTAACGTGTACCTACGACTTGCCGAATTAGGCTTTTTCATATCCGTCGAAACCAAAACAGCCCCAACTAATTTCATTATATCACGTATAATGTAGATTAGTAAATGAGT